>FSXV01000158.1_pt1 | contig 68301 bp, 60 predicted proteins | sample 1638401 | NCBI WGS metagenome assembly FSXV01 (sample SAMEA3914788, study PRJEB12502) | metagenome | biome: forest; material: soil | place: Canada | collected 2011-07-03 | depth 0.1 m | reverse complement strand
TGTAGTCGATCAGCTGTTCCTCGATCAGCTGCTTGCAGTCCCAGATCGAGTTGAACACCTCGCCCACCGCCAGCGGGCTGGTGGTGTGCTGGCGGATCAGGCGGAAGGCGGCCTGGTTTTCGGCCGGGGTGGCGTCCTCCAGCCAGAACGGGCGGTAGGGCTCCAGGTCCTTGCCCAGGCGGCCGGCCTCGATGGGTGTCAGGCGGTGGTGGATGTCGTGCAGCAGGTGCACGTCCCAGCCCAGCCGCTCGCGCGCGGCGGCGAACAGGTCGGGGACCGAGCGCAGATACTTCTCGGTCGACCACAGGTTCTCGCTCGGCAGGTCGGCGTCGGCCGGCTCGTAGCGGTCCTTGTTCTTGGACACGCCGTAGGTGGACTTCAGCCCCGGCACGCCCGCCTGCAGCCGCACCGCCTTGTAGCCCTGGGCCACATAGTGCTCGGCGCGCTCCAGCGTCTCCTCGATGCTGACGCCGTTGGCGTGGGCGTAGACCATCGCCCCGTCGCGGCAGGCGCCGCCCAGCAGCTGGTACAGCGGCAGGCCGGCGACCTTGCCCTTGATGTCCCACAGCGCCATGTCGACCGCCGCGATGGCGCTCATGGTCACCGGGCCGCGCCGCCAGTAGGCGCCGCGGTAGAGGAACTGCCAGACGTCCTCGATGCGGTGGGCGTCGCGCCCGATCAGGCAGGGGATGACGTGGTCGTTGAGATAGCTGGCCACCGCCAGCTCGCGGCCGTTCAGGGTGGCGTCGCCCAGGCCATAGACCCCTTGGTCGGTCTCGATCTTCAGGGTGACGAAGTTGCGGCCCGGGCAGGTGACGATCACCTTGGCGCCGGTAATCTTGATCCCAACGGTCTTGGTCATGGGTGGTCCACGAGGCTGGAGCGGATCGGGCGCGGGCGCGCGGAAGCGGGCCTCGTCCCGGGTTCGGGGGCGGGGTTCAAACAGGTCGGATGGGACGCGAGGGGGCGCTGCGTCGGCGCGCCGGAACGGGCATCTGCATCTCCTCCAAAAATCGGCGTTTCTCACGCCTTGTCTTTTTCGCACGACGAGGCCAGTGTTCGCCCCGAAAATGCTAGCGCTAACACGATAGGCGGGCGCCGACCTTTGTCAATGCTGCTGGATCAGCACGGGCAGGTCGGTGAAACGGGCGCAGTGAATTCGGGAATGGGAACGTCCATGCTGAGATCCTTCGTGCGCGCCGCATCGGCCGTGGCGATCGGCTTCGCCGCCTTGGCGGGCGCGTCGGCGGCCTTTGCTGAAGACGGCTACGAGCTTTGGCTGCGTTACCGCCCGGTCGAGGCGGCTTGGCAGGCGCGCTATCGGCCCGAAGCCGCCGCCCTGGTCGGCCCTGGCTCTGGCGCCTCGCCCCAGCTCGCCGCCGCCAAGGCCGAGCTGCAGCGCGGGCTGGACGGCCTGCTGGCCGAGACCGTGCCGGATGCCGGGTCTGGCTCGGCCGTGGACGGGGCGGTGCTGTTCGGCACGCCGGCCTCCTCGCCTGAGATCGCCCGCCTGAACCTGCCGCTGACCGCGCTCGGGAGCGAGGGCTACCTGATCCGCAGCGTGACGATCGGCGGCCACAAGGCCACCGTCATCGCCGCCAACAGCGACCTCGGCGTGCTGTACGGCGCCTTCCGCTTCCTGCGCCTGATCCAGACCCGCCGGCCGCTGGAGGGCCTCGACCTGGCCGACGCGCCCAAGGTGAAGCTGCGGCTGCTGAACCACTGGGACAACCTGGATCGCACCATCGAGCGCGGCTACGCCGGCTTCTCGCTGTGGAACTGGCAGAAGCTGCCCGACGACCTGGAGCCGCGCTACACCGACTACGCCCGCGCCGACGCCTCGATCGGCGTCAACGGCACGGTGCTCAACAACGTCAATTCCAGCGCCGCCAGCCTGACGCCGCTGTTCCTGCGCCGGGCCGCGGCGCTGGCCGACGCGTTCCGGCCCTATGGGGTGAAGGTCTATCTGTCGCCGCGCTTCAGCGCCCCGATCGAGCTGGGCGGGCTGAAGACCGCCGACCCGCTCGATCCGCAGGTGAGGGCGTGGTGGAAGGCCAAGGCCGACGAGATCTACAAGCTGATCCCCGACTTCGGCGGCTTCCTGGTCAAGGCCAATTCCGAGGGCCAGCCCGGTCCGCAGGACTATCACCGCACCCACGCCGACGGGGCCAACATGCTGGCCGAGGCGGTGGCGCCGCACCACGGGCTGGTGATGTACCGGGCCTTTGTCTACGCGCCGGACGCGCACGAGGACCGGGCCAAGCAGGCCTATGACGAGTTCAAGCCGCTGGACGGCAAGTTCGACGACAACGTCATCGTCCAGGTGAAGAACGGCCCCATCGACTTCCAGCCGCGCGAGCCCTTCTCGCCCCTGTTCGGGGCGATGCCGAAGACGCCGCTGATGATGGAATTCCAGATCACCAAGGAATACCTCGGCTTCTCCACCCACCTGGTCTACCTCGCCCCACTGTTCGAGGAGACGCTCAAGGCCGACACCTACGCCAAGGGGCCGGGCTCGACCGTGGCCAAGGTGATCGACGGTGAGCTGGAGGGCCACGCCCTCACCGGCATGGCCGGGGTGGCCAATACGGGTACAGATCGAAATTGGTCCGGCTCGATCTTCGACCAGGCCAACTGGTACGCCTTCGGGCGGTTGGCCTGGGACCCAAACGCGTCTTCGCGCGCCATCGCCGATGACTGGACGCGCATGACCTTCAGCGACGACCCGGCCTTCGTGAAGCCGGTGGTCGATATGATGATGGGCTCGCGCGAGGCGGCGGTGGACTACATGACCCCGCTCGGCCTGCACCACCAGATGTCGGCCGACGGCCACTACGGCCCGGCGCCCTGGTTCAAGGGCGGCCCGCGCGAGGACTGGACCCCGGTCTACTTCAATCGCGCGGACGCTGAGGGCATCGGTTTCGACCGCACCGCGGGGGGCAGCGACGCTCTGGCGCAGTACACGCCCCAGGCGGCGAAGGATTTCGACGCTTCCGTCAATGATGACCGCTTCCTGCTGTGGTTTCACCACGAGCCGTGGGGCTATCGCACCCGGTCCGGCCGCACCCTGTGGGACGAGCTGGTGGTGCGCTACAGCCGCGGCGTCGCCGAGGTGCAGGGCATGAGGAAGACCTGGGAAGGCCTTGCCCCGTATGTGGATTCCGAGCGCTACCAGGAGGTGGCGGGCTATCTGAAGATCCAGGAGAGCGAGGCGCGCTGGTGGCGCGACGCCTCCATCGCCTACTTCCGGTCGCTATCCAAGCTGCCCCTGCCGGCGGGCTACGCGCCGCCGGAGCATCCGCTGTCCTATTACGAGGGGCTGAGGTTCCCGTTTGTGGCCGGGACGGCCCACTGACGGCAGATTTTGACGGAGCCGTCAAATGTGGGGCGATAATGTCGAATGTGCGTCTTGACATCCGACGGCCTGCTAAATAACGTCCCCAATGTGAACGCTATCATTTCGATTTCACGGGATTAACCGGGGTCGAAGGGCAGTCGCCCGAAGATACGAACTGGGGTCACCGAAATCTGTACGCGCCCGTCCATAGAAGGCGTGCGGCGTAGATTGGATTATGGGGAGGATACATTGGCCTGCAATGCTAAGCGGGGCAGCGGACGTGCGCGCCTAATCTTGCTCAGTGCGACTATGTTGGCGGGAGTGCTTCCTGCAGTCGCCTTTGCACAAACTGAAGCTGCGCCGGCTCCCGCCGCCAGCGCCACCGGTTCCGGCACGGCCGTGGCCACGGCGGGCGCCCAGAGCGCTGCGGCGCCGGCGGCCCAGTCCGGCCAGGCCGACGCCGCTGCTGCTGCGCCCTCGCAGGTCCAGGAAGTGGTGGTCACCGGCTTCCGTCGAAGCCTGACCGACGAAGCCAACGCCAAGCGGCTGGCCACCAACTTCACCGATTCGGTGTTCGCCGAAGACATCGGCAAGTTCCCCGACCTGAACATCGCCGAGGCGCTGCAGCGCATTCCCGGCGTGCAGCTGACCCGCGACGTGGACGGCGAAGGCACCCAGATTTCGGTGCGCGGCCTGGGCCCGAGCTTCACCAAGATCCTGCTGAACGGCTCCCAGGTGGCGGTCGCCTCGGACGGCACGCTGGACTCCGGCAGCTCCAACCGGGAAGTCGACCTCGACATGTTCCCGACCGAGCTGTTCACCAAGCTGACGGTCTCCAAGACCCCGACCGCCGACCTGCTGGAAGGCGGCATCGCCGGCACCGTCAACATGGTCAACGTGCGGCCGTTCGACGACCCCGGCGCCCACGTCAACTTCTCGTACCAAGAGGGTTACGGCGAGGCCGACAACCGCGCCAGCCCGCGCGGCGCCCTGATCGCCAGCGACACCTGGGGCGACAAGTTCGGCGTCCTGGTCGGCGTGGCCGGCGGGTCGCAGCAGTACCGCTCGGAAGGCTACGAGACCATCGGCTACACCACGCCGGCGATTTCCTGCGCCGGCTGCGACACCCTCGGCGGCATGGCCAACCAGGGTGGCGGCTTCAAGTTCGCGCCGGGCTCCGGCACGGCCGGCCTGACGCAACAGCAACTCAGCGACGCCCTGTTCCCGCGCCTGGCCCGCGACGCCTTCATCCAGGGTTCGAACGATCGCTACTCGACCCTGCTGTCGCTGGAATACAAGCCGACCGACAACCTGCACTTCACCTTCGACGGCCTGTATTCGCACGCCACCCGCGACTTCAACCGCCTCGACGAAGACCTGTCGCTGCGCAATTCCTCGACCATCAGCCCGTCGAACGTCCAGGTCGCGCCCAACGGCGTGGTCACCCAGGCGACCCTGAACAACGCCCAGTTCTTCCTGGAGGCGCGTCCCTACAAGGAAGACGAGGATTTCTACAACCTGAACCCGCAGTTCGACTACCGGCCGAACAATTGGGTGCAGATCGTCGGTCAGGTGAACTACAATAAGAGCACGTTCTTCCGTAGCGATGACAGCTTCCTGTTCAACTCGCCGAACGTGAATGTGAACTATTCCAACCCGGCGGGCAGTCCGTTTCCGAACATCACGGCCAGCCAGAGCCTGAACAACCCGGATCTCGGCTACACCATCAACTCGTTCCGGGTTCAGCCGGTCAAGCGGGTGACCGAGGACAAGGGCGCCCACTTCGACGTGACGTTCGGCGACTCCGAAAACAACATCAAGATGGGCTACGCCTACGACGACACCTATCGGGAGATCGTCGCCTCGGATAACAGCACCGCGGCCAACACCTTCGCCCTGGCCAATATCCCGGCTTCGGAAATCTCGAGCCTGCTGACCAGCGGCCCTAACGGCGTCCTGAGCCTGGGCGGCGCCAACCCCGGCAACATCGCCAACATGGTCGCGCCGAACTACGCCAAGCTGGAGGCGGCGGCCAACACCGCCTTCTTCGACGCCACCGCGCCGTTCGCCACGTCCTCGGCCACCTCGACGCCCTCGGGCACCATCGACGAGGCCACCAACGGCGCCTACATCGAGGCCAACGGCGTCAGCGACTTCATGGATCGCAAGATCCACTGGAACGGCGGCGTCCGCTACATCTCGACCGACCAGACCATCACCGGCCCGATCACGCTGAACGGCGTGACCAACTTCCAGACCTTCAAGACCCACTACGACGCCTTCCTTCCGTCGTTCAACGCGGCGATCAACCTGGCCGACCACTGGCTGCTCAGCGACGACCACCTGATCCTGCGTCTCGCTGGGTCGCGTAGCATGACCCGGGCCAACCCCGACGCCATGCTGCCGGGCACCACCTTCAGCGATCCAACCGCCCAGGAAGGCTCGCAGGGCAACCCGAACCTGAAGCCGTACTTCTCCAATAATGCCGACCTCGGCCTGGAGTACTACTTCAGCGGCTCGGGCTACCTGTCGCTGGACCTGTTCGCCAAGGACATCGACGGCTTCACCGCCATCCAGAACGTCAACGAGCCGTTCGGCAACCTGGGCATCCCGGTCAGCGCGCTGAACATCACCCAGCAGCAGACGGGCATCAACAACAACACCATCGTCACTATCCAGACGACCAACAACATCGGTCAAACGCTGTCGCTGCGCGGTGCGGAAGTCACCTACAGCCAGCCGCTGGACTTCGTGACCCGGCGCCTGCCCCTCAGCCTGACCGGCTTCGGCTTCACTGGCAACTACACCCACGTGGAGCAAAGCTCGGCCAACCCTAACGCCATCGTGCTGGGCGTCGCCAACAACCTGTACACGTTCACGGGTTACTACGAGAAGCACGGCTTCTCGCTGCACGTGAGCTACAACTACATCGGCTCCAACCAGGTGGCGGCCACCGGGCAGAACAACACGCCCTACGGCCTGTTCGCCGACGCCCATGGCCAGGTCGACCTGTCGGCCACCTACACCCTGCCCTGGTACAACAAGGCGATCCAGCTCACCTTCAACGCCACCAACCTCAACAACGAGCCGCTGCGGACCTTCTTCGGGTTCGAGAACGCTCCGTACAGCGTCTACTACCCGGGGCCGCAGTTCCTCGCCGGGGTGCACGCTCACTTCTGATCCCCTGGGGCATGTCCTGCCCCCAACTGGGGCGGCGGTTCGCCGCCGCCCCAACCTGCTTTTCGCGGCGATTCCATCCCGGGCGTCAGGCCCTCGGAGACATCCTCGTCGCGTGAAGATTGCCGGACTCGCTTGTCTGGAAGAAGCTCGTCCCAAACCAATGCGCCGACCGGCGGGGACAAGAAGCGAATGACCAGGGCTACGCGCAAGACGCGAAACCTCATCACCATCAACGACGTGGCCCGGCGCGCGGGCGTGTCGCCCATGACCGTGTCGCGGGTGGTGAACGACGAAAAGAACGTGCGCGAGACCACGCGCGAGGCGGTGCTCAAGGCCGTCCGTGAGTTGAACTACGTGCCCAACCTCGCCGCCCGCAAGCTGGCCAGCGCCGAGCACGTGCGGATCGGGGTGATCTACTCCAACCCCAGCGCCGCCTATCTGAGCGAATTCCTGGTGGGCGTGCTCGACGAGAGCGCCGGCAAGGGAGCCGAGCTGCTGCTGGTCAAGTGCGAGGCCGACGACGCCGCGGCCGAGAAACTCGCCGTGCAGCGCCTGATCGAAAGCTCGGTCACCGGCGTGGTGCTGCCGCCGCCGCTCAGCGAATCCGACGTCGTGCGCGAAGCGCTGAAGGAGGCGGGGGTGGCCACGGTGGGCGTGGCGACCGGGCGTTTCCGCGGCGATCTCTCCTGCGTGCGGGTGGACGACCGCGCCGCCGCCGAGGACATGACCCGCTACCTGCTGGAGCTTGGCCATCGCCGCATCGGCTTCATCAAGGGCCATCCCAACCAGACCGCCAGCGCAGAGCGCCTGTCCGGCTTCCGCGCCGCCCTGCGCGACACGCCCGACGCCGAGGCCGAGGTGGTGCAGGGCTACTTCACCTTCCCCTCGGGCCTGGAGGCGGCCGAGCGGCTGCTGGACGGGCCGAACCGCCCCACCGCCATCTTCGCCAGCAACGACGACATGGCCGCCGCCGTGGTCTCGGTGGCGCATCGACGCGGGCTCGACGTGCCGGGCGACCTGACCGTGGTCGGTTTTGACGATACCGCCATTTCCACCACCCTGTGGCCGGCCCTGACCACCGTGCGCCAGCCGGTCAGCGCCATGGCCGCCGCCGCCATCGACCTTTTGCTGCGCGAAACCCGCGCGGCCAGGGACGGCGAGGCCATCACCGCCACCGACCTGATCGTTCCCCACGCCCTGATCGAGCGTCAATCCTCCGGTTCCGCCCCACGCGGCGCGCAAACGGGTTGACAACGCGTGCAGGTCGGGGACGGTAGCGCTATCAGTTTTTGTCGCTTTCTTGAGCGTCTCCGGCTGGAATTTTTGCAGAGCGGGCCATGATCGAACACCTTCCGCCAGACTGGCGCGACGCCACCCTGCTCGGCCGTATCGCCACCCCCGAAGGCCCGACGCCGGTGCTGGTGCGCGCCGGCCGCGTGGCCGATGTCTCCGCCGTGGCGCCCACCACTTCGGAACTGCTGGCGCGCGAGGACCTGCTGCAGGTCCAGGGCCGCGACCTCGGCCCGCTGGAAGACTTCGGCTTCGCGTCGGCGTGGAGCGGCGGCGACAAGGCGACCACGCGGCTGCTGTCGCCGGTCGACCTGCAGTGTGTGAAGGCCAGCGGCGTCACCTTCGCCGTTTCGGCGGTGGAGCGGGTGATCGAGGAGCGTGCGCGCGGCGACGCCAGCCGGGCCCAGGCCATCCGCGACGCCCTGCGCGAGCGCGTGGGCGCTGATCTGCGCGCGGTGAAGCCGGGCTCGCCCGAGGCCGCCAAGCTGAAGGAAGCCCTGATCGCCGACGGCCTGTGGTCGCAGTACCTGGAAGTGGCCATCGGCCCCGACGCCGAGATCTTCACCAAGTCGCCGGTGCTCTCCACCGTGGGCTGGGGCGACTATGTCGGCGTGCGCAGCGACAGCGCCTGGAACAATCCCGAGCCCGAGGTGGTGCTGGCCTGCGATCCCACCGGCCAGGTGCGCGGCGCGGCGCTCGGCAACGACGTCAACCTGCGCGACATCGAGGGCCGTAGCGCCCTGCTGCTCGGCAAGGCCAAGGACAACAACGCCTCCTGCGCGATCGGCCCCTTCATCCGCCTGTTCGACGAGAGCTTCGGCATCGACGATGTGCGCAAGGCCGTGGTGCGGCTGGAAGTGGTCGGCGAGGACGGCTTCCGCCTGGAAGGCTCCAGCTCGATGGAGCTGATCAGCCGCGACCCGCTGGAGCTGGTCGGCCAGACGCTCGGCAAGCACCATCAGTACCCGGATGGTTTCGCCCTGTTCCTCGGCACCATGTTCGCTCCGATCGAGGATCGCGGCGCGCCGGGCCAGGGCTTCACCCATAAGATCGGCGACGTGGTGCGGGTCTCCAACGAGCGCCTGGGCGTGCTGGAGAACAAGGTCGTCACCTGCGACGCGGCTCCGCCCTGGAGCTTCGGCGTCGGCGCCCTGATGCGCAACCTGGCGGCCCGCGGGCTGCTGAAGGCCGAGGCCCGGTGAACGGCCCGACAATGCTTCAAGAAAAAGAAAAGGACTCCCATGGCCGCGATGCGGAAGAGCTCGGCGTGGGAGCTGGCGCAATGAGCGCGGCGTCCTTGGCGACCTATCCCAGCCTGAAGGCCCGGCGGGTGGTGGTCACCGGCGGTGGCTCCGGCATCGGGGCAGGGCTGGTGGAAGGCTTCGTGCGCCAGGGCGCCGAGGTGGTGTTTCTGGACGTGGCCCAGGCCGAGTCCGAGGCCCTGGCGGCCCGCTTCGCCGACGCGCCCATCGCGCCGCGCTTCATCGCCTGCGACCTGACCAACCTGGACCAGCTCAAGGCGGTCTTCGCCCAGATCGAGGAGGACGTCGGTCCGGTCGAGGTGCTGGTCAACAACGCCGGCAACGACGATCGCCACACCCTGGCCCAGGTGACGCCCGCCTATTGGGACGAGCGCATCAATGTCAACCTGCGCCACATGCTGTTCGCCGCCCAGGCCGTGGCTCCCGGCATGAAGGCGGCCGGTCAGGGCGTGATCATCAACTTCGGTTCGATCTCCTGGCACCTCGGCCTGCCGGACCTGGTGCTGTACGAGACCGCCAAGGCCGGGATCGAGGGCATGACCCGGGCCCTGGCCCGCGAGCTTGGTCCCGATGGCGTCCGCGTGGTGTGCGTGACCCCGGGCAACGTGAAGACCCCGCGGCAGATGAAGTGGTACACGCCCGAGGGCGAGGCCGAGATCGTCGCGGCCCAGTGCCTGAAGGACCGCATCGAGCCGTCCCACGTGGCTTCGCTGGTGCTGTTCCTGGCCTCGGACGACGCGCGCATGTGCACCGGCCACGAATACTGGATCGACGCGGGCTGGCGCTGAGCATGACCGCCGCCTCGCCCGACATCGCTGTCGACTGCGTGTGGGACCTCGGCGCCGAACTCGGCGAGGGCCCGGTGTGGTCGGCGGCCGAGCGGGCGGTCTGGTGCGTGGACATCAAGGGGCGGCGGATCCATCGCTTCGATACGGTGAGCGGCGAGGGCCGGTCGTGGGACGCGCCGGCCAATCCCGGCTTCCTGGCGCCGATCGCCGGCGGCGGCTGGCTGGCCGGGCTGAAGACCGGGCTGCACCGCTTCGATCCCGAGACCGGCGCCTTCAGCCTGTTCGCCGCGGTCGAGCCGCACCTGCCGCACAACCGGCTCAACGACGGCTATGTCGACGGCCGCGGGCGGCTGTGGTTCGGCTCCATGGACGACCAGGAGGCCGAGCCCACCGGCGCCCTCTATCGCCTCGGCTCGCACTGTGGGCCGGTGGCGGTGGACTGGAACTACATCATCACCAACGGGCCGGCGGTCAGCCCCGACGGGCGCACCCTGTACCACACCGACACCCTGGCCCGGCGCCTCTACGCCTTCGACCTGGACGAGGACGGCGCGGTGTCGAACCGGCGGCTGTTCACGGCCATCGAGGACGGCGCGGGCTATCCCGACGGGCCGGCGGTGGACGCCGAGGGCTGCGTCTGGACCGGGCTGTTCGGCGGCTGGGGCCTGCGCCGCTATTCGCCCGCGGGCGAGCTGCTGGCCTTCATCCGTTTCCCGGTCGCCAACGTCACCAAGCCGGCCTTCGGCGGCGACGATCTCAAGACCCTCTATGTCACCACCGCCTGGAAGGGGCTGAGCCCGGCCGAACGCGCCGAGCAGCCCCTGGCCGGCGGCCTGTTCCGCCTGGCCGTGGACGTTCCCGGCCTACCGCAATCCGAGCTCCGCCTTGACTGACGCCCCCAAACCTTCTCGCCGCTTCCGCTCGCAGGAGTGGTTCGACGCCCCGCACCGCGCCGACATGACCGCGCTCTATCTCGAGCGGTTCATGAACTACGGCCTGACGCTGAAGGAGCTGCGCTCGGGCAAGCCGATCATCGGCATCGCCCAGACCGGCGGCGACCTGACGCCCTGCAACCGGGTGCATGTGGAGCTGGCCCGGCGGGTGCGCGACGGCATCCGCGACGCCGGCGGCATCCCGATGGAGTTCCCGGTCCATCCGATCTTCGAGAACTGCCGCCGCCCGACCGCGGCGCTGGACCGGAACCTGGCCTATCTGGGCCTGGTCGAGGTGCTCTACGGCTATCCGATCGACGCGGTGGTGCTGACCACCGGCTGCGACAAGACCACCCCGGCCGGGATCATGGCCGCCTCCACCGTCGACATCCCCGCCATCGTGCTGTCGGGCGGGCCGATGCTGGACGGCTGGCACGACGGCGAGCTGGCCGGCTCGGGCACGGCGATCTGGCGCGCGCGCCGCAAGCTGGCGGCTGGCCAGATCGACGAGGAGGAATTCCTCGAGACCGCCGCCGCCTCGGCCCCGTCGCTGGGCCACTGCAACACCATGGGCACCGCCTCGACCATGAACGCCGTGGCCGAGGTGCTGGGCATGTCGCTGCCGGGCTGCGCGGCCATCCCCGCGCCCTATCGCGAGCGCGGCCAGATCGCCTACGAGACCGGCCGGCGCATCGTCGAGATGGCCTACGAGGATCTGCGGCCCTCCGACATCCTGAAGCGCGAGGCCTTCCTCAACGCCATCGCCGCCATCGCCGCGCTGGGCGGCTCGACCAACGCCCAGCCGCACCTGGCCGCCATCGCCCGGCACGCCGGGGTGGAGCTGAAGGCCAGCGACTGGACCGAGTACGGCCTGGACGTGCCGCTGCTGGTCAACATGCAGCCGGCCGGCAAGTACCTGGGCGAGCGCTTCCATCGCGCCGGCGGCGTGCCGGCGGTGCTGTGCGAGCTGCTGGAGGCGGGCCGCCTGTTCGGCGACGCCATGACCGTCACCGGCCACACCCTGGTGCAGAACATCAAGGGCCGCGAGGCCAAGGACCGCGAGGTCATCTTCGCCTACGACGCGCCGCTGCAGCCGGCGGCGGGCTTCCTGGTGATGTCGGGCAACCTGTTCGACTTCGCCATCATGAAGACCAGCGTGATCTCGCAGGAGTTCCGCGCGCGCTATCTCAGCGACCCCGAGCACCCCGACATGTTCGAGGGCAAGGCCGTGGTGTTCGATGGCTCGGGCGACTACCACGACCGTATCAACGACCCGTCGCTGGGCATTGACGAGCGCACCATCCTGGTGATCCGCGGCTCGGGCCCGATCGGCTGGCCCGGCTCGGCCGAGGTGGTCAACATGCAGCCGCCCGACGCGCTCTTGAAGCGTGGCGTGGCGAGCCTGCCGACCATCGGCGACGGCCGCCAGTCCGGCACCTCCGACAGCCCCTCGATCCTCAACGCCGCGCCGGAAAGCGCGGCGGGCGGCGGGCTGGCCTGGCTGCGCACCGGCGACATCGTCCGCATCGACCTGAAGGCCGGCCGCTGCGACATGCTGGTGGACCAAGCCGAGATCGAGCGCCGCAAGGCCGACGGCCTGCCGGCGATCCCGGAAAGCAACACCCCGTGGGAAGAGCTCTATCGCGCCACGGTGGGTCAGTTGAACACTGGCGGTGTGATGGAGATGGCGGTCAAATACCGTGGCGTGGCGGCCAAGACGCCGCGTCACAACCACTGAGACTCACGACAAGCGGCGCCAAGCCGCGAGACCACTAGGGAAACGCAGGCCCCCGCGAGCACGTGGGAGCCCAAGGGACGGGACACCGATGGCTGGAATGATACACGCCGCCTCTGACGGGGCGCTGGACGTGAGCGGCCCTGGTGAGAAGGTCAACATGGCCTTCGTGCTGGGCATCGTGGCGGTCGCCACCATCGGCGGCTTCATGTTCGGCTACGACAGCGGGGTGATCAACGGCACCCAGCAAGGCCTGGAACAGGCGTTCGGCCTGTCCAAGCTGGGCACTGGCGTCAACGTCGGCGCGATCCTGCTCGGATGTGCTGCCGGGGCCTTCGCCGCCGGGCGGCTGGCCGACGTGTTCGGCCGCCGCAGCGTGATGATCGTGGCCGCCGGCCTGTTCATCGTCAGCGCCTTGGCGGCTGGCGCTGCCGGCTCTTCGGCGGTGTTCATCGTCGCCCGCTTCATCGGCGGCCTGGGCGTGGGCGCGGCCAGCGTGCTGGCGCCGGTCTACATCAGCGAGGTGACCCCGGCCTCGATCCGCGGCCGGCTGTCGAGCCTGCAGCAGATCATGATCATCACCGGGCTGACGGCGGCCTTCGTGGTCAACTACCTGCTGTCCAAGTGGGCCGGCGGTTCGACCGCGGTCCTGGCCGGCCATCCGGCCTGGCGCTGGATGTTCTGGGTGCAGGTGATCCCGGCGGGCGTGTTCCTGGTCAGCCTGCTGGGCATTCCCGAAAGCCCGCGCTTCCTGGTCGCCAAGGGCCGCGAGCAGCACGCCCATGACGTGCTGGCCCGCCTGCTGGGCAAGGACGCCGCGCCGCACAAGGTCGCCCAGATCCGCAACAGCCTGGCCCGCGACCATCACCGGCCCAAGCTGTCGGACCTGTTCGACAAGGCCAGCGGCAAGATCCGTCCCATCGTCTGGGTGGGCCTGGGCCTGGCGGTGTTCCAGCAGTTCGTCGGCATCAACATCGTGTTCTACTACGGCGCGGTGCTGTGGCAGTCGGTGGGCTTCAGCGAGAACGACGCCCTGCTGATCAACATCCTGTCCGGCGCGCTGTCGATCCTGGCCTGCTTCGCCGCCGTCGGCCTGATCGACAAGATCGGCCGCAAGCCGCTGCTGCTGATCGGTTCTGCCGGCATGACCGTGACCCTGGGCCTGGTCGCCTTCGCCTTCTCCACCGCCTCCATGGTGGGCGGCCAGGTGCACCTGGCCCACGCCATGGGCCTGTTGGCTCTGATCAGCGCCAACGCCTATGTGGTGGCGTTCAACCTCAGCTGGGGCCCGGTGATGTGGGTGATGCTGGGCGAGATGTTCCCCAACCAGATCCGCGGCTCGGGCCTGGCGGTGGCGGGCCTGGCCCAGTGGCTGGCGAACTTCCTGATCACCTTCAGCTTCCCGGTGATGCAGTCCTCGCTGGGGCTGACGGTCACCTACGGCTTCTATGCGCTGAGCGCGCTCGTCTCGCTCCTGTTCGTCCGGTCGCTGGTCCATGAGACCCGCGGCCGCGAACTGGAAGAGATGGTCGGCTGAACCCTTAAACGACCCTCGAAAGAGAACGCCATGACCGGTGCTTTCCAACGGCGGCGCATGCCGTTAGCGCTAACGCTTTGCCTGTCGATGGCCGCCGCCCCCTTGGCGGCGGCCGCCCAGGCGACCTCGGCGGCTCCGTCTTCCGGGGCCCTGTACAAGGACCCGCGCCAGCCGGTGGAGAAACGGGTCGAAGACCTGCTCTCGCGCATGACGCTGGACGAGAAGGTCGCCCAGATGACCGCGGTCTGGGAGCACAAGGACCTGATCCAGACCGTCGAAGGTCAGTTCTCGCTTCCCAACGCCGAGAAGAACTTCCCCAACGGCATCGGCGAGATCACCCGCCCCTCCGACCGGCGCGCCGTGAAGCAGCCGGGCGCAGGGACCGGCGCGGCCGGCGCCACCGAGGTGGTTGGTCGCGGCCCCAAGGAGACCGCCGACTACACCAACGCCGCCCAGCACTGGGCGGTGGAGCACACCCGGCTCGGCATTCCGGTGATGATGCACGAGGAGGGGCTGCACGGTTACGTCGCGCCCGAGGCCACCAGCTTCCCGCAGTCCATCGGCCTGGCCAGCACCTGGGACCCGGAACTGCTGACCCGCATCTTCTCGGTCGACGCCCGCGAGATGCGTGCGCGGGGCGCGCAGATCGCGCTGGCGCCGGTGGTGGACATCGCCCGCGACCCGCGCTGGGGCCGCATCGAGGAGACCTACGGCGAAGATCCCTACCTGGTCGGGACCCTGGGCATCGCCGCCATCCGCGGCTTCCAGGGCGACACCCTGCCGTTGGCGAACGACAAGGTGTTCGCTACGCTCAAGCACTTCACCGGCCATGGCCAGCCTGAGAACGGCACCAATGTCGGCCCGGCCGAGATTTCGGAACGGACGCTGCGCGAAAACTTCTTCCCGCCGTTCCAGCGCGCCATCGCCGCGCTGCCGATCCAGGCGGTGATGCCGTCCTACAACGAGATTGACGGGGTGCCGTCCTCGGCCAACAGGTGGCTGCTGACCGACGTGCTGCGCGGCGAGTTCGGCTTCAAGGGCGCGACCACCAGCGACTACTTCGCCATCAAGGAACTGATCACCCGCCACCATATCGCCGCCGATTTCGACGGCGCGGCGCTGCGGGCCATCGACGCCGGGGTGGACATGGAGCTGCCCGACGGCGAGGCCTATGCCCGCCTGCCTACCCTGGTGCGCGAGGGCAAGGTGCCGGTGGCCAAGATCGACACCGCGGTGCGCCACATCCTGACGATGAAGTTCCAGTCGGGCCTGTTCGAGCATCCCTATGTCGACGCCGACGCCGCGGCGGCCAAGACCGCCACGCCGGACGCCATCGCCCTGGCCCGCCAGGCCGCGCGCGAGGCCATGGTGCTGCTGAAGAACGACAAGGGCCTGCTGCCGCTCGACCCGGCCAAGGTCGGCAGGCTGGCGGTGATCGGCCCCAACGCCAAGGACACCCCCATCGGCGGCTACAGCGACGTGCCGCGCCACGTGGTGAGCGTGCTGGAGGCGATGCAGGAGGAGGCCAAGGCTGAAGGCGGCAAGGGCTTTGCCGTGTCCTACGCCGAGGGCGACCGCATCACCGAGGGCCACGCCTGGACCGCCGACGAGGTCAAGCTGGCCGACCCGGCCGACAACGCCCGCCGCATCGCCGAGGCGGTGGAGCTGGCCAAAAAGTCCGACGTGGTGCTGCTGGTCTTGGGCGACAACGAGCAGACCAGCCGCGAGGCCTGGGCCGACAACCACCTGGGCGACCGCGACAGCCTCGATCTGGTGGGTCAGCAGAACGATCTGGCCAAGGCCATCTTCGACCTGCACAAGCCGACCGTGGTGCTGCTGCTGAACGGCCGCCCGCTGTCAGTGAATCTGTTGGCCGAGCGCGCCGACGCCCTGATCGAGGGCTGGTATCTGGGTCAGGAGACCGGCCACGCGGTGGCCGACGTGGTGTTCGGCCGCGCCGATCCGGGCGGCAAGCTGCCGGTGTCGGTCGCCCGCTCGGTGGGCCAGCTGCCGGTCTATTACGACTACAAGCCCAGCGCCCGCCGCGGCTACCTGTTCGACACCACCAAGCCGCTCTACCCGTTCGGTTACGGCCTCAGCTACACGAGCTTCGACGTCTCCGCCCCGCGGCTGTCGTCCAGCGCCGTGCGCGCCGACCAGCCGGTGAAGGTGCAGGTCGACGTGGCCAACACCGGCGCCCGCGCGGGCGACGAGGTGGTGCAGCTCTATATCCATCGCCCGGTGGCCTCGGTCACCCAGCCGGTGCTGGAGCTGAAGCGGTTCCAGCGCGTGAGCCTGAAGCCCGGCGAAAAGCGCACGGTCGACTTCGAGCTGACCCCGTCCGACTTCGCCTTCTGGAACCTGCAGATGAAGGACGTCAACGAGCCGGGGCCGGTGGTGATCTCGTCCGGTCCGAACTCGGTCGAGCTGAAGAACGCCGACCTGACCATCCTGCCCTGAAGCTTCCTTCCCCCTCGATGGGGGAAGGGCAGGGATGGGGGTGAGTGCAGGCGGATACGGGAAACGTAGGGGAGGCGGCGTCTCATGAGGTCATCCACCAACGGCGGCGGCTTCACCCCCACCCCCGACCCTCCCCCATCGAGGGGGAGGGAGGTCTCGCGTCGCGGCGTGTTGGCCCTCGCAGCCGCTGGCGCGGTGGTCGGGGCGGCGCCTGCCCTGGCGGAAAGTCCATCCCTGAACAGCCTCGCCCGCGCCAAGGGCATGCGGTTCGGGGGTGCGGTGGGAGCCGGGCGGCCGGGGCACGAGAACGGCTCCTATGCCGACCCGCGCTACTGGAGCCTGCTGGCCGGCCAGTGCGGGCTGATCGTGCCCGAGAACGAACTCAAGTGGTACACGGTGCACCCGGCGCCGGGCGTCTACGCCTTCGAACGCGGCGACGCCATGCAGGCCAAGGCCCAGGCCGCGGGCCTGGACATGCGGGGCCATAACCTGCTGTGGAACCGGCCGCAGTACCTGACCGCCTGGGTCAACGCCTACGACTTCGGCTCGCGCCCGGCCACGGCGGCCGAAAAGCTCTTGATCGAGCACATCGAGACGGTGTGCGCCCACTATCCGCACATCCGCTCCTGGGACGTGGTCAACGAGACCATCGACGAAGACACCGGGGCCATGCGCGAGACGGTGTTCACCCGCTATCTCGGGCCGGAGGTGATCGACATCGCCTTCCACGCCGCCCGCCGCGCCGCGCCCCAGGCCCAGCTGGTCTACAACGATTACATGAGCTGGGAGGCCGGCAGCGCCAAACACCGCGAGGGCGTGCTGCGCCTGTTGGAACGGTTGAAGGCGGCCAAGGTCCCGGTCGATGCGCTGGGTTTGCAGAGCCATATCAAGCCCACCGGTCCCGAGGTCGGCGCGCTGGCCAAGGCCCAGGCCAGCGAGTGGAGGCGCTTCCTCGATGGCGCCACCGACATGGGCTACGGCCTGCTGGTCACCGAATTCGACGTGGCCGACAAAAATCTGCCGGGCGACATCGCCGTGCGCGACCGGGCGGTGGCCGACTACGCCCGCGGCTATCTCGACCTGACGCTGAGCTATCGCCAGGTCAGCGACGTGCTGGGCTGGGGCCTAGTGGACAGCTATTCCTGGCTGCAGAACGAGACGCCGCGCGGCGACGGCTTGCCCGAGCGGCCGACCCCGTACGACGCCGACTTCCGCGCCAAGCCTTTGCGCGAAGCTGTGGCCGCGGCCCTGGCCGGGGCGCCCGCGCGATGAGGGGGACTGTGGCGGCTGCCGCGATCTTGCTGCTGGCGGCAGGCGCGGCCCAGGCGAGCGGCGCCCAGGCCAGCGAGCCGACGGCGCAGTTCAGCCACTTCAGCTACCAGGGTCACTGGCCGGCCTATGACGGGTTGAAGCCCAAGCCCGACCAGTACCTGAACCCGATCCTGCAGAGCTTCTATCCCGACCCCAGCATCGTGCGGGTGGGGCAGGACTACTACCTGGTCAATTCCAGCTTCCTGTACTTCCCCGGCGTGCCGGTGTTCCACAGCCGTGACCTGGTGAACTGGACCCAGATCGGCTCGGCGCTGGACCGGCCGTCTCAGATGGATTTTGGCAAGCTTGGCGTGTCGCGCGGCGTATTCGCCCCCGACATCAGCTTCCACGACGGGACCTGGTATCTGGTCAACACCTGCGTCGACTGCGGCGGCAACTATGTGCTGACTGCCAAGAGCCCGGCCGGGCCGTGGTCGGATCCGGTGTGGCTGGGGTTCAAGGACATCGACCCCTCGCTGTTCTTCGACACCGACGGCCGCGCCTGGATGGTCAACAACGACGTGCCCGAGGGCCCGCCGCGCTATGACGGCCACCGCGCCATCTGGCTGCAGCAGTTCGATCCCAAGGCGCTCAAGATGGAGGGGCTGCGGCGGGTGATCGTCGACGCCGGCTCTGACCCGGCCAAGCATCCGCGCTGGATCGAGGGGCCGCACCTGCTGCGCCACGACGGCTGGTACTACCTGATCGCCGCGGAGGGCGGCACCGAGGTGCGCCATTCCGAGGTGGCGTTCCGCAGCCGCGCGATCGAGGGGCCGTATGTGGCCGCGCCGCAACCGATCCTGACCCAGCGCGACCTCGATCCCAGCCGGCCGAACCCGATCACCTCGACTGGTCACGCCGACCTGGTGCAGACGCAAAACGGCGACTGGTGGGCGGTGTTTCTGGGGGTTCGTCCGTATGCGGATAATCTCTTCAATACCGGCCGCGAGACCTTCCTGGCGCCGGTGCGCTGGATCGACGGCTGGCCGCAGGTCACCGCGCCCGGCGAGGCGGTGAAGTATCTGAACCCGCGCCCGAACCTGCCGCCGCAGCCCAAGCCGCCGGTCCCGACCCAGGGCGATTTCGCCGTGCGCGACGACTTCAACGGGCCGCGCCTGGCGCTCGGTTGGGAGATGCTGCGCACGCCGCGCGAGCGCTGGTGGAAGCTGTCGTCGGGCGGGCTCGAGATCACGCCGCGGCCCGAGCCCCTGGGCGGTTTCGGCCAGCCGAGCTTTCTTGGCCGTCGCCAGCAGCACGCCTACGCCACCGCGACCGTGACCCTGCGCTATGCGCCGGCCCATCCCGGCGACCGCGCCGGCCTCGCCGCCTTCCAGAACGAGGCCCACTACCTGCTGATCGCCGTGGCCAAGGACGCGAGCGGCCAGACGGTGGTGCGGGCCGAGCGGCGGGCCGGCGAGGGCGATCCGGTCGACGGCGCGGTGATCGCCTCGGCCCCGCTGCACGCCGGGGTGTCGGTGCGGCTAAGGATCGAGGCCCGCGCCGGCCGCTACGACCTCGACTACGCCGAGGCCCGTGGGCCGTGGCGCACCCTGGTCAAGGACGCCGACGGGACCCAGCTATCCACCGAGACGGCGGGCGGGTTCGTCGGCGTCATGATCGGCCCCTACGCCTACGCCGCGCCGAACTAGGGCGCGGCTGCGAGGCGCTGGCTCTCCGGCGGGCCGAGGTAGCTGGGCTTCACCCCGCCGAGATCCAGCGTCACCCGCTCGAACACCACGCCGGGATCGACCCGCCACAGCTTGACCACGTGCGAGCCGGCTGGGACCGCCGGGAAGCGGGTGGCGAGCACGCGCGCATTGTCGGCCACCGAGCGGTCCCAGGCCTCCTTGGACGGGTCGGCCTCCAGGTTCACCACCTGGGGCGCGCCGCCGTCGATCGACACCGCGTAGCGCAGGCCGCCCTTGCCGCGGAAATCCAGCGTGGGCGCCACGGTCACCTGCACGGCAAGCGGGCCGCCCTTGGCCAGCACCACGTCATAGTCCAGATGCGCGCCCTGGCCGGGCGTCTGGGACGGGGCGGTGACCGGGAAGCTGGTCACGCCCGACAGGGTGCGGCCGAGCTCGGGCGCGGCGCCCCAGCTGACCCCGCCCGCCTCGGTGGCGTGGGCGTAGTGCTGCGCCTCGATGGCCACATAGCCGTCGCCCTCGGCGAAGCCCTGGCCCTTGAACTGGGCGTTGTCGGCGGTGACGGCGACCTGCACCGCGGTCCCGTCCGAGCCGTGCAGGGTGAGGCTGGCGCGGCCGACGCCCGCGGGCGCACGGCTCCAGTCTGGCGACAGCTCCAGCCGTACCTGTTCGCCGACCTCACCCGCGGTGCTCGATACGCGCAGCCAGGCCGGCGCGCCGGTCACGGTGTAGCCGAGCTTCCCGGAGCCGCGGTTGAACAGCTCGACATAGCGCTGGCTCGCGCCATAGCGGTCGAACTTGAGCGCGGCTGAGCCGCCGGCGGCCGGCCAGGCCCGCGCATCGCCCTCCACCGCCACGCCGAGCGCGGCGGCTGCGGGGACGTCGATCCGCTGCGCCTTGGGCATGATGTTGACCGCCGGGTCGCGCCAGGTGGTGTAGCCGATGTGGGTCTGGTCCATCATGTGGGTCCATTTCCCGTGCGCGGTCTCGTCGTTGTAGAGCCGCGTCAGCGCCGCATCGCGCTGGAACAGGGCCTGGACCTCGGCCGCGGTGCGGTTGGTGGCGGCGCGGCCCTGGGCGGCGTAAAGCCGGTTCTGGGCCACGGTCACGTACAGCCGGTTCAGGTTGGCGCTGGCCTCCACCGGATAGAGCACCAGCTCCACGAAGGCGTCGTCGTAGCCGGGCGCCAGCGACTTGCGCACCGCGCGCGCCTTGGCCGCCAGGGCGTCATAGGCGTCGGCCACCCGCTCGGCCTCGCGATAGTCGGTCAGGCTGTAGGTCGCGGGATCCAACAGCTCGGGTTTGCGGCGGGCGTTGTACTGGGTGTAGCGGGTCAGCAGCTCGGCGATCTCGCCCGCGTGCTCGGACCCGAACTGCTCGGCCGCCCAGTCGCGGGTGTAGCCGCCGACCTTTTCCAGCGGCCAGGCCTCAGGGCTCCAGGCGTAGTCGAGGAAGAACTGGATCGGCAGTTCCATCGGCTTCAGGTCGCCGACATTGACCACCCACAGCTGATCGGCGCCGTAGGCGTGGGCCAGATGCATCTGCTCCCAGGTGCGCTCGATCTGGTTGGTGTTGATCCACTTGTAGTTCCGCGGACCGCCCACATAGTCGAAGTGGTAGTAGATCCCGTAGCCGCCGGGACGGGCGTGGCCCAACTCGGGCAGGCGGCGGATGTCGCCCCAGTTATCGTCGGAAAACAGCAGGGTCACGTCGTCCGGCACCCGCATGCCGTGGTCGTAATAGTCCTGCACTTCCTTGTAGAGGGCCCAGACCTGGGGCGTTTCGGACGCGGGCTTGCCGGTGACCTCGGTGATGATCTGGCGCTGGTCGGCGACGATCTTTTCCAACAGGCCGGTGGGCGAGCCCTCGGTCATGGGCTTGTCGCCGTCGCCGCGCATGCCGATGGTGACGAGCGCTTCGTGGTTCCCCAGCCGCTGCATGCCCTTGCGCCAGAAGTCCTGCAAGGTGGCGGCGTTGGTGGTGTAGTCCCAGTCGCCGTGGCCATAGCGGGCCCATTCCACGTGGGCGCGGGCCAGGGGCTCGTGGTGCGAGGTGCCCATCACCACCCCGTAGGCGTCGGCGTCGACGGGGTTCTGGGCGTCGTCGTCCGAGAAGGCCTTGCCCCACATGGCCGGCCACAGGAAGTTGCCCTTCATCCGCAGGACCAGCTCGAACACCTTGTCGTAGAAGCGGTGGTTGAAGCCGCCGTAGGTGGCGTCGACCCAGCCCTTCAGCGACGGGTCCTCGTCGTTGAGGAAGATGCCGCGGTACTTCACCGCCGGCGCCTGCATCCGCCGTCCCGCGGCGATGGACAGGTCGGGGCGGTGCGGGACCGGCACGTCGGCCCACCAGGCCCAGGGCGAGACGCCGGCGCGCTCCGACAGGTCGTACAGGCCGAAGATGGTCCCGCGGCGGTCGGCGCCGGCGATCACCAGGGCGCGGTCGATCCCGGGGGCGGGGTGGTCGACCACCTGTTGCACGAAGGCTTCCCAGTGGCCGCTCACGCCGCTGACGTCGAGGCGGCCCTCGCGCACCAGCCGGTCGATCACCGGGTTGTGGCCCAGCGTGCCGACGATGATGGTCGCGCCCGAGGTCTCCTTGCCGCCGGCCAGCCGGGCCAGGTCGCCGCGCACGTCCTCGGCCGCGCGGGCGACGCCGGGCAGGTCGGCGGTCTCGACCTGGATCGTCGCCGGGTGGCCGTTGGCGATCAGCGGGAAGGCGGCCGCCGCTTGGCCTTCGCACACCCCGACCGGACCGCTGCAGGCGGACTGCGGCTCGATGGCGGCGGCGGGGCCAGCCGTCAGGCTGGCGGCCAGCACCGCGGCCAGGGCGGTGGCGCCAAGCAGAGATCGGGCCTTAGAGTTAGCGCTAACATTTTTCATCCTGAAGTCCCCCTCCCAGGGCCGCATCTTCCGGCGGTTCGTTCAGCTTGTCTGGATCAGGCCGTTAGCGTCGCACATGCAGCCCGGCTTCGGAAAGGGCCGCCTCGACGTCCGCCAGGCGGGCGAAGTTGAAGTCGCCGGGCACCGAATGCTTGAACGCCCCGGCCGCCAGGCCGAAGCGCAGGGTGCGTTCGGGATCGAGCCCGGTGTGCAGGCCGTGCAGCACCCCGGCGGCGAAGGCGTCGCCGGTGCCGATGCGGTCCACCACGCCCTCCAGCAGCAGCTCGGGCGCCTGGTGCACGCCCGTGCGCGTGGCCATGAACCCGCCCAGGCCCTGGCGGCAGACCGAGTGCTCGGTGCGCAGGGTGCAGACCATGCGCTGCAGCTTGGGGAAGGCCTTGAAGGCGACCTCGGCGGCGGCGGTGCGGCGCGCCACCGGATCGGCCTGGTCGAAGGGTTGCTCGAGGATCAGGGCCACGTCGCGGTCGTCGCCGAACAGCAGCTCGACATGGGACAGCAGCTCCTTCAGCACCGGCCGCGCCTCGCCGCCCCAGGCGGCCCAGAGCTTGGCGCGGTAGTTGCCGTCGAACGAGACCTTCACCCCCAGCCGGCTGGCGGTGCGCACGGCCTCCAGCGCCACCGCCGCCGCCTTGGCGCTGACCGCCGGGGTGATGCCCGACAGGTGCAGCCAGTCGCAGCCGGCCAGCGCCGCCTCGAAGTCGTAGCCCTCGGGCCCCGCCTCGGCGAAGGCGGAGCCCGCGCGGTCGTAAAGCACCTCGGACGGACGCAGCACCGCGCCGGGCGTTAGGAAATAAATGCCCATCCGGCCGGGACGGCGGGCGGCGAAGCGGGTGTCCACCCCGTGGCGGCGCAACTCGCCGGCCGCCGCCTCGCCGATGGGATTGTCGGGCAGGGTGGTCAGCACCCGCGCCTGGTGGCCGAAGCTGGCGAGCGAGACCGCCACATTGGCCTCGGCCCCGCCGAAATGGGCCAACAGCCGGCCGGTCTGCAGCAGCACCTCGCTATCGGGCGCCGACAGCCGCAGCAACATCTCGCCCAGGCACGCAACTTGGCAAGCAACCTTGGCGGGGCGAACCCCCGAACCCTGATCCTGGGAACCCTGATCCTGAGACATGTCGGCGCGCAGTCCTTCCGGGAAGTGGTCCGAAAGGCGGTTTAGCGTTCACACGCCAAGCCCGCCAGATGGCTGCGCACCAAATGGCTCAGCTCAATGGTGGGCGTGGTGGCCGTGCTCGGCGTTGCGCTTGCGGGTGGCGGCGGCCTTCTTGGCCGAGGCGGAGCGGTCGGAGGCCGAGCGCGATGCGGACGCCGCGCCGCCGGCCTCGCCACCCTTGTGGGCGGCAGGATGGCCAGTGGACTTTCCGCGCCCCGACCCGCCGGGTTCCTTGCCGCCGCCGTCGTCCTTGTTGACGGTGGCCCAGGCCCGCCGTTCGGCCTCCTTGTCCGAGACGCCGCGCTTCTCGTAGCCCTCGGCGATGTGGTCGGCCTTGCGCTCCTGCTTGTCGGTATATTTCGACTTGTCGCCCTGCGGCATGGTCGGATCTCCCGCGCTGATGAGCGTGCAATCGGCGGGTCGGCGGCGATGTTCCCGCTCGGCAGAGCCTGCCCACCTGCGGCAAGGCGTCCACGGAAAATTTTTCCGAGGGGATCGTGATGAACGAGATTTTCATCGTTTTCGCCAAACAGTCCCCCTGCTCGATGTCGGCAGGTCTTGAGTAGGCGCACGGCGCTGAATGACTTTCGCCGCCGTCGCGCACCGGTCGACGCCGGAGACTGAGGGGGCGATGTTTTTTGTAGACTCGCGCATGGCGCGCCAACCGGCGGCGGCATCTGCTGCACGGCCGCTCGTATTCCCGCCGGTGGGTGGGATGCTCGCCGCCGACGCTCTCCTTCAGACCGATGTCATCGCCGCCTTGAGCGGACGAGAGGAGTTTTGATGCAGACGCCGAGTTCCACCTTCGTCCTGCCGGACGTGCTGGACCTGAAGGCCGCAGCGCCCCTGCTCGCCGAGCTGACCGCCCTGCGCGGCCAGGACCTCGAGCTGGACGCCGGCCGGGTGCAGCGGCTGGGCGGCCAGTGTCTGCAAGTGCTGCTGGCGGCGGCCGCCGCCTGGAAACAGGACGGCGCCGCCTTCGTGATCCGCCAATCCTCCGAAGCCTTCAGCGAAGGCTTGCAACTCATGGGCGCCGAAGCCCGCCTGACTGCGGAGATCGCTTAATGAGCAAGACCATCCTCACCGTCGACGACTCCCGCACCATGCGCGATATGCTGATGCTGGCCCTGTCGCAGGCCGGCTATCGCGTGGTGCAGGCCGAAGACGGCGTCCATGGCCTGGAAGTGCTGGCGGGCGAACAGCCCGACGTCATCATCACCGACATCAACATGCCGCGGCTGGACGGCTTCGGCTTCATCGAGGGCGTGCGCCGCGACGACGCCAAGCGCGCCATCCCGATCCTGGTGCTGACCACCGAGAGCGACGCCGAGAAGAAGAGCCGCGCCCGCGCCGCCGGCGCCACCGGCTGGATCGTCAAGCCCTTCGATAGCGCCAAGCTGGTGGACGCCATCCGCCGCGTCGCCGCTTAAGCGAGGAACGCCACGTGGACCCGATGGAGGCCATCAAGCAGACCTTCTTCCAGGAATGCGAGGAGCAACTCGCAGAGCTGGAACAGGGACTGCTCGCCATCCAAGGCGGCGAGACCGATTCGGAGACGGTCAACGCAGTCTTCCGCGCCGTGCACTCGATCAAGGGGGGCGCCGGTGCGTTCGGCCTGGACGAGCTGGTGCGCTTCGCCCACGTGTTCGAGACCACCCTGGACCACGTCCGCTCGGGCAAGCTGGCGCCCGAGGCTGAACTGCTGAAGGTGATGCTGCGCGCCGCCGACGTGCTGGCCGACCTGGTGCGCGCGGCCCGCGACGGCGGTTCGGTGGACGCGGCGCGCAGCGACGCGCTGCTGGCCGAGCTGAACGCCTTCTCCGGCGGCGATGTGGCTGTCGCGGACGACGACGGCATGGGCGACCTGGTGTTCGAGCCGCTCGCTTTCGAACCGCTGGTGTTCGAGCCCATCGCCGAGGCCGCGTCGGCCGAGACGCCGGCGGCCGACTTCGACATTTCCGCCCTGCTGGGCTCGATCCTGCCCGTGGCCGAGGAGCCGGCGGGCCAGATCTGGATCGTCCGCTTCGTGCCGCGCGCGTCGCTCTACGCCCACGCCAACGAGAGCGCGCTGCTGCTGCGCGAACTGGGGCGCATGGGCGAGGCCGAGATCACGCTGGACGACAGCGCCCTGCCGAGCCTGGCCGAACTGGACGCCGAAGGCTCCTACCTGGCCTGGACCGTGCGCCTGACCACCGAGCGCGACGACGACGCCATCCGCAGCGTGTTCGAGTGGGTCGAGGACGACTGCGAACTGACCATCGTGAAGGCCGGCGCCGAGACCGCGGCCGGGAACGCGGACGACGAGTTCCTGGTCCCCGACCTGGACGATCCCGAGCCGCCGCTGGCGCCGGTCCCCGAGGGCGCGCTGGACATCGCCGCCCTGATCCAGAAGGCCCAAAGCGCGGTCGGGGGCTCGCCCGAGCCCGTCTCCGCCCCGACGGCCACGGCCGCCGGCGCGGCTCCAGCGGCCAACGCCCCGGCCGCGGCCAACGCCAATACCAACGGCGGCCAGCCCGGCGCCACCATCCGCGTGGACCTGGATCGCGTCGACCGCCTGATCGACCTGGTCGGCGAGCTGGTGATCAACCAGGCCATGCTGGCCCAGCGGGTCCAGGAGTCCGGCCTCGGCCGCTCCTCCGGCGTGGTCATGGGTCTGGACGAACTCGAGCACCTGACGCGCGAGATCCAGGACAGCGTCATGGCCATCCGCGCCCAGCCGGTGAAGTCGGTGTTCCAGCGCATGCCGCGCCTGGCCCGCGAAGTCGCGGCCATGACCGGCAAGTCGGTGCGCCTGGTCACCGAGGGCGAGGGCTGCGAAGTCGACAAGACGGTGATCGAGCGTCTGTCCGATCCGCTCACCCACATGATCCGCAACGCCATCGACCACGGCCTGGAGACGCCTGACAAGCGCGTCGCCGCCGGCAAGCCGGCCGAGGGGGTGGTGCGCCTGTCCGCCGCCCACCGCTCGGGTCGCATCGTGATCGAGGTGTCCGACGACGGCGCCGGCATCAACCGCCCGCGCGTCAAGGCCATCGCCGCCGAGAAGGGCTTGATCGCCGCCGACGCCCTGATGAGCGACGACGAGATCGACAACCTGATCTTCATGCCCGGCTTCTCCACCGCTGCCGAGGTGTCCGACATCTCGGGCCGGGGCGTGGGCATGGACGTGGTCAAGCGCTCGATCCAGGCGCTGGGCGGCCGCATCAACGTCACCTCGCGCCCGAGCGAAGGCTCGACCTTCACCCTCAGCCTGCCCCTGACCCTGGCGGTGCTGGACGGCATGGTGGTGTCGGCCGGGGAGCAGACGCTGGTGATCCCGCTCACCGCCATCATCGAGACCCTGCAGCCCAAGCCGGGCGAGGTGCACCTGCTGGGCGGCGGTTCGCACGTGATCTCGATCCGCGGCGGCTACGTGCCCCTGATCGACGTGGGCGTGGCGCTGGGCTACTCGCGCCAGCCGGTCGAGCCGACCAAGGGCGTGGTGATGCTGATCGAAGGCGAGGGCGGCGCGCGCGCGGCGCTCGTGGTCGACGGCATCCAGGGCCAGCGCCAGGTGGTGATCAAGAGCCTGGAAGCCAATTACCAGCCGGTGTTCGGCATCGCCGCCGCCACCATCCTGGGCGACGGCCGCGTCGCCCTGATCCTGGACATCGACGCCCTGGTCGCGGGGCAAAAAGGCGTCGAAGCCGCGCGAGTGGAGACCTTGGTCGACGCTCGCTCCGAGTCCCGCGCCGCCCTCGCTATCGGAGGCTGATCCCATGCTAGACGCCATCAACACCCATCACGGCCGCGAGCTGATCTCGTTCCGCATCGGCGCCCAGGAATTCTGCGTCGACATCATGGCGGTGCGCGAGATCCGCGGCTGGACCCCGGCCACCGCCCTGCCGCAGTCGCCCAGCTACGTGCGCGGCGTGATCAACCTGCGCGGCGCGGTGCTGCCGATCGTCGACCTGCCCAACCGCCTGGGCTACGGCCAGTCCGAGCCCTCGGCCCGCCACGTGATCATCGTCGCCCAGATCGCCCACCAGCTGGTGGGCCTGCTGGTCGACGCGGTGTCCGACATCCTCACCGTCACCGACGACATGATCCAGCCGGTGCCCGACATCGCGCCGGAAGCGGTGAAGACCTTCGTCCACGGCCTGATCGCCCTGGACGGCCGCATGATCAGCCTGATCGGCCTGGGCCGCATCCTGCCCGACGCGCTGCCGGAAGCCGCGTGAGCCGAGGCGCGACCATGAACGGCGCGGAGCGGCGCCCGGCCTCGCTGGTCGAGGGCGAGTTCGTGTTCACCGCACAGGACTTCGCCAAGATCTCGGCGATGCTCTATGCGGACGCCGGTATCTCGCTGCCCGAGTCCAAGGCCACCCTGGTCTATTCGCGGCTGGCCAAGCGCCTGCGGTCGCTGGGGCTGGAGAACTTCCGCGCCTACTGCGCCCTGGTGGCCGGCGAGGACGGGCTGGACGAGCGCCAGAACATGCTGGCCGCCCTGACCACCAACGTCACCCGCTTCTTCCGCGAGCCGCACCATTTCGAGCACCTGAAGGCCCACCTGCTGCCGGGCCTGCTCGACGAGGCGCGCACGGGCGGCAAGGTGCGGCTGTGGTCGGCCGCCTGCTCCAACGGCCAGGAGCCCTATTCCATCGCCCTGACCATCCTGTCGCTGCTGCCCGACGCCGGGCGCTACGACATCAAGATCCTGGCCACCGACATCGACCCCAACATGGTCGCCGAGGGTCGCGCGGGGGTCTACGACCGCAGCGCCGCCGACTCGATCCCGGCCGACCTGCGCCGGCGCTGGTGCAGCCCGGTGGCCGGACCGCGCGGCGAGGCCGTGGGCATGAACGACGAGGTGCGCGCCCTGGTGGCCTTCCGCGAGCTGAACCTGATCGGCCCCTGGCCGATGGCGGGGAAGTTCCAGGCCATCTTCTGCCGCAACGTCGTGATCTATTTCGACGAGCCGACCCAGTCGCGGCTGTGGAGCCGCTTCACCCCGCTGCTGACGCCGAACGGGCGGCTGTACATCGGCCATTCCGAACGCCTGTGCGGCGAGGCGGCGGCCCGCTTCGACACCGACGGCATCACCACCTATCGCCTGCGGGGGCCCGCATGAGCCGCACCCGTGTGCTGATCGTCGACGACTCCGCCACCATGCGCAGCCTGATCGCCGCCGTGCTGCGCCGCGACCCCGAGCTGGAGGTCATCGGCCAGGCCGCCGATCCGCTGGAAGCGCGCCAGGCCATCAAAACCCTGGACCCCGACGTCATCACCCTGGACGTCGAGATGCCGAACATGAACGGCCTCGACTTCCTGGAGAAGATCATGCGCCTGCGGCCGATGCCGGTGGTGATGGTCTCGACCCTGACCGCCAGGGGCGCCGACGCCACCCTGGAGGCGATGGAGCTGGGCGCGGTCGACTGCGTGGCCAAGCCCTCCACCGCCGGCATGCATGCCTTCGACGACCTGGCGATGAAGGTGAAGGCCGCCGCCCGCGCCCGGGTGAAGCCGCTGGGCGACGCGCCGCCGCGCCCGACCCCCAGTCAGAACTACACCCCCAATGGCGCGGTGCTGGCGCTAGGCTCCTCCACCGGCGGGGTTGAGGCGCTGATCAACATCCTGTCCCACTTCCCGGCCAATTGTCCGCCGACGGTGATCACCCAGCACATGCCGGCCACCTTCACCAAGAGCTTCGCCGACCGGCTCAATCGCCTGTGCGCGCCCGAAGTGCGCGAGGCGACCGAGGGCGCGCCGCTGCAGGTCGGCCGGGTCTATCTGGCCCCCGGCGGCGAGCAGCACCTGGAGGTCGGCGGCGCCGAGCAGCTGCGCTGCCGCGTGCGCCCCGGCGAGCCGGTCAACGGGCACCGGCCCTCGGTCGACGTGCTGTTCCGCTCGGTCGCCCGCGCGGCCGGCGAGCGGGCCGTAGGCGCGATCCTGACCGGCATGGGCCGCGACGGCGCCCAGGGCCTGCTGGCCATGCGCCAGGCCGGCGCCCGGACCTTCGGCCAGGACGAGGCCAGCAGCATCGTCTACGGCATGCCCAAGGTCGCCTTCGACATCGGTGCGGTGGAACGCCAATTTCCGCTGGATCGAATGGCGGCCGAAATCCTCAAATCAACCGCCGCCGAGCGGGTGGAGCGCCACTGATGCCCGCCGCCTCTTCCATCAAGGTCCTGGTCGTCGACGACCAGCTGACCATCCGCTCGCTGGTGCGTGGCGGCCTGCAGCAGCTTGGGTTCAAGGAAATCGAGGAGGCTCCTGACGGTGAGGAGGCCCTGCGCCACCTAATCATCAAGCCGGTGCAGCTGGTGATCTCCGACTACAACATGCCCAAGCTCGACGGCCTGAACCTGCTGCGCGCCATTCGCAACCACGAGCCGATCAAGAAGACCGCCTTCATCATGCTCACCGGCCGCGCCGACAAGGAGCTGGTGCAGAAGGCGGTGCAGTTCGGGGTCAACAACTACCTGGTCAAGCCGTTCACGATCGCGACCCTGAAGGACAAGATCGAAGCCGTGTTCGGCGCGCTGACATGAGCGTGTCCGCCTCCATCCGCGAGGGCTTGGGCCTGGCCCCGGGCGAACGCCGCATCAACGTGGTCCAGGGCGAGTTCCAGGTCACCGCCGACCCGATGGTGGTGTTCACCACCCTGTTGGGCTCGTGCGTGGCGGCTTGCCTGCGCGATCCGGTGACCGGGGTGGGCGGCATGAACCACTTCCTGCTGCCGGGCGACGACCGCGAAGGCGGGGCCGACTCGCTGCGCTATGGCGTGCACTCCATGGAACTGCTGGTGAACGGCCTGCTGCGCATCGGCGCCCGCCGCGACCGGCTGGAGGGCAAGCTGTTCGGCGGCGCGCGGCTGCTGCGCGGCCTGACCGACATCGGCGAATCGAATTCGGCCTTCGCCGAGAACTTCTTCCGTCGCGAAGGTATCCGTCTGGCGGGTTCCAGCCTGCGCGGCGAACAGGGCCGGCGGGTCCAGTACTGGCCCGCCACCGGACGCGCCCGCCTGATGGCGCTCGGTAATGACGCGGCTGAGGTGTTCGACGCCGAGCGCCGCCGGGCCAAGCCCGCTCCCGTTCCCACCGCAGGCGCAGTCGAGTTGTTTTGATGATGACGACACCGCCCGAAGAGACCCCCATGGCCGACGTCACCAAGGCCGTGCACACGGAGCTGACCCGCCTGGCTGCGCTCGCCGTGGACATCCAGGAAAGCTGCGGCGACGCCCTGGTGCAGGCGGCCCTGCAGCGTCCGGAGATCCTGGCCAAGGCCCAGGGGTTGGACCTGCTGACCCAGCACCTGGCCGGCGTGGCCGATTTCCTCGAAGCCCTGGCGCCGCACCTGCCGCCCGACTGGTCGGTGGACACCGCGCCGGCGGCGCGCGCCGTGCGCCTGTCGGACCTGTCCGCCCAGCTCGGCGGCCATCCGGTGATGGAAGCCCTGGCCGAGGATCTGGAGACGTTCTTCTAGGCAGCTTTTACATCGAGTGGGCGCGCGCCTGGATTGGCATATCCATCCGTCATGCCCCGACATTTGCCGAACCAGATCAACCCGACGAGCCTGCTCCATGGATCGCCCGATCAGGTCGGGCGATAACGAACAGAGGTTGGCGAACGGAAGCTGCCCTGGCCGGACCTCAGTTCACCACCCGCGGCGCGTGGGGCAGGTCCAGCGAGAAGGCCGGGATCTCGATCTCGAACTCCGCTCCGGCCGGGTCGCTCATGGTGTAGGTCCCGACCATGGTCCCCGACGGCGTCGGCAGCGGGCAGCCGCTGGTGTAGGTGAAGCTTTCGCCCGGCTGCAGGATCGGCTGTTCGCCCACCACGCCCGGGCCGCGCACTTCCTCGACGTGGCCGGTGGCGTCGGTGATGATCCAGTGCCGCGACAGCAGTTGCACCGTCTCGCCGCCGGCGTTGTCGACCTCGATGGTGTAGGCCCAGATCCAGCGCCGCTCGTCCGGGTCGGACTGGTCGGGCAGATAGACCGGGCGCACGCGCACGGCGATGCTCCGGGTCACGGCCTCGTAGATGCCGGGGTTCATGCGCCCCGTCCCGCGGCGTCCAGCGCCCGTGTCACGTCCCGCGCCAGGTCCTCGAAGGCCTCCAGCCCCGCCGACAGCCGCACGAAGCCCTCCGTCAGGCCAATGGCCAGGCGCTCGGCCTCGGGGGTGGAGCGGTGGGTGGTGGTGGAGGGATGCACCGCCAGCGACTTGGCGTCGGCCAGGTTGTTGGAGATGTCGATGATCTGCAGGGCGTTGAGGAAGCGGAACGCCGCCGCGCGCGTGCCCAGGTCGAAGGCCAGGATGGTGCCGCCGCTCAGCATCTGGCGCTTGGCCAGTTCGTGCTGGGGGTGGTCCTTGCGGGTGGGATAGCGCACCGCCTTCACCGCTGGGTGCTCGGCGGCGAGGTCGGCCAGCCGGCCGGCCGTCTCGCTCTGGCGCAGCACCCGCAGCTCCAGCGTCTCCAGCCCCTTCAGCAGCACCCAGGCGCTGAACGGCGACAGCGCCGGGCCGGTGTGGCGGATCAGGTCCTTGTAGGTTTCCTCCAGCAGCGCCTCCTGGCCCAGGAGGGCGCCGCCCAGCACCCGGCCCTGGCCGTCGATGTGCTTGGTGGCCGAATAGATGACGACGTCGGCGCCCAGGGTCAGCGGCTTCTGCAGGATCGGGCTGGCGAAGGCGTTGTCGATCACCAGCTTGGCGCCCGCGTCATGGGCGATCTCGGCGATGGCGGCGACGTCGGCGATCTCCAGCAACGGATTGGCCGGGCTCTCCAGGAAGCAGAGCCTGGTGTTGGGGCGCATCGCCGCGCGCCAGGCGTCCAGATCGGTGCCGTCAACGAAGGTGGTCTCCACCCCGAAGCGCGGCAGCAGCTGGCCGATGATCCAGCGGCACGAGCCGAACAGGGCGCGGCTGGCCACCATGTGGTCGCCGGCCTTCAACAGGCCGGTCAGGGCCGTGTTCACCGCAGCCATCCCGGACGCGAAGGCGCGGCACGCTTCTGCGCCTTCCAGGAGCGCCAGCCGGTCCTCGAACATCTTCACCGTCGGGTTGCCGTAGCGGGCGTAGATGAAGCCCGGCTCCTCGCCGCTGAAGCGGCGGTCGGCGGCCTCGGCGCTGTCGTAGGCGAAGCTCTGGGTCAGGAAGATGGGTTCGGCGATCTCGCCATAGCCGGTGCGCGCCATGCCGCCGCGGATCAGGCGGGTGGCCGGCGCCCAGGCTTTCGGGTCTTCCTTAGGGTCTTCGCGGTCGCTCATCGGGATCTCCTGCGGCGACGCATGGCGAGCTTGGGGTGGCGAGGTCAAGCCCATGATTTCTCGGTTGGGGCTCAGCAATAGGGAAACGCGCATTTCGCGAGCTTGCCAAGCGCCGCGGCGTCCGCGAGTGTCGCCGCCCCATGACGACGCACCACGCCGGAATCCTGCCCTATCAAGCCATCGAGGCCCTGGTCGACCAGGGCGCGGTGCGGGCCGACAATCCCTACGCCTTCGACCAGCTCCAGCCCGCCAGCCTGGACCTGAGGCTGGGCGCGCGCGCCTGGCGGGTGCGGGCCTCGTTCCTGCCCGGCCGGGCGCACACCGTGGCCGACCGCATCGCCGACGTGGCCATGCACCAGCTCGACCTGTCGGCCGGCGCGGTGCTGGAGCGCGGCTGCGTCTACATCGCCGAGCTGCAGGAACGGCTCGACCTGCCCAACCACATCGCCGCCCGCGCCAATCCCAAGAGCTCGACCGGCCGGGTGGACGTGTTCGTGCGCCTACTCACCGACAAGGGCTCGGCCTTTGACGATGTGGCCGAGGGCTATTGCGGGCCGCTGTATCTGGAGATCGCGCCGCAGACCTTCTCGGTGCTGGTGCGTACCGGCACGCGGCTGAACCAGCTGCGGCTGAAGCGCGGCGAGCCGCCCAAGCTGATGGTGCGCAACGTCGGCGTCGACCTGACCAGCGGCCTGGCCGGGTTCCGCGCCCGCCGCCACGCCCCGGTGGTCGACCTCGACCGCGAGGACGGCCACGACCCGCGCGACTTCTGGCAGCCGCTGGAGGCGCGTCCCAACCGCCACGGCGTGGGCGAGCTGCTGCTGGATCCGGGCGAGTTCTACATCCTGGCCTCCAAGGAGGCGATCGAGATCCCCGCCGACCAGGCCGCCGAGATGACGCCGATCGACCCGGCGGTGGGCGAGTTCCGCGTCCACTACGCCGGCTTCTTCGATCCCGGCTTCGGCACCGAGGAGGCCCTGGGCGCCGGTTCGCGCGCGGTGCTGGAGGTGCGCAGCCACGAGACGCCGTTCCTGCTCGAGGACGGCCAGACCGTGGCGCGGCTGGTCTATGAGCCGCTCACCGAACGGCCCTCACGCCTCTACGGCTTCCACGGTTCGCACTACCAGAAACAGGGCCTGAAGCTGTCCAAGCACTTCAAGCTCTGGCCGGGCTGAAACTCCCTCTCCCTCGTACGGGAGAGGGAGGGGCCCATTGCTTCAGCAATGGGAGGGTGAGGGTGGCGGGCGGCGCCCTCATCGACCGGTGTCGTGGTTCCCACCCTCGCCCCGACCCTCTCCCATTCGAGGGAGAGGGAGAAGCGCTCAGCCCTCGTGCAGGCCGTAGGCCGCGTGCAGGGCGCGCACGGCCAGCTCGGTGTAGGCGGCGTCGATCAGGACGCTGATCTTGATCTCGGAGGTCGAGATCACCTGGATGTTGACGCCCTTTTCGGCCAGGGCGCTGAACATGGTCTTGGCCACGCCGGCGTGGCTACGCATACCCACGCCGACCACCGACACCTTGGCCACGTTCTCGTCGCAGGCCACGTCCTCGAAGCCGATCTCAGCCTGGTGGTTGCGCACGATCTCCAGCGCCCGGGCCGCGTCGCGGCGGCCGACGGTGAACTCCATGTTGGCGGTGTTGGCCGTGCGGGCGTGCGACTGGACGATCATGTCCACGTTCAGGTTGGCGTCGGCCAGGCCCGAGAAGATGCGCGACGACACGCCCGGATGGTCCGGCACGCCGTACAGGGTGATCTTGGCTTCGTCGCGGCTGTAGGCGACCCCGCTCACGATCCGCTTTTCCACGATCTCCTCCTCAGCGCAGACGATGGTGCCGGTTTCGGGGTCGGCCTCCCCGGGTTCGGTGAAACTGGAGAGCACGCGCACGGGCACCTGGTGCGCCATGGCCATCTCCACGGAACGGGTCTGCAGCACCTTGGCCCCGAGCGAAGCCATCTCCAGCATCTCCTCGTAGGAGATCTTGGGGATGCGCCGGGCGCGCTGCTCGATCCTGGGGTCGGTGGTGTAGACCCCGTCGACGTCGGTGTAGATGTCGCAGCGCAGCGCCTTCAGCGCCGCCGCCACCGCCACCGCCGAGGTGTCGGAGCCGCCGCGACCCAATGTCGCAATCCGGCCCGAGCGGGTCACGCCCTGGAAGCCGGCGATCACCGCGACGGTCCCGCCGTCGATGCTTTCGCCCAGCGCCTCGGCCGGGATTTCCTCGATGCGCGCGGAGCCGTGGCTGTCGTCGGTCAGGATCGGGATCTGCCAGCCCATCCACGAGCGGGCGTCCAGGCCGGCGTGGCGCAACACCTTGGCCAGCAAGCCGGCGGTGACCTGTTCGCCCGAGGCGACCACCGCATCGTATTCGTCGTCGCTGGGCTCCAGGTGCTCGGCCGCGCGGCCGGCCGTGTCGGTCCAGGCCACCAGCTCGTTGGTCTTGCCGGACATGGCCGAGACCACCACCGCCACCTTGTGGCCGGCCTTCACCTCGGCCGCGACCAAGCGCGCCACGCGGCGGATCCGCTCAAGGTCCGCCACAGAAGTGCCGCCGAACTTCATCACCAGACGCGAAGTCATCGCTGTCCTGTCGTCCTTCCGCTCTCGCATCTCGCCACCGCCAGCCCCGGACCACTTGTCGGCGAAGGAAACGGGGGGCATCTGGAACGCGAAGCGCGTCCTTAGCGGCGCACGCGTTCCGCCGCAATGCGCAAGGGTCCATAACGATGAGCGCAGCCGCGCAAACTTTCTCCGTCGATCCTGCGGAAGTCGAGAAGTTCTCCCGCATCGCCGCGCAATGGTGGGACCCCAAGGGCAAGTTCGCCCCCCTGCATCGCTTCAATCCGGTGCGCCTGGGCTTCATCCGCGACCAGGCGGCGGCGCGCTTCGACCGCAACGCCCATGCGCCCGCGCCGTTCGAGGGGATGCGCCTGCTCGACATCGGCTGCGGCGGCGGCCTGCTCAGCGAGCCCATGCGCCGGCTGGGCTTCGAGGTGACCGGCATCGACGCCTCGGCCAAGAACATCGGCGTCGCCTCGGCCCACGCCGCCGAGCAGGGACTGGAGATCGCCTACCGCAACATCACGGTGGAGGAACTGCTGGCCGCCGGCGAGGGTTCGTTCGACGTGATCCTGAACATGGAAGTGGTCGAGCACGTCTCCGATCCGGGCCGGTTCCTGTGCGACGCCTCGCGCCTGCTCAAGCCCGGCGGCCTGATGGTGGTGGCCACCATGAACCGCACCCTGAAGGCGCTGGCCTTCGCCAAGATCGGCGCGGAATATGTGCTTGGCTGGCTGCCCAGGGGCGCCCACGACTGGCGCAAGTTCCTGACGCCGGACGAGGTTCGCCTGTTCCTGTCGCCCGAGCCGCTGGCGGTCGAGGGACCCTTTGGCGTGGTCTACAGCCCCCTCAGCGACCGTTGGTCGCTGAGTTCCGACGCCAGCATTAACTACATGATGACAGCCACCCGGCCCTAGATCATGTCCGGTTCAGACGGAACCGAACATCATCTTGCAATCTTCGAATTGGAGCATGATGGCCGCCGAAACCGGATTCCACTTTCGGCTATCAGCCTCCAGGCAACCGGATTCCCCCCGACATGATGTCTGTTCGTAACGTCTTCTGCGCCGCCGTACTCGCAGCCTGCACAGCCGCCTCCGTCGCCCCCTCCGTCGCTGCGGCGGCCGAGAGCACCATCCTGCCCGGCTACTGGGAAAGCACCGACACGGTGGACGTGCTGTTCACCTCCACCAAGACCTCGCGCAAGTGCCTGACCGCCGATCAGGTCGAGCAATGGCTGACCGCGCCGGCGACGCGCCACTACAGCTGCACCTACGACCAGCGCCACGTCGCCGACGGCCAGGCCAGCTTCCATGGCGTGTGCAAGGACAAGAAGGGCCGCACCCTGACGGTGGCGATCAAGGGCGCCTACGAGCCCGAGCGTTTCCACCTGACGGCGCACTTCCACTACATGCTGACCGGCGGCATCGCCATTCCGGGCGACGCCACCACCGACGCCCACCGCATCAGCGCCCAGTGCCCGGTCGATCCCAACGCGGCCGCGGCCGCGGGTTCGGGCAAGTAGGCGGTCGCTGCGCTGCGTGCTTCGAGACGCGGCTGTCGCCGCTCCTCAGCATGACGAAGGGTGTTGAACACTCACGCTCGTCATCCTGAGGAGCCCTGAAAGGGCGTCTCGAAGGACGCACGGGGCGTCAGCTAGTTCAGCGAGGCCTTGGGCTTGGCCGCGGGGGGCGGCGGCAGGGCGGCGACGCGGATGCCGTCCTCGGCCAGGGCCTTGACCTCCTTGGGCGAGGCCTCGCCGTAGATGCCGCGGTCTTCCGAGCGGCCCTCGTGGATGTCGCGCGCTTCCTTGGCGAAGCTGTCGCCCACATAGTCGAAGTTCTGCTCCACGTGGGCGCGCACCTTGCCCATGGCCTCCATGAACATGGAACGGGCCTGGGCCTGGGCCTCGGGCGCCAGCACCTGGCCCGTCTGCGCCTTGGTGCCGGAGACGGCGGGGGCCATGACCTGCTTGCGCACCTCGCGGCTGGCGCAGATCGGGCATTCCACCAGCCCGCGGGCGGCCTGGGCGTCATAGTCGTCGGAGGAGCCGAACCAGGCCTCGAAGCCGTGGTCGTGCTCGCAGGCCAGGGCGTAGCGGATCATGGGAAGCCGGGCGGCGTGAAGGCGCGGGCGTTTTTCAGGGCAGGGATGGCGGCGCGGGCCTTGGCGGACTGTTCGGGATCGATCTCGGCGAGCAGTACGCCGGGTTCGTCATGGTCGAGCTTGGCGATCACCGCGCCCCAGGGATCGACCACCAGGCTGCGGCCCCAGGTGCCGCGACCGTCGACGTGGAACCCGCCCTGGGCCGGCGCCAGTACATAGCTGCCGGTCTCGATGGCGCGGGCGCGCAGCAGCACCTCCCAGTGCGCCTCGCCGGTGGGGCGGGTGAAGGCCGACGGCACGGTCAGGACCACCGCCCCGGCCTCGGCCAGGGCCCGGTGCAGGGCCGGGAAGCGCAGGTCGTAGCAGACCGTCAACCCCAGCGGCCCCAGCAGCGAGGGCGCCACCACCGCGGCCTCGCCGGGCGTATAGGCGGCCGACTCGCGGTAGCGCTCGCCCGAGGGCAGGTCGACGTCGAACATGTGGATCTTGTCGTAGGTGGCGCGCACCGCGCCGTCCGGTCCGACCAGGATCGAGCGGTTGGCGAAGGCGCCATCCTCGCGCGTCACCAGGGCCGAACCGATCAGCAGCTCGACGCCCAGCTCGGCGGCCAGGGCGCGCAGGCCGGTCACCACCTCGTCCTGGTCCAGTGGGCGCAGCTTGGGCGCCAGCCTGGCGCGGTCGCGCTCCATCACGTTTACCGCCTCAGGCGTGGCGATGAAGCGCGCGCCCTTGGCCGCCGCGCGGCGGATGAGCGGCGTGACGTGAGCCAGGGCTTGGGTGGGCGTGTTGGGCGTGCGGGTCTGGATCAGACCGACGCGGACGGGGGCGTTCATGCGGCCAGAAGCTGATCCAACTCGCCGGCGCGGTCCAGGGCCATCAGGTCGTCGCAGCCGCCCACGTGGCGTTCGCCGATGAAAATCTGCGGAAAGGTGGCGCGGCCGTTGGCTCGCTCGACCATGGCGCGCTTCTTGTTGGCGTCGAAGGCGGCGTCGTCGATCTCGACATAGTCGACGCCCTTGGTCTGCAGCAGGTGCAGCGCCCGCGAGCAGTAGGGGCAGAACGGCTTGGTGTAGATGGTGATCGGGGCCATGGGCTCTCGGCTAAAACCTGGGGGAGGGCGATATCTTGGCGAAGAGGGTCACGAGCGAGCCTATATAGGCGCCGCCTCGGCCTCGCGCACCCGCGCCACCACGGCGAGAGCGACGCAGGCCGCGCCGGCCTCCAGCAGCACCTTGGCGCAGGCTTCGGCGGTGGCGCCGGTGGTCAGCACGTCGTCCACCAGCACCAGCCGCTTGCCGGCGATGCGGGCGCGCTGGCGCGGCGGCACCATGAAGGCGCCCTTGACGTTCAGCCGCCGCCCGCGGCCCGACTTGCCGCCCTGACTGGGGGTGGCGCGACCGCGCACCAGGGCGTCGGGCAGGTAGGCCAGGCCGCTGAGCCGCGCCAGCGGCCGGGCGATCTCGGCGGCCTGGTTGTAGCGGCGGGCGAACAGGCGCGCGCGGTGCAGCGGCACGGGGACCAGGGCGTCGGCCTCGGCCAGCAGCGGGGCCGAGGCGCGCGATAGCCAGCGGGCGAACAGCTTGCCCAGTTCGGGCCGATCGGCGTGCTTGAGCTTGAGGATCAGGTCGCGCGAGTGCTCGTCGTAGAGGCAGGCCGCGCGCGCCCGGCCGAACGCTCGCGGCCGGGCCATGCAGATGGCGCAGCGTGCGCCGCGCCCCTGGTCATCCCGGCCCAGGTCGTAGGGGAAGGGGACGCCGCAACCGTCGCAGACCGGATCGTCCAGGAACTCGATCCGGCTCCAGCCGCCGGCCGACAGTCCTGAACTCATGGGAGCGGACCCGCCGTCCAGCGTTTCGGGCGGAAGGATCAGGTCGAGACCAGCGGTGAAGGCAGTCCGTAGCCTGGTCGAGACCTTGAACGGCGGAAAGGCTTTTATTGCAGGGAAGGTTGGGCGGATCGGTTTGACCTTGGCGGCCATCTCCCCATCTTGTCGCCACATGTCCGATGTCCCGCCGCTGCTGTTCGACCGCGCCCTGCACCGCGCCCGCCTGGAGCGCGCCGCCCCCGGTTACGCCGCGGCCGACTTCCTCAAGCGCCGCGCCGCCGAGGACGCGGCCTGGCGGCTGTCGGCCATCCTGCGCGATTTCCCCCTGGCGGTCGACCTCAGCGCGAGACGCGGCGTGTTCGCGGATGCGTTGCGCGAGGGCCCGGCGCCGGAGCGGGTCGGAACCCTGATCGAGGCCGACCTGTCGCCGGCCATGCTGGCGCGTGGCGGGACGACGGGGCCGCGGGTGGTGGTCGACGAGGAGCGCCTGCCGTTCGCCGAGGCCAGCCTGGACCTGGCGGTCTCGCTGCTGTCGCTGCACTGGACCAACGACCTGGTGGGCGCGCTGATCCAGATCCGCCGGGCGCTGAAGCCGGACGGCCTGTTCCTGGGGGCGTTCCTCGGCGGCGCCACGCTCAGGGAACTGCGCCAGAGCCTGACCGAGGCCGAGGCCGAGATCGCCGGCGGGAGCGGGCCGCGCGTCTCGCCCTTCGCCGACGCGCTCGACGCGGCGGGGCTGCTGCAGCGCGCCGGCTTCGCCCTGCCGGTCTCGGACATCGACCGGGTGACGGTGCGTTACGACCACCCGATCAAGCTGATGGCCGATCTCAGGGCCATGGGCGAGACCAATGTGCTGCGCGACCGGCCACGCCGCCGGCTGACCCGCGCGGTGCTGGCGCGGACCTTCGAGATCTATGCCGAGCGGTTCGGCGAGCCGGACGGCCGCCTGCCCGCCACCTTCGAGATCGTCAGCCTCACCGGCTGGGGGCCGGACGCCAGCCAGCCCAAGCCGCTCAAGCCCGGCTCGGCCAAGATGCGGCTGGCCGACGCGCTCGGGGTGGTGGAGCACCGCCCCGGCAGGACCTGACCGGTGGGCCGCCGCCTGACCGAGGGCGAGGCGCGGCTGGCCCGACGGGTGTTTGGCGCGGCGATCGCCGATGGACGCATCCGGATCAGCGGCGGCGGGTTCGGGCCGTTCGCGGTGACCATCGGCTCGCGCCTGCTGCTGCCGCGACACCTGCGCGCCGACGACTTCTCCCGGGCCGAGGCGATGCTGCAGGGCCTGTTCGTGCACGAACTGACCCATGTCTGGCAGTTCCAGACCCGGCCGTTGTGGACCCTGCTGAGCTGGGCCCGGGCGGTGGTGACCGGCGGCTATGGACCGGGCCTGCCGGCCTATCGCTACGCCCTGCCGCTCGGGGCCTTCGCCCGGCTGAACCTGGAGCAGCAGGCCAGCGTGGTCGAGCACGCCTTCCTGCTGCGCATGGGCCGGCGCAGCCCGTCCATGCCCGCCGGCGCGCGGCTGGTCGACTACGAGGCTGTGCCGTTCCCGGTTCCTGGCCCGGCGGATGCGGGACCGTGGAACCAATAATCCGCTGATCCCCGCCTTCGCGGCGGTGATTTATTCCGCCGCCTCAGCCGCCTGCGGCCGGGTCGGCTGCGGCACGGGATGGCCGAGCCAATCCCCCAGCGCCACCAGCGCCCGCTCGCTCATGGCCCGCTTCTTGGCCTTGCCGCGCTCGGCCGGCGGGACCTTCTTGCCGTCGCCGGTGCGCTTGGGCGGGTCGGAGATGGGCGGCAGCAGGCCGTAGTTGATGTTCATCGGCTGGAACGAGCGCGGCTTGCTGGAGCCTTCGCCGTCGGCCGCCTCGACGATGTGGCCGCCGGTGACGTGGGCGATCAGCGAGCCCAGCGCCGTTTCGGGCGGCGGCGTCGTCAGCGCCCGGCCCAGCCGCTCGGCGGCGGCGAAGCGGCCGGCCAGCAGGCCCATGGCCGCGCTCTCGACATAGCCCTCCACCCCGGTGATCTGGCCGGCGAAGCGCAGCCGCGGTTGCGCCTTCAGCTTCAGGTCGCCGGTCAACAGCCGCGGCGAGTTGAGGAAGGTGTTGCGGTGCAGCCCGCCCAGGCGCGCGAAACGGGCGTTCTCCAGCCCCGGGATGGCGCGGAAGATCTCGCCCTGGGCCGCGTGCTTCAGCTTGGTCTGGAAGCCGACCATGTTGAACAGGGTGCCGAGCGCATTGTCCTGGCGCAGCTGCACCACCGCGTAAGGGCGCTGGTCGGAGTGCGGGTTGGTCAGGCCCACCGGCTTCATCGGCCCGAAGCGCAGGGTCTCGGGCCCGCGCTCGGCCATCACCTCGATGGGCAGGCAGCCCTCGAAATAGGGCGTGTCCTTCTCCCAGTCCTTGAACTCGCCCTTGGGGCCGTCGAGCAGGGCGCGGATGAAGGCCTCGTACTGCTCCTTGTCCATGGCGCAGTTGATGTAGGCGGCCTTGTCGCCGGCCGGGCCCTCCTTGTCGTAGCGCGACTGACGCCAGGCCCGGCTCAGGTCGATGCTGTCGGCGTGGATGATCGGGGCGATGGCGTCGAAGAAGGCCAGCGAATCCTCGCCGGTCAGCTGCAGGATCGCCTTGCTCAGGGCCTCGGAGGTGAGCGGGCCGGTGGCCACCACCACGTTGTCCCACTCCTCGGGCGGCAGGCCGGCGATCTCGCCCTCGACCACGGTGACGTTGGGGTGGGCGCGCAGCCGCGCGGTCACCGCATCGGAGAAGCCGTCGCGGTCCACCGCCAGGGCGCCGCCCGCCGGCACCTGGTTGGCGTCGGCCGAGGCCATGATCAGCGAGCCGCAGGCGCGCATCTCGGCGTGCAGCAGGCCCACGGCGTTGTAGGCCCAGTCGTCGGAGCGGAAGGAGTTGGAGCAGACCATCTCGGCGAAGCCGCCGGTCTGGTGGGCGGGGGTCATGCGCACGGGGCGCATCTCGTGCAGCACCACCGGCGCGCCGGCCTCGGCGATCTGCCAGGCGGCTTCCGAGCCGGCCAGGCCGGCGCCGATTACGTGGATGGGGGAGGTGTCGGAAACATTACGCATCCCCCCACGATACAGGCTCGGAGCGCCTGGGCGAAAGTGTAAGCGGTTTCGCCGCGCGGACGCGTTCACGCTTTTGAATCCTGCCCTACGCGCGCGTGCGGAAATTGCTTGCGATACGACCGGGGTGCGCACAGGAAGGCAGGGAGTTTACGGGGCCGCGCCGATCTCGGGTTTTCGGTGCGCAGGAGTGGTTAGGATGTCGCATCCCAAGGTGTCGGTGATGGAGGCGGTCGCGGCGGCCGTGCACTTCGCCCAGGCCCATGTGCGCCATGTCGCGGGCGTGCTGGCCCTGGTCATGGTGGCCAACATCGCCGGCGATGTGGTGGGCCGCAACGCCTTGGGCATCGCGGCGGGCAGCGCCATCACCGTGCTGATCGGGGTGGTCGCCAACGCCGCCATGCTGCGCCTGGCCTTCGCCGACGAGCATCCGGGCGATCCAGAGTTCCGCATCGGCCCGCAGGGCTTCCAGTGGGGCAAGCCCGAGACGCGGCTGCTGGGCGCGGTGCTGCTGGTGTTCCTGTTCGCGCTGCTGGCCCTGCTGTTCCTGATCGTGCTGGCGGTGATCGTGGCCATCGCCACCATGGCGCTCGGCCATCCGGGCGCGCCGCTGCCCACCGCCCAGACCCAGCTGCCGCAGAACGCCCAGATCGCCATCTCGGTGATGGGCACGATCTTCGCCCTGGGGGCCCTGTGGGTGGCTGTGCGCATCTGCCTGTATCCGGCCGCCACCGTCACCGAGAAGAAGGTGCAGGTGTTCTCCACCTGGCGGCTCACCCACGGCAACTTCTGGCGCATCATGGCGGCGGTGGTGCTGGTGCTGGCGCCGGCGATCCTGCTCGCCTGCGCCATCGAGGTCAGCAACGCGTTCCCGGCCGTCCAGGGCGTGCTGACCCTGGTGTTCGCCGCGGTGAGCGCTTTCATCGTCGGGCCGATGATAGTCGGGCTCTACGCCCACCTGTACCGGGTGCTGCGGCCAGTTTCGGTCCAGATGCCGACCGCTTCCGACAGCAGTGCTCTCGCCGGACCGTGGGGTTCGGTCTAGAAGACCGCCCTGAACCCTCCCCCAACCGCGCCCCTAGATCCCCATGAAGTTCACCCTGTCCTGGCTCAAGGACCACCTTGAGACCGACGCCTCCATCTCCCGCATCGTCGAGGCGATGACCGCCGCCGGGCTCGAGGTGGAGCACGTCGACGACCCGACGGCCAAGCTCAAGCCGTTCACGGTGGCCAAGATCGTCGAGGCCGTGCGCCACCCCAACGCCGACCGGCTGCAGGTCTGCCAGGTGGACACGGTGGACGGGCGCAAGGAGATCGTCTGCGGCGCGCCCAATGCGCGCGCGGGCCTGACCACCATCTACGCCCCCATCGGCGCCTATGTGCCGGGCCTCGGCGTGACGCTGGTGGAAAAGCCGGTGCGCGGCGTGGTCTCCAACGGCATGCTGTGCTCGGCCAAGGAGCTCGAGGTCGCCGAGGAAAGCGACGGCATCCTGGAGCTGTCGGACGCGCTGGCGGTGGGGACGCCGGCGGCCGAGGTGTTCGGGGCCGATTCGGTGGTGGACTTCGAGGTCACCCCCAACCGCCCCGACTGGCTGGGCGTGGACGGCATCGCCCGCGACCTGGCGGCGGCCGGGGTGGGTAGCTTCAAGCCGCAGGTGATCGAGCCGATCCCCGGCCAGTTCCCCTGTCCGATCAAGGTGACGCTGAGCGACATCGAGGCCTGCCCGACCTTCGCCGGCCGGCTGATCCGCGGCGTCAAGAACGGCCCCTCGCCCGAGTGGCTGCAGCAGCGCCTGCGCGCCATCGGCCTGCGTCCGATCAGCGCCCTGGTCGATATCACCAACTACCTGTCCTACGACCGCGATCGCCCGCTGCACGTCTATGACGCGGCCAAGATCGCCGGCGGTGTGCTGGACGTGCGCCTGGCCAAGGCCGGCGAGAGCATCCTGGCGCTGGACGGCAAGATCTATCCCCTGACCCCCGAGATGACGGTGATCACCGACGCCTCGGGCGTGATCGACCTCGGCGGGGTGATGGGCGGCGAGTCCACCGGCGTGTCGGACGAGACCGTCGACGTGTTCGTCGAGGCCGCCTGGTTCGACCCGATCCGCACCGCCCAGACCGGCCGCGAACTCAGCCTGTTCTCCGACGCCCAGTACCGCTTCGCCCGCGGCGTCGACCCGGGCTTCGTCGTGCCCGGCCTGGAGCTGGCCACGCGCATGATCCTGGAGCTGTGTGGCGGCGAGCCGTCGCTGCCGATCCTGGAAGGCCGCCTGCCGCCCGAGGCCAAGCCCCTGACCTTCGATCCCGCCCGGGTCGCGGGCCTGACCGGCCTGACGGTCGGCCGCGCGCGCATCATCGAGATCCTCAAGGCGCTGGGCTTCGCAGTCGAGGACGGCGAAGTGCTGCGCGTCCAGGCGCCGAGCTGGCGCCGCGACGTCGAAGGCCCGGCCGACCTGGTGGAAGAGGTCGCCCGCATCGAGGGCTTCGCCGCCCTGCCGTCCACGCCCCTGCCCGACGCCGCGCCCCGCATCGGCGGCGTGGTCACCCCGCGCCAGGGCCGCGTGCGCGCCGCCCGCCAGGCGCTGGCGGCCATGGGCTATGCCGAGACCATCGGCTGGTCGTTCACCGCCCGTAGGTTCGCCGTGCTGTTCGGCGGCGGCGCCGACGCTCTGGTGCTGGCCAACCCCATCGCCTCGGACCTCGACTGCATGCGGCCGAGCGCCCTGCCGGGGCTGATCCAGGCGGTGGGCCGCAACGCCGCCCGCGGCCTGCCCGACTGCGCCCTGTTCGAGGTCGGACCGGTGTTCTCGGGCGACCGTCCGCAGGACCAGCGCACCGCCGTCGCCGGCGTGCTCGCCCCCCATGCGCCCCGCGACTGGGCCAAGGGCGGCGAGGCCGACGTCTACGCCATCAAGGGCCATGTCATGGCCTTGCTGGAGGAGCTGGGCGCGCCGGTGGGCTCGCTGCAGGTGGTCCAGGGCTCGGCCGCGTCCTGGTGGCATCCCGGCCGCTCCGCCCGCATCCAGCTCGGCCCCAAGACCGTGCTGGCCGAGTTCGGCGCCCTGCACCCCGGCGTGCTGAAGGGACTGGACGTGGACGGACCGATCTACGGGTTCGAGATCTGGCTGGAGGCCATCCCCGAGCCCAAGCGCGCCGGCACCAAGGCGCGCGCGCCGCTGAACCTGTCGCCGTTGATGCCGCTGTCGCGCGACTTCGCCTTCGTGGTGGACCGCGACAAGGCCGCCGGCGATCTCGCCCGCGCCGCCCAGGGCGCCGACAAGGCCCTGATCACGGAAGCTAGGGTGTTCGACGTCTATGAAGGCCCCGGCGTGCCGGATGGCGCCAAGTCGGTGGCCATCGAGGTGCTGGTGCAGCCGCGCGAAAAGACCCTCGCCGACACCGAGATCGAGGCCCTGTCGGCCAAGGTCGTGGCGGCGGTGGAGAAGGCCACGGGCGGCAAGCTGCGCGGCTGATGATCTCTCCTCCCCTGCGATAGCGGGGGAGGAGGACCATGCGCAGCATGGTGGAGGGGGCTTACCCCACCGCCGCTCGCCCCCTCCGTCGGCTTCGCCGCCACCTCCCCCGCTTTGCAGGGGAGGAGAAGATGAGAACCGGGCCCCATGACCTCCAGCCCCGCCTTCCTTTCCCGTCCCGACGGCCAGCGCCTCGCCTATCGCAAGGTCGAGGGCGCGGGGCCGACGGTGGTGTGGCTGGGCGGGTTCCACTCCGACATGCTGGGGACCAAGGCCGAGGTGCTGGCGGAGTGGGCCCAGGCCAACGGCCGCGCCTATGTGCGGTTCGACTATTTCGGCCACGGCGAATCGTCGGGCGCCTTCGAGGCCGGAACCATCGGCCGCTGGCGCGAGGACGCCCTGGCGGTGGTGGACCAGCTCTGCGATGGGCCGGTGGTGCTGGTGGGCTCGTCCATGGGCGGCTGGATCGCCAGCCTGGTCGCCCTGGCGCGGCCCGAGCGCATCGCGGGCCTGGTGCTGATCGCGCCCGCGCCCGACATGACCGACAAGCTGATCGAGCCGGAACTGCCGAGCGAGGCGCGCGCGGCCCTGGCTGAGCACGGGGTCTGGACCCGACCCTCGCTCTATGACGACGGCTATCCCATCACCCGCGCCCTGCTCGACGAGGGCCGCCAGTGGTCGATCCTGCCCGGCCCGGTGGCGATCACCGCGCCGCTGCACGTGCTGCAGGGCGGCGCCGACCCCGACGTGCCCTGGCGCCACGCCAAGCTGCTGGCCGACGCCTGGGCCGGGCAGGACGTGGTCTTCACCCTGATCCGCGACGGCGACCATCGCCTGTCGCGGCCGCAGGACTTGAAGCGGCTGGTCGCGGCCGTGGCGGAGATGGGCTGAGGGCGGTCTGCGTCCTTCGAGACGCCTCTTCGAGGCTCCTCAGGATGACGAGCCTCGGTGTTCAACAACCTTCGTCACGCTGAGGAGCGGCCTTGGCCGCGTCTCGAAGCACGCAGGACCTAAGCCTCCACCGGCTCCACCTTGCCGCGGTGCTGGCGGGCCCACATGGCGGCGTAGACGCCGTCCTTGCGCAGCAGGGCCTCGTGGCCGCCGCGTTCGACGATGCGGCCCTTTTCCAGCACCAGGATCTCGTCGGCGTCGGTGACGGTGGACAGGCGGTGGGCGATCACCAGGCTGGTGTGGCCGACCGCCAGCTCGCGCAGGCTTTCCTGGATGGCCTGCTCGGTCTTGGTGTCGAGCGCACTGGTGGCCTCGTCGAAGATCAGGATGCGCGGCCGCTTCAGGATCACCCGGGCGATGGCCACGCGCTGCTTCTCGCCACCGGAGAGCTTCAGCCCGCGCTCGCCCACCCGGGTGTCGTAGCCGTCGGGCAGGGCGGCGACGAAGGCGTCCAGGTGCGCCAGCCGCGCCGCCTCGATCACCTGCTCGCGGGTGGCGTCGGGGCGACCATAGGCGATGTTGTAGTAGAGGGTGTCGTTGAACAGCACCGTGTCCTGCGGCACCACGCCGATGGCCGCGCGCAGGCTGGCCTGGGTGGTGTCGCGCAGGTCCTGGCCGCCCACGGTGATGCGGCCCGCGGTGACGTCGTAGAAGCGGAACAGCAGCCGGGCGATGGTCGACTTGCCGGCCCCGCTGGAGCCCACCAGCGCCACCTTGCGTCCGGGCGCCACGCGGAACGAGACGCCCGACAGGATCGACCGGCGCGGCTCGTAGGCGAAGCTGACGTCCTCGAACACCAGCTCGCCACCGGGATCGGCCAGGGCGGCGGCGCCGGGGCGGTCCTGCACCTCGGCCTCGGTCTTCAGCAGCCGGTCCATCTGTTCGTAGTCGACCAGGGACTGCTTGAGGCTGCGATAGACCACGCCGAGCACGTTCAGCGGCAGGTAGAGCTGCAGCATGTAGCCGTTGACCATGACGAAATCGCCGACGGTCATGCGCCCCTGGGCCACGCCGATGGCGGCCATGGCCATCACCGCCATCAGCCCGGCGGTCATGATCGCGGCCTGGCCCAGGTTGAGGCCCGAGAGCGTGGCCTGGTTCTTCACCGCCAGCTGCTCGTAATCGCGCTTGGCGACGTCGTAGCGGGCGATCTCGTGGCCCTCGGCCCCGAAGTACTTCACCGTCTCGTAGTTGATCAGGCTGTCGGTGGCGACGGCGCCGGCCAGGGTGTCCTGGCGGTTCATCTCGCGCCGCAGCGTCACCCGGCGCTGGGTGACGGCGAAGGTGAAGGCGGCGTAGCCCAGGATCACGGCGATGGTGGCGCCGGCGAAGGCGGGGTTGAACAGCCGCCACAGGATGGCGCTGACCAGGGTCACCTCGAGCAGGATCGGGGCGACGTTGAACAGGGTCAGGCCCAGCAGGACCTCGACCGCGCTCAGCCCGCGGTCCATCACCCGCGAGACGCCGCCGGTCTGGCGGTCGAGGTGGAAGCGCAGGCTCAGCGCGTGCAGTTGGTCCAGCGTCTGCAGCGCGGTGCGGCGCACCGCCCGCTGCACCACCGGGGCGAACACCATGTCGCGAATCTCGCCCGCGCCCTGGGCGCCGATGCGCGCGGCGCCATAGGCCGCCACCAGCCCCAGCGGGGCGGCGATCAGGGCGGCGCGGCCGTGCGGGGCCAGGGCGTCCACCGCCTGCTTGAGCAGGAACGGCACGGCGACGTTGAACAGCTTGGCCAGGACCACCAGCACCAGGGCCAAGACCACCCGCGCCCGCAGCCAGGGCTCGCCCTTGGGCCACAGGTGCGGGCCGAGCGAGCGCAGGGCCTTGAACTGGTCGGCGCCCGAGGCCGGCGCGGGGCCGCCCGGCCCGTCGGGACGGAAGCCGACGGCCCAGCCCTTCATGACTGCACCTCCACGCCGTGGCGGGGATGCATCTCGCGGCGGAACGGGGCCCAGGGCGTCCAGGCCATGGCGCGCAGCATCTGCGAGAACGGCGTGCGGCGGCTGCGGGCCAGGACCTTGCGCTCGGCCAGCATGGGGCCGAGGCCGCCCAGCGCAGCCACATAGGCGCGCCAGATCGGCGGGAACACGCCGCGCCGAAGCGCGCTGCCGAGGTAGAGTAGGTTGAACGTCAGGTGGTAGGGCAGCAGCAGCCAGAACCACGGGCCAGGAGTGTTTTTCACGAACACCCAGATGCGGTTGCGGTGGCCGTGGAACAAGGTGAAGTCGGACCGCCGGCCCGAAATTCCCGATCCGGCGTGGCGCACCACCGCCGCGCCGACGCGATAGGATCTGGCCCCCAGCCCGCGCAGCCGCGCCGCCAGGTCGACGTCCTCGCAGTAGCAGAAGAACCGTTCGTCGAAGCCGCCGACGGCCAGGAACTGCTCGCGCCGGTACAGGGCCGCCGCGCCGCAGGGGCCGAAGATCTCGCCGTCGCCGGGCGCGCGCGCCGCCGGCCAGCCCTCGCCAGCCCTCCAAGCCAAGCCTGCCGCGTGCCAGACGTCGCCGATGCCGTCGAGCACGTCCGGCTCGTCCAGGCGCAACTGGGTGGAGCCGAAGCTGGCGGCCTGCGGCATGGCGTGGGCGGCGGCGACCAGCCGGCCCAGCCAGGCGGGGTCGGCCACCGCGTCGGGGTTCAGCAGCACCAGGAACTCGCCCGTGGTCTCGCGCGCCGCGACGTTGTTGGCGACGGCGAAGCCCGAGTTGTAGCCCATCGGCCGGATGCGGAAGCGCGGGTCGGGCAGGCGCAGCCCCTCGACGGAGCCGTCGCTGGAGGCGTTGTCGACCACCACCGCCTCGAAGTCGGCGAAATCCTGGGCGGCCAAGGCGTCCACGCAGGGCTGCAGGAACGCGCCGCTCTGATAGGCGACGATGACGACTGTGGCTGTGGGCGAACTCATCGCCTGAAGCTTTAGCCCTCCCACGACCGCCAAGGGAAGCGAAGCGCCACGCTTGAGCGACTTGCCGCCCCCGGCCATAACATCGCGGACCGCCAAAGAGAGAGCTCGCGTGAAGACCATCTTCGTCACCGGCGGCGCCGGCTACATCGGCAGCCACTGCTGCAAGGAATTCGCCGCCCAGGGCTGGCAGGTGGTGGTCTACGACAACCTCAAGCACGGCTGGCGCGAGTTCGTGCAGTGGGGCGAACTGGTCGAGGGCGACATCCTGGATCGCGAACGGCTGCAGGCGGCCATGGCCGCGGCCAAGCCCGACGTGGTGGCCCACTTCGCCGCCCTGATCTCGGTGGCCGAATCCGTGGCCGATCCCGCGCTGCACTACCGCAACAACACGCTGGGCACGTTCAACATCCTGGAGTCCATGCGGGCCGTGGGCGTGGACAAGATCATCTTCTCCTCCACCGCCGCCACCTACGGCCTGCCCGAACAGGCGCCCATGCTGGAGGATCACCCGCAGAAGCCGATCAATCCCTATGGCTGGTCCAAGTTCATGGTCGAGCGGATGATGGCCGACTATGCGGCGGCCTACGGCCTGCGCTTCGCCGCGCTGCGCTACTTCAACGCCGCCGGCGCCAGTCCTGACGGCGAGATCGGCGAGCGGCACGAGCCCGAGACCCACGTGATCCCGCTGGCGGCGAAGGGCGCGCTCAGCGACGACTACCAGTTCACCATCTTCGGCGACGACTTCGACACCCGCGACGGCACCTGCGTACGCGACTACGTCCACGTCGCCGACCTGGGCCGCGCCCACGCCGCGGCGGCCGACTACCTGATGAAGGGCGGCGAGGCCGACTTCTTCAACCTGGGCACCAGCGAGGGGACCACGGTGAAGGAGATCGCCGACGCCATCGAGCGGGTGTCGGGCGAGCCGCTGCCGCGCAAGATCGGCCCGCGCCGGGCCGGCGACCCGCCGGTGCTGGTCGCCTCCAACGCCAAGGCCAAGGCCAAGCTCGGCTGGGAGCCGACTCAATCGTCGGTGGACGAGATCGTCTCCAGCGCCTGGGCCTGGGCGCAGAAAGACATGAAGGCCAGAGGATGATGCGCCGAGGGGGAATGATCCTGGCGGCCGTGGCGGCCCTGGCCTTGAGCCAGACGCCCGCCGCCTGGGCCGAGAACGGGCACAAGGGCGACACCACCACCTACCGGGCCATGGACACCCTGACGGCCACCATCCGCCGGGACGACAACAGCCTGGGCGTGCTGTCGGTGCAGGCCGGGCTGGATTCGCCCGACCCGCAGATGCGCAAGCTGGTGGAGCAGTCCCTGCCGCGGCTGCGCGACGCCTATGTGCGGGCGCTGGGCATCTACGCCGCCGGCCTCACCCCGGGCGCCGGGCCCAATGCCGACCAGATCGCCCAGCTGCTGCAGCGCGCCAGCGACAGGGTGCTGGGAAAACCCGGCGCGAAGCTGCTGCTGGGGACGGTGCTGGTGAACTGAGTCCGGGAATTGAGGCGGGTAACCCGAGGGCTTCAGTTCTCGCGGAAGATCTCGTCCATGAAGCGGGCCATCTTCACGTCCAGCTCGGTCACGCCGTCGGCGTCGTGGGTGGCCAGCAGCACCTCGACCCGGTTGTAGACGTTGGACCATTCGGGATGGTGGTCGAGCTTGTCGGCCAGCAGGGCCACGCGGCTCATGAAGCCGAAGGCGGCGTTGAAGTCCTTGAACTGGAAGGTGCGGACGATCGCGTCGCGGCCCTCCGCCGCGCGCCAGGCCGCCAGCCCCGCCAGAGCCGTCTCAGCGCCGATTCGTGTGCGAGCCATGCTGTTCCCCTGTCCCAACGCCACGCCCCCTCAAGAGGCGCGCGCTGGAGCGGTCATACACATCAGCGCCGGACGAAATCCAGAAACACCGGCGCGATGTCCCCCAACTTCTTTTCCTCGTAGCGGGTGGTGACGTGGTCGGCGGGCGGGATGCGCCAGTCGTCCGCCCGCTCCGCCGGCCAGCCCAGGTCCGGTGAGGCCAGCCAGCGCTCCAGCGCCCAGTCGGCGTAGTTGGCCCAGTCGGTGGCGAAGCGCAGGCGGCCGCCGGGCTTCAGCACCCGCACGATCTCGGCCACGAACTCCGGCTGCACCAGGCGGCGCTTGTGGTGGCGCGCCTTGGGCCAGGGGTCGGGGAACATGATGAACACCCGCTCCAGGCAGGCGTCGGGAAGCTGGGCCAGCAGGTCGCGGGCGTCGCCCACGTGTAGCCGCACGTTGGACAGGGCCTGCTCGTCGAGATGGCGCAGCGCGCTGGCCGCGCCGTTCAGGAACGGCTCGGCGCCCAGGATCAGGGCGTGGGGGTGGCGCGCGGCCTGGGCGGCCATGTGCTCGCCGCCGCCAAAGCCGATCTCCAGCCAGGTTTCGGACGCGTCGGGCTTGAGCTCAGCCGGGGCGATGGGCGCGGAGACGTCCAGCGCGATCTGCGGCAGCAGGGTGTCGAGCAGGCCGGCTTGGCGCGGCTTGATCGGGCGCGACTTGATGCGTCCGAAACTGCGGAGCGGACCGTGGGGCTGTTGGGGCATGTGCAAGACTTACTCCTCCCTTGCGCAGCGGGGGAGGTGGTGCGGCGCAAAGCGCCGTGACGGAGGGGGCGTTTGCTCCGCGTCGAACGCCGGCGAGCCCCCTCCACCCTGCTGCGCAGGGTCCCCCTCCCCCGCGAAGCAGGGGAGGAGATTCCAATTAGAACAGGCGCTTCAGTTCTTCGATCAGGTCGGCCTTCTCCCAAGAGAAGCCGCCGTCGGCGTCCGGCGCGCGGCCGAAGTGGCCGTAGGCGGTGGTGCGGGCGTAGATCGGCCGGTTCATCTTCAGGTGCTCGCGGATCGCGCGGGGCGTGGCGCCGCCGATCAGCTCGGGCAGGATCTTCTCCAGCTTGACCGGGTCCACGTGGCCCGTGCCGTGCAGGTCGACGTAGAAGCTCAGCGGACGGGCCACGCCGATGGCATAGCTGATCTGCAGGGTGCACTTGTCGGCTAGGCCGGCGGCCACGACGTTCTTGGCCAGGTAGCGGCAGGCGTAGGCGGCCGAGCGGTCGACCTTGGTGGGGTCCTTGCCCGAGAAGGCGCCGCCGCCGTGCGGCGAGGCCCCGCCGTAGGTGTCGACGATGATCTTGCGGCCGGTCAGGCCGGCGTCGCCGTCCGGGCCGCCGATGACGAAGTTGCCGGTCGGGTTCACGTGCCACTCGGTGGCCTCGGTGATGAAGCCCTCGGGCAGCACTTCGCGGATGTAGGGCTCGACGATGGTGTGCACGTCCTGGGGAGTCAGGCCTTCCTTGTGCTGGGTCGACAGCACGATGGAGGTGGCGCGCACCGGGCGGCCGTTTTCGTACAGCAGGGTGACCTGGCTCTTGGCGTCGGGCTCAAGGCCGGGCTCCTGGCCCGAGTGGCGCACCTCGGCCAGGCGCTTCAGGATGTTGTGCGAGAACTGCAGGGTCGCCGGCATCAGCTCGGGCGTCTCGTTCGTCGCGTAGCCGAACATGATGCCCTGGTCGCCCGCGCCCTCGTCCTTGTTGCCCGAGGCGTCGACGCCCATGGCGATGTCGGCGGACTGGGCGTGCAGGTAGCAGGCGAAGTCGGCGTGCTTCCAGTGGAAGCCTTCCTGCTCGTAGCCGATGTCCTTCACCGCGGCCCGGACCTTCTCCTCCAGGCTCTCGATCACGCCTTCGGGGCCGCGGACTTCGCCGGCGAGCACGATGCGGTTGGTGGTGACCAGGGTTTCGCAGGCGACACGCGCATAGGGGTCGGCCTCTAGAAAGGCGTCGACGACCGTGTCGGAGATGCGATCCGCGACCTTATCGGGATGGCCCTCGGACACGCTCTCGCTGGTGAAGATGTAGGACGGTCGGCTCAAGGATGGACACTCCGCGGGAGGCAAGTGGCGGCTCGAGGGCGCCAGCGGCCGGCAACATATAAAGCTGTCCTTATATGTTCAAGCGAGCAGCCGCACGCATCATGTGGCTTTGAGGGCGCGATTGCGCAACGACGTGCAGCGGGACGCGCGCGCGCAACCCCAAGTACGGCCAGGGGCCGAGCCTCGGAACTCAGAACTTGAACTTGGTTTCCAGGCGGACGCGCGGCGCGTTGGCGTCCTGCGGCAAAATCTTCTGCGTATCGGCCTGGCGGTCGCCGAGGCCCACGCTGCCGCCGATGCGCATCGAGGGAGTGATGTGGAAGAAGGCGCCGGCCGAGACGTCCTTCAGGTCGACGTTCTGGTCCTTGCCCACCGGCGGATCGATATCCAGCCGCAGGCCCCAGCGCCCGTTGGAATCAAGCTGCAGGCTCTTGTGGGGGGCGGTGAAGGAGTCGAACGGCACGAAGGCGTTGGGGTTCTGAGTCGGCGGGGCTTCAGCCGCGCACGCCACCGTCGCCACCCCCGCAAGGAGGAGCGCTGCAGCAGCTGCTCTGATCCCACCCATCCAGCCCGTCATCGTTCCGTTCGCCGCCAAGGGCATGTCCCCAGGCCCCGGATGTGTCTCTACACACACTAAGATATCAGATTTTTAAACGGCCTGTGAGGAAGCCGGTCAATCCCGCATGGCGCATAGCTTCACCTCTGCTGCGACCTGTGGCCGCCGGGTCACGTGAAACGTCGTGAAACCTGTTGGCCCTCCTGGGTCGCTGGTATAGAGCGGGCGTCCACGCTGCAGGTTCCTCCGCGCGGCGGAGCCGTGCGCTCGGGTCTCATTGCCGCCACAGGCGCAGACCCAAGCTCAAGATCGAGTGAGACGGGTCATCGAGATGTCGATCGTTAGAAACACGGTCCTTGTTCTGGCCGCGGGCGCTCTGTTGGCAGGGTGCGGGCACAACCGCGCGATGTCAGGCACGAGCCGCCTAAGCGCGCAGACCCAGGCCAACGCCGGCATCGGCGTGAACAGCTACCTGTGGCGCGCCACCCTGGACACCCTCGCCTTCATGCCGCTGGCGTCGGCCGACCCCTACGGCGGCACGGTGATCACCGACTGGTACATCAATCCCGAGAAGCCGGACGAGCGCTTCAAGGCCACCGTCTACATCCTCGACACCCGCCTGCGCGCGGACGGCCTGAACGTCACCGTGTTCAAGCAGACCAAGGACGCCACCGGCGCCTGGGTCGATAGCCCGGTGTCGGGCCAGACCGACATCGACATCGAGAACTCGATCCTGACGCGCGCCCGCCAGCTGCGTCTGGCGAACCTCAGCACCCATTAAGCGGTCGCCGCGTCGCGCGCGGGCTTGACGGTCTCTTCGCCGTCAGGTCCAACGCGCGCGATGAGCAGCCGTTATAACCCCAAGGAACAGGAACCTCGCTGGCGCGCCGCTTGGCGCGACGCCAACACGTTCCTGACCAAGACGCCCGACCAGGCGGCGGGCAAGCCCAAGTATTACGTGCTGGAGATGTTCCCCTATCCGTCGGGGCGGCTCCACATGGGCCACGTGCGCAACTACACCATGGGCGACGTGGTGGCGCGCTATAAGCGGGCCCAGGGCTTCAACGTGCTGCACCCGATGGGCTGGGACGCCTTCGGCATGCCGGCCGAGAACGCCGCCATCGAGAAGGGCGTGCATCCCAAGGGCTGGACCTACGACAATATCGCCGCCATGCGCGTGCAGTTCGACCAGCTGGGCCTGAGCCTGGACTGGTCGCGCGAGTTCGCCACCTGCGACCCGGAATATTACGGCCAGCAGCAGAAGTGGTTCGCCGAGCTGTTCCGCCGCGGCCTGGTCTACCGCAAGGAGGCCACGGTCAACTGGGACCCGGTGGACAACACCGTGCTGGCCAACGAACAGGTGATCGACGGGCGCGGCTGGCGCTCGGGCGCCCTGGTCGAGAAGCGCAAGCTGACCCAGTGGTTCCTGCGCATCACCCAATACGCCGACGACCTGATCGACGGGCTGAAGACGCTGGATCGCTGGCCGGAAAAGGTCCGGCTGATGCAGGAGAACTGGATCGGCCGCAGCCAGGGCCTGCGCTTCAAGTTCGACTTCGCGGGCGAAGCGCCTGAGGGCTTTGACGGCATCGAGGTCTACACCACCCGGCCCGACACCCTGTTCGGCGCTAGCTTCGTCGGCATCGCCGCCGACCACCCCCTGGCCGAGCGCCTGGGCAAGACCAATCCCGAGATCGCCGCCTTCGCCGAAGAGTGCCGCCGCGGCGCCGCCACCGAGGCCGAGATCGAGACCGCCGAGAAGAAGGGCCTGTTCACCGGCCTGGAGGTCGCCCACCCGTTCGATCCGACCTGGCGGCTGCCGGTGGTGATCGCCAACTTCATCCTGATGGACTACGGCACGGGCGCCATCTTCGGCTGTCCCGCGCACGACCAGCGCGACCTGGACTTCGCCCGCAAGTACGACCTGCCGGTCAAGCCGGTGGTGCTGCCGCCGGACGCCACCGCCGACAGCTTCAAGATCGGGACCGAGGCCTATACGGGCCCTGGCCGTATCTACAATTCCGAGTTCATGGACGGGATGTCGATCGAGGCGGCCAAGGCCGAGGCGATCGCCCGCATCGAGGCGGACGGCCGGGGTCAGGGCTCTACCGTGTACCGCCTGCGCGACTGGGGCGTGTCGCGCCAGCGCTACTGGGGCTGCCCGATCCCGGTGGTCCACTGCGCCAAGTGCGGCCCTGTGCCGGTGCCGGACGACCAGCTGCCGGTGCGCCTGCCCGACGACGTGACCTTCGACAAGCCGGGCAACCCGCTGGCGCACCACCCGAGCTGGAAGCACACCACCTGCCCCAGCTGCGGCGGCGCGGCCGAGCGCGAGACCGATACGCTGGACACCTTCGTGGACAGCTCCTGGTACTTCGCCCGCTTCGCCAACTCCAAGGCCGCGACCCCGGTCGACCGCGAGGCGGCCGACTACTGGCTGGGGGTGGACCAGTACATCGGCGGGGTGGAGCACGCGGTGCTGCACCTGCTGTACGCCCGCTTCATCACCCGCGCCCTGAAGGACGAGGGCATGGTGGGGGTGGCCGAGCCTTTCGCCGGCCTGTTCACCCAGGGCATGGTCACCCACGAGACCTTCAAGGCCGCCGACGGCCGCTGGCTGTCGCCGGCCGAGGTCGACTACCGCACCGAGGGGGCCGACAAGGGCTTCTACGAAATCGCCTCCGGCCAAGCGGTGACGGTGGGCGGCGTCGAGAAGATGTCCAAGTCCAAGAAGAACGTGGTCGCGCCCGAGGACATCTTCGACCAGTACGGCGTGGACGCCGCGCGCCTGTTCGTGCTGTCCGACAGCCCACCCGAGCGCGACGTGCAGTGGACCAGCTCCGGGGTCGAGGGCGCCTGGCGCTTCGTCAACCGGGTCTGGGCCGAGGTGGACGGCGGCGCCGAGGGCGGCGGCTCGGAGAACGAGGAGCTGCTGCGCGCCACCCACAAGCTGATCAAGGCCGCCACCGACGGGCTGGAGGGCTTCCGCTTCAATTCGGCGGTGGCGCAGTTCTACGCCTTCCTCAACATCCTGAAGAAGGCCGAGGGCGCGGACCGCCGCGCGGCGCTGAAGACTCTCGTGGTGCTGATCTCGCCCTTCGTCCCGCACCTGGCCGAGGCCTGCTGGCAAAGGCTGGGCGGCGAGGGCATGGCGGTGGACCAGCCGTGGCCGGCCTACGATCCCAAGCTGGCGGTGGACGAGGAACTGACCCTGCCGGTGCAGATCAACGGCAAGCGCCGCGGCGAGATCCGCGCCCCGGCCGGCGCCCCCGAGGACGAGGTGCGCCGTATCGCCCTGGACGACGTGGGCGTGCAGCGTCACCTTGAGGGCCTGACCGTGCGCAAGGTGATCGTGGTGCAGGACCGTATCGTCAACATCGTGGTGGGCTGATGCGCGCGCCGTTTGCTCCGCTGGCCGTTCTGGCCGCGCTCGCCTGCGTCCCGCTGGCGGGCTGCGGCTTCACGCCCCTGTACGCCACCCCGGCCCTGACCCCGGCGCTGTCGTCGGTGGACGTGTCGCTGGAGGGCACCTCGCGCACCGGCTATCTGATGCGCGAGCAGTTGCGGCGCGAACTGAACCACGACGCCGACGAGCCGGCCCATTATCGCCTGACCATCACCTTGAACGAGCGGCGCGCGCCCCAGGGCGTGCGGGTCAACAACGTGGCCAACCGCTACGAAATCGACCTGACCGCCAGCTACAGCCTGGCCGACGCCACCACGGGCAAGGTGCTGCGGACCGGATCGGTGAGCTCGGAAGTCTCTTACGACTCCGCCGACCCGCCCTATTCCGGCGTGGTGGCCAACCAGGACGGCGAACAGCGCGTCGCCCAGGAGGCGGCCATCCGCATCCGCCTGGAGCTGGCCCGCTACTTCCAGCACCTGGCCGCGCCCTGACGCCGTGCGGGCGTGAAAACCTCTTGGGAAGAGCCTGATGGTCGCCGAAACCGGCATCCACTTTCGGCTATCAGGCTCTAAGCCATGATCCTGTCCAAGCGCGGGGACGTCGATCGCTTCCTGTCGAACCCCACCCAGGGCGTGCGCGCCGCGGTGATCTGGGGCCGCGACCGTGGCGGCGTGCGCGAGCGGGCCAACCTGCTGGCGACCAAGGTCTGCGACCGGCCCGACGATCCGTTCGACGCCGCCCTGCTGACTGAGGCGGACGTGGATTCCGACGGCGCCCGGCTGGCGGACGAGCTGTCGGCCATCTCCATGCTGGGCGGCCGGCGCATGGTGCGGCTGCGCCTGACCGGCGAGAAGCCGGCGGTGGACCGCGCCGCGGGCGAGGCGCTCACCGCCCATGCCGAAGGACGCTACAACCCCGACGCCTTCCTGATCATCGAGGCCGGGGCGCTGGAGCGCTCGTCGGCCCTGCGCAAGGCGGCCGAGGGGGCCAAGGCCGGCGCGGTCTCGATCCCGGTCTATGAGGACGAGACCGGCGACGTGGCCCGGATGGTGCGCGAGGCGCTGGGCGCCGACAAGGTGGGGCTGAACAACGAGGCGCTCGAGGTGTTCGTCGCCCGCCTGCCCAAGGAGCGGGGCGTGGCGCGCCAGGAGATCGAGCGGCTGATCCTGTATCTCGGACCGGGCAGCGGCGTCACCGCCACCGCGGCCGACCTGATCCCCTACCTGGGCGTGGAGCCCGAGGCGTCCCTGTCCGACGCCGCCGCCGACGCCTTCGGCGGCCGTGCGGGCCTGGCCCATGCGGCGCTGCGGCGTGCGCGGGCGGAAGGCGAGGGCGGACCCGCGGCGGTGCGCGCCATCGGCAACCACCTGAACCGCCTGCGCAAGGCCGCGGTGCTGGTCGGCTCCGGCGCCGGCGCCCAGGAGGCGGCCAAGTCGGTGGGGGTGTTCTGGAAGCAGGAGCGCGAATTCCTCCGCCAACTGAAGAGCTGGCGGCTGGAGGACCTCGACACGCTGCAGGCCGACGTGCTCGACGCCGACCGGGCCTGCAAGTCGGCGGGCAGTCCCGACCACCTGATCGTCGAGCGCCTGGCCCTGTCCATCGCCGGCCGGGCGCGTCGGCTGGGGCTGTAACGCCAGCGGGGAGGTCGTGCGTCCTTCGAGACGCCCCTTTGGGGCTCCTCGTTGGTGTTCACTTCCCGTCGTCATGCTGAGGAGCGGCAAGGCCGCGTCTCGAAACACGCAGTTACGGCAAACCCTATTCCGGCCGGTGGCACACCGCCTCGATGTTGACCCCGTCCGGGTCGAGCACGAAGGCGCCGTAGTAGTTCTCGTGATAGTGCGGCCGCAGTCCCGGCGCGCCGTTGTCCCGCCCGCCGGCCCTCAGCGCCGCCTGGTGGAAGGCGTCGACCTCGGCGCGCGAGCGGGCGGTGAAGGCGAAGTGCAGCCCGTCCGAGGCCGCGCCGCCGTCGCCGATCCAGAAATAGGGCCGGCCATCCGAGCCGAACCCGGCGGCGGCCTCCGAACCGGTCTGTTCGGCGCTGAGCTCCAGGATCAGGCCGATCGACAGGGGCGCCAGGGCGGCCTGGTAGAAGGCCTTGGAACGTTCGAAGTCGGTGACGGCGAAACCGGTGTGGTCGAGCATCGGTCTTTCTCCGCTCCAAATCTCGGGAGAGTTATCCCGCCAGTTTGCGCACCATGTCCACGGCGGCCTTGGCCCGGGCGTAGACCTCCTCGGCGGTGAAGCCGGGCTTGAACAGGTCGCCGCCCATGCCGAAGCCGCGCGCGCCGGCCGCCCACCACTCGGCCATGGTGTCGGGCTTCACGCCGCCGACCGGCATCACCTTGGCGTCCTTGGGCAGGACGTCGAGCAGCGCCCTGACGTGGCTCGGACCGTAGCTGCCGGCCGGGAACAGCTTCAGATGCCGTGCGCCGGCGGCATAGGCGGCAAACGCCTCCGACACGCTGCCGAAGCCGGGCATGGCGCGCAGACCGCGCGCGACGGTGTGGCGGATCACCGCCGTGTCGGTATTGGGCGAGACGATGATCTTGCCGCCCGCCTCGATCACCTGGTCGACCACTTCGGGGCTCAGCACCGTGCCGGCGCCGCAGACCAGCCGGTCGGCCCAGCTGGACAGCTTCCGTATGCTGACGAGCGGTTCGGGCGAGTTCATCGGCACCTCGATCACGCGGATGCCGCCGCGGTACAGCGCTTCGCCCACGGCCTCGATCTCGTCGGGGCGGACGCCGCGGATGATGGCGACGAGGGGGACTTCGGCCAGGGCCTCTTCAAGAGTCATCTCAGGCGTCCTTCCGCGACAGGATGTGGAACAGGGCGTGCAGGCCGGCGAGCACGGCGGTCTCGCCGCTGTGGACCTCGGCGGGGACGCCGGCGCGGTCCAGGGCGCGCTTGTACTGGCCGCACAGCCGGGCGTCGCCGACCAAGGCCACCGGGGTCTTGGGCGCCATGCCCAGCAGGGCGGGGGTCGAGGCCACGTCGGCGCCGATCAGCAGGCCCGAGAGATAGGCCCGCACCTCGTCCGGCTTCAGTCCGCCGCCGCCCACCACCCGCGCCCGGGCGCTGAACAGCCGCGCCGCCAGGGCCGAGCCGTCGCCGGCGGCCTCAAGCCCCAGCTCGAAGGCCGGGCCCTCGGCGTCGCCGTCGGCGCCCTTGAGCACGCTGTGCTGGGTCAGGACGGCGAACAGTTCGCCAGTCATGGCGGTGACGAAGCGCTCGATATGGCCGTCCACCGCCACCGCCCACTTGGCGTGGGTGCCGGGGTGGCAGACCAGGTGGGTTCCCTGGCGGCGGGCGGCGTCCTGGGCCAGCCAGCCGATCAGCTGGGTCTCCTCGCCGCGCATGACGTCGGGGCCGTTGAGGCCGTGGCCGCGCAGGCCGGGCACGATGGCCACCCAGGGGTCTTCGCCCGCGACATAGCTGAGCCTGGCGGCCAGGGCCTCGGCGTCGGCGGGGCAGTCGACGTAGGGGGCTTCCTGCCAGCCGATGTTGGAGCCGGCCATGCCGGTGATCAGGGCCGGCAGGTGCGGTGCGCGCAGGGCCAGGCGCACCACGTCGCGGAACACGATCGCCGCCTCGCCGGGCTGCAGCTTGCCGACGCCCATCGGGAATTCCTGGTGCGCCAGCGGCATGCCGTCGGCGTCCACGGTCCAGACCCGCAGATTGGTGGTGCCCCAGTCGACGGCGAGATAGGCGGCTTCGGTCATGGGGTTCCGGACGTAAGGCGACAGCGCTGCGCGGCCGGTATGCTCCGGTGCGCGCAGGCTGTCGACGTCTTAGGTCAACGGATCAGAGGGCCAGGTCAGCGGATCAAGTCAGCGGATCGGGGCGTGGGCGAAGCGTAGCAGGTTGGCCGCGCCGGGGGCGCCGAACGGGGTGCCGGCCAGGATCAGGATGCGCTGGCCGGGCTTGGCCACGCCCAGTTCCACGGCGTAGCGCACCGCATCGTCGGTGACCTCTTCCAGGGTCTTGGGGTCGGAGCCGGCGCGAGGCTCCAGGCCCCAGACGAGGGCCAGGCGGCGCGCCACCTGCGGGGTGGGGGTCAGGGCCACGGCGGGCTGCAGCGCCCGCTCGCGCGCCAGGCGCCGCGCGGTGCCGCCGGTGGTGGTGAAGGCGACCAGGCAGGCGGTGGAGCCGGCGTCAGCGGCGCGGCGGGCGGCGGCCACCAGGGCGTCGGCGTCGGCGTCCTCGGGCGGGCTGTGCTCGGCGTCCATCAGCTCGGGCCAGCGCGGGTCGCGCTCCACCCGCTCGATGATGCGGTTCATCATGGTCACCGCCTCCACCGGATAGTCGCCCGAGGCGGTTTCGGCCGACAGCATCAGGGCGTCGGCGCCCTCATAGGCGGCGTTGGCCACGTCGGTGGCCTCGGCGCGGGTGGGGGTGGCGGAGCTGATCATCGATTCCAGCATCTGGGTGGCGACGATCACCGGCACGCCGCGCTTGCGGGCGGCGCGGATCAGCGCCTTCTGGGCCACCGGCACTTCTTCCGGCTCCAGCTCCACGCCCAGGTCGCCGCGGGCCACCATGACGCCGTCGCAGAAGTCGAGGATCTCCTCGATCTGGGCCAGGGCCTGGGGCTTCTCGATCTTGGCCATGATGGCGGCGCGGCCCTCCACCAGCTTCTTCAGCTCGGCCATGTCGGCGGCGCGCTGGACGAAGGACAGGGCCACCCAGTCCACGCCGATGCGCAGCGCGAAGGCCAGGTCCTTGTGATCCTTCTCGGTCATGGCGCTGACCGGGATCACCGCGCCCGGCAGGGCCACGCCCTTGCGGTCGGACAGCCGGGTCCCTTGCAGCACCTCGGTTTCGGCGAAGTCCTTGCCGCAGGTCTTCACCCGCAGCCGCACCTTGCCGTCGTCGATCAGCAGGATCGCGCCCGGGGTCATGGCGGAGAACAGCTCGGCATGGGGCGTGGAGACGCGCTTGGCGTCGCCCGGCGTGGGGTCGAGGTCGAGGCGGAAGCCCTGGCCCTGCTTGATCTCGGTGAAACCGTCCTTGAACGGACCAAGCCGCAGCTTGGGCCCCTGCAGGTCGCCCAGCACGCCCAGCGGCCGGCCCAGCTGGGCCTCGGCGTCGCGCACCGCCTGTAGGGCGGCGGCGTGATCCTCGTGCGTGCCGTGGCTGAAGTTGAGGCGGAATACGTCGACGCCGATCCTGGCCAGTTCCAGCACCTTGGCCGGCGCGCGGCTGGCGGGCCCCAGCGTGGCGACGATACGGGCGCGGCGGGCGCGGATCATGCAGATCTCCTGGTGGTGTGGCGGGTAGTGTGGTTCGGGGCGGTGCGGTTCGAGGCGGAGCGGCGGGTCCGAATCGAATAAGGCAAATCTATTTCATTAGTCTCGCGCCAGGGCGACCCCGAATTCGCCTGGAATGGGGTCACGGCTCGGCGCGGCGGACCAAACCACCGAGCAGCAGCGCGAGCAAGGCCGCAGCGGTGGCGGGGACGAGCAGGGCCGGCGGGCCGAACTGTGCGTAGGCTGTCGCGCCTGCGATCCCGCCCAGCGCCAGGCCTGTCCACATGACCAGGTAGGGCGCCACCGAGCGCAGCTTTTCCGTCCCGGTCAGGGCGTCGGCCAGGGTCTCGCCGAGCTTGACCAGGGTGCCGGTGACATAGGTCAGGCTGGCCTTGGCCTCGCCCACCTTGCCCATGGCCGAGTTCTGCACCCCCATGGCCAGCACCATGGCGGCGGTGGCGGTCACCAGGGCCGTCTGGCCCTGGGCCAGGCCGACCAGCACCGCGATGCTGAGCAGGGAGGCGGTGAGGATCAGCACCGCCGCGTGCCGCCAGGCCTCGGCGGCCTCGGCCACCAGCCGTCCGGCGAAGGCGCCCATGACGAACAGGACGATGATGCCGGCGGCGGCGCCCGCCTCCAGGGTGCGGCCCTGGGCCAAGGCCACCGCCATCTGGGTGGTGTTGCCGCTCATGAACGAGACGAACAGGCCGCCCAGCCGCAGGAAACCAATGGCGTCCACCCAGCCGGCGATCGCCGTCAGGGTCATGGCCAGCAGCAATTGGGCGACCTCGGTCCGGCTCACGTTCCGCCTCTCGCTCAAGCCTTTGTCTAACTGGCGTCGAGCGCGGCGCCCAGGGGGCGAACGGCGACTACGCCTCGAAACGGCCGGGTAGGACGTCTAAGGTCGCGTCCTCCCCAGCAGTTCAGGCTGAGCATGCCCGCGATTTTCCGTTCCTGCGCCCTCCTCGCGGCGCTCGCCGTCGGTACGGCCGCCCTGGCCCAAACACCGCCCGCCCCTGCGCCGGCCCCAGCAGCACCCGCGCAGGTCGAGGGGCCGATCCCGGAATCGCCCACGGTGGCCGAGCTGGACGTGATCAAGCGCCTGCCGGGGCCAGCCCTGTGGAAGGTGACCAAGGGCGACTCCCAGGTGATCATCCTGGGCGGGCTGACGCCGCTGCCGCACATGCTGGAGTGGGACAGCCAGCGGATCCAGCGGGCGCTGGACGGCGCCAACGCCCTTTACCTGCAGCCGCGGCCGCGGCTGGGGATCCTGGGCAGCATCGGCCTGGCGTTCAACAAGGGCGCCCTGGAGCTGCCCCATGGCCAGAGCCTGGAGCAGGTGCTGACGCCGCCCGAACGCGCCCGTTTCCTGGCCCTGATGGCCGCCGTCCACAAGAAGCCCAAGGACTATGCGCACTGGAAGCCGGCGGTGGCGGGCCTGCTGCTGATCGCCGACTGGCGCAAGGCGGCGGGGCTGTCGGAGGGCAAGCCCGGCACCACGGTGATGCACCTGGCCAAGGATGAGCGCGTGCCCGTGCGCTATGTCGGCGACTTCGACCTCGGCCCCTACATCAAGACCGTGCGCACCCTGTCGCCGGCCGCCAACCAGGCCTGCTTCGACGCCGCCATGGACGACATCGACCGCGAGAGCGCCCACGCTCGCGACACCGCCTCGGCCTGGGCCAAGGGCGACTTGAAGGGGGTGGGGCAGGCCTATCGCGTCTCGGTGCTGGATCGCTGCCTGCTGCAGGTTCCCAGCGTCCAGGGGCTGCTGGAGCGGGGCACCGACGAGGGGGTGAAGACCATCCAGACCGCCCTGTCCAAGCCGGGCAAGTCGGTGGCGGTGGTGGACCTCAACTTCCTGATGCGGGCCAATGGCATCCTGGACCGGCTGAAGGCCCAGGGCGCCGTGATCTCCGTCCCTGACTAGGGCGCGTTAGCCGGGTCCGCAGGGACCGCTCCAGCCTTGGAGCTGGCCGGCGAAGGCGTCGTGCAGGAACTCGGCCGCCAGCGACAGGGCCTCCTCGGGGATGGTGTGGCCGGCCCCGCCGCACAGCCGCCACATGGCCGGCGCGTCGGCGTCGGCCAGGGCGGCGAGCGCCATGAACAGCGACTGCGGCGGCACCCGGTCGTCGCGGTCGCCATGGCACAGCAGGATCGGCGGGCGGCTGGCGATCTCCTGGCGCAGGGTCTGGGCGCCGGCGAGCAGGCCCGAGAAGCCGACCACCGCGCCCAGCGCCTCGCGCCGGCGCGGGCCGACGTGCAGCGCCATCATCGTGCCCTGGCTGAAGCCGACCAGGGCGCAGGCGCTGGCCGGCAGATTATGGCGCGCGAGTTCGGCGTCGATGAAGCGGTCCAGCGCCGGCGCGGCCACGCGCACCCCGGCCTCCAGCCGATGCAGGTCCATGCCGGCGAGGGCGAACCACTGGTAGCCGCCGGCGAAGCCCGGCACGGACTCGGGGGCGTTGGGAGCGACGAAGGCGGCGTGGGGCAGGGCCTGGGCCAGGTAGGGCGCCAGCCCTATCAGGTCGTCGCCGTTGGAGCCGTAGCCGTGGGCGAAGATCACCAGCTGCCGCGCCGGACCGCCGCTGGCCGGCCCAACCCGGGGCCCGTCGAGAACCGCCATCATCCCGCCTCGTCAACAATTGGGGTCAGTGCGACCGGAGTCTGCGCCGCTGGCGCACCCTCGCGCCGCCGCAGCTTCGCGTAGTAGGCCCACAACAGGTGCGCGGCCACACCCCGATAGGGCCGCCAGATCTCGGCCCGGGCGTAAAACGCCTTTTCATCGAGGCGCGCCGGGGCGTCATCCAGGGCCCGCAGCGCCTCCTGCATGGCCAGGTCGCCGGCGGGGAAGGCGTCGGGCCGGCCCTCGCAGAACAGCAGATAGACCTCCGCGGTCCAGCGGCCGACGCCCTTGAGCGACACCAGGGCCGTGATCGCCGCCTCGTCCTCGGCGGGCAGGGCGCTGAGGTCGACCAGGCGTTCGGCATGGGCGCGGGCGATGGCCAGGGCGTAGCGGGCCTTGGGCGCGGACAGGCCGAAGCCCTTCAGCGCCGCCTCGTCGCGGGCCAGCGCCGTCTCGGCGCTGACCTCGCCCAGGCCCGCCTCCAGCCGCGCCCAGATCGCCGCGGCCGAGGCGGTGGAGACCTGCTGCGCCGTGATCAGCCGCATCAGCCCGGCATAGCCGCCCGCGCGCGCGCGCCAGGGAACCTCGGGCAGGGCGGCGTGCACGCGCGCCATCAGCGGATCGCGCTCGGCCAGGTGCAGCCTTGCGGCGGCGATGGCGGCGACGTCGGGCGGATGGGCGTCGGTTGTGCGCACCTGTCTTCTCTAGCCTGGGGCCACGAGCCTGTCGCGCGCGGCTGCGCGGACCGGTATGGAGGAGAGGTGAGCGCCTTCGCCACCCGTTTCGCGCCTTCGCCCACGGGCCTGCTGCACCTCGGCCACGCCTATTCGGCCCTGACCGCCTTCGAGGCGGCGCGGGCGGTGGGCGGACGTTTCGTGCTGCGCATCGAGGACATCGACGCCACCCGCGTGCGGCCCGAGTTCGACGCCGCCCTGCTGGAGGACCTGGCGTGGCTGGGCCTGGACTGGGAGACGCCGGTGCGCCGCCAGTCGCAGCACATGGCCGATTATCAGGCGGCGCTGGACCGGCTCAGCGCCCAGGGCCTGCTCTATCGCTGCTTTCGCACCCGGCGCGAGGTGCTCGACGAGATCGCCCGCGCGCCCCACGGCCCCGGCGAGGATGGCAAGGGCGGCGTGTTTCGCGGCCAGGCCCTGCCGCCCGACGCGGAGGCCGAGCTGCTGGCGGCCGGGCGGCCCTACGCCTGGCGGCTGTCCTTGGTCCGGGCGCGCGAGGCGCTGGGCGGGTTCGACCAACTGCATTTCATCGAGGAAGGCGCAGGCCCGAGCGGCGAGCGTGGCCGCATCGCCGCCGATCCCGAGATCGAAGGCGACGTGATCCTGGCCCGCAAGGACGTGGGCGTGGCCTATCACCTGGCGGTGGTGGTGGACGACGCTCTGCAGCAGATCAGCCACGTGATCCGCGGCGAGGACCTGTTCTCAGCTAGCCACATCCAGGTGGTGCTGCAGGCCCTGCTCGGCCTGCCCACGCCGCTCTACCGCCACCACCGCCTGCTGCTCGGCCCCGACGGCAAGCGCCTGGCCAAGCGCAACGGCGCCCCGGCGCTGCAGGCGTTGCGGCTGGCCGGCGAGACGGCGGCGGATGTGCGGGCGCGGTTGGGGTTGGGTGCGCGCTAGTTTTCTCGCTCGGCGCCGACGCCGACTGACGGAACATCCTTGCCCCTGCCGCCCGCGCCCGGCAAAGGGCGGGGCGATGGCTTCCGCTTCCAATCGCAAGGCGCTGCTGGTCCTGATCCTGGGGGCCAGCGTCCTGTCCCTGTCCGGGGTCCTGGTCCGGCTGACCCATACCGGGGCGGCGGCGGCGGGCTTCTGGCGGCTGACCTGCGCCATGCCGTTGCTGCTGGCGCTGGCGGCGCGCGAGCGGCCCAAGGCCGATCCGGCCAGCCGCATGACCTACCCCGGCCATCGCAAGACCCTGCTGCTGGCGGGCCTGATGTTTTCCGCCGACATGATCTGTTGGCACTACAGCCTGCACCTGACCTCGGTGGCCAACGCCTCGGTGCTGGGCAACCTGACGCCGGTGCTGCTGACGCTCGTGGGCTGGCTGCTGTTCAAGGAGCGGCCGGCGGTGCTGTTCCTGTGCGGCCTGGCCTGTTCGGTGGGCGGGGCGGCGCTGATGAGCCTCAGCCATTCCGGCGGCGGCATGGGCAGCGATCCGCACCTGGGCGACGCCTTGGCCCTGATCACCACGCTCTGGTACGGCCTCTACTTCCTGGCCGTGCGCACCGCCCGCCGCTCGCTCAGCGCCATCAAGGTGATGCTGGGCTCGAGCCTTGTGGGGGCGCCGATCATGCTGGCCGCCGCCCTGATCCTGCACGAGCCGGTGCTGCCGGTGGTCGCCGCCGGCTGGGGCGCGTGCCTGGGGTTGGGTGTGGTGCACGTGGCTGGCCAGGGGACCATCGCCTGGGCGCTCGGCAAGCTGCCCACGGCGTTGGCGGCGGTGGTGGTGCTGGTGCAGCCGGTGACCGCGGCCATCATCAGCTGGATCCTGTTCCACGAGGCGCTGGGGCCGGCCCAGGCGCTGGGCGGGCTGATGGCGCTAGCCGGCGTGGCCTTGGCCCAGGCCGCGCCGCAACGCACCCCCGCGCCGGCGCTTGGCGAGGCCGAGGCGATGGCGGCGGCCGAATCTTAGAATTGGAGCGTTCGGCGGATCGTCCGAGAGCGATCCGCCTTAGGTCTTAGGACTCGACGTCCAGCGAGTAGCCGGCGGAGCGGACGGTGCGGATCGGATCCGCTTCCTCGTCCTTGTTCAGCGCCTTGCGCAGGCGGCCGATGTGCACGTCCACGGTGCGCGCCTCGACATAGACGTCGGAGCCCCACACCGCGTCGAGCAGCTGCTCGCGCGAGAACACCCGGCCGGGGTGCTGCATCAGGTAGTCGAGCAGG
>FSXV01000043.1_pt1 | contig 68544 bp, 64 predicted proteins | sample 1638401 | NCBI WGS metagenome assembly FSXV01 (sample SAMEA3914788, study PRJEB12502) | metagenome | biome: forest; material: soil | place: Canada | collected 2011-07-03 | depth 0.1 m | reverse complement strand
CGGCGCCATCGGCGGGGTGATCGGCCACGAGATGACCCACGGCTTCGACGACGAGGGCCGCAAGTTCGACGACCAGGGCCACCTGCGCGACTGGTGGACGGCCGAGGACGCCAAGCGCTTCGACGAGCGGGCCTCGCGCCTGGGCGCCCAGTACGACAGCTACTCGCCAGTGCCCGGCGCGCACGTGAACGGCAAGCTGACCATGGGTGAGAACATCGCCGACAGTGGCGGCATCAACCTGGCGCTCGACGCCTACCACGCCTATCTCGGCGGCAAGCCTGCACCCACGGTGGACGGCCTGACCGGCGACCAGCGGGTGTTCCTGGGCTGGGCCCAGGTCTGGCGCGGCAAGACCCGCGAGGACGCCATGCGCCAACGCCTGGTCACCGACCCGCACTCGCCCGAGCGCTTCCGCGTCGACGGCGTGGTGCGCAACGTCGACGGCTGGTACTCGGCCTTCGACGTCAAGCCGGGCGACGCCCTGTACCTGGCGCCGCAAGACCGCGCCCACATCTGGTAACCAAAGTGCAGGGGCCGTCGCGATCGCGGCGGCCCCTGTTGCCCGCCTACGACTGTGGGCCAGGCTCCACGATTGAGCCGCCGAGCGGCGCCGAGGCGCGCCGCAATCAACCGATAGCCACAGGCGCCTAGCCGGAACCTCCACCCCCTCGCAAAAACGCCCAAAGAGAATGAGAATAGTTCGCACTCGCGGCGAGCTGTGCTATGCGCGCTTCGGCTCGCTTCCGGCGGGCGATCTAAACGATCGGTGGAGTGGGGGATTGATGACGGCTTCCGAGGCTACGCAGCGTCCAGGCAATGCAGGACGGGTCCTGAAAGCGATCGGGACCGTCGGTGTGTGTGCGGGCGCTGCAAGCGCCGCCTCGCCGGCCTTGGCGCAGCCCGCGGTCGCCGATCAGCCCGGCTCCACGGACCACGCCGGCGCCGGCGTTCCCGACGCGTCGGTGAGCCAGGTGGTGGTCACGGGCCTGCGCGCCCTGCTCGGCGACAAGATCCCCCTCAAGATCCAGGACACGCCGCAGTCGGTGAACGTGGTGCCGGAGCAGCTGATCCAGGATCAGGCGGTGACCCGCCTGGCGGACGCCCTGAAGAACGTGCCAGGCATCACCCTGAACGCGGGGGAGGGCGCCGCGCGGGGCGACACCATCAACATCCGCGGCTTCTCCGCCTTCAACGACTTCTTCCTGGACGGCATCCGTGACGCCGCGGTCTACGTGCGCGACCCCTTCAACCTGGAATCCATCGAGGTGCTGAAGGGGCCATCGGCCACCGTGTTCGGCCGCGGCTCGACCGGCGGCGCGGTGAACCAGGTCAGCAAGGCGCCGCAACTCAACGCGTTCGGGACCGTGATCGCCGACGTGGGCACCAACGACGAGTATCGCGGAACTGTGGACGTCAACGAGCCGATCGGGCCGTCCGCGGCGCTCCGGCTCAACGTCATGGGCGAGTCGTCCGGCGTCGCTGACCGGGACAATGTGAAGAACCACCACTGGGGCGTCGCGCCGGAAGCGGCCTTCGGCATCGGCGAGCCGATCACGGTGACGCTCGCCTATATGCACCTGTCGGAAGACGACACCCCCGACGTCGGCGTTCCCTTCGTCAACGGCGCGCCGGCTTCGGTTCATCGCAGCAACGACTATGGACTGAAGTCGGACCACGCGATCTCCGATGTCGACATCGGCACGGTGCGGATCAAGCACGACTTCAGCTCGGACCTGTCGATCGCCAACACGCTGCGCTACGCCACCTACGAGTTCAACTATCAGTTCGATGCACCGAACTTCGGCAGCGCGGCTGATAACGGCCAGGGGCCGCCGACGCCGGGCGAGGCGCTGAGCGCCATTCTGGTCGGCCGCGACTCCCCGAGCAGTTCCGGGGTCCAGACCAACCTGACCGACCAGCTCGACCTGACGGCGCGGGTCGACACCGGCTTTATCCACCACACCCTGGTCACCGGGATCGAACTCGCCCGCCAGACCAACCATCTGGACAGCTACAACAACCCGTTCAACAGCAACAACAACTGGATCCCGGAGACCTCGCTGCTCAATCCGGACCCCAACCAGGTCCACCCCAACGAGCCGGTGACCAAGCAGCAGGTGACCGACGCCAATTCCGAGGCCTGGTACGCCACCGACACCATGGCGATCGGCCGCTACGTCGATTTGATCGCCGGCGTGCGCGTCGACCGCTTCGCGGCGGACTACACCCAGACGACCGTGTCTTCCGGCGCGCTGCTCAAGCTCTCGCACACCGATCTGGTCGCCAGCCCGCGCGTGGCGCTGGTGCTGAAGCCGACGGCCTGGGAGAGCGTCTATTTCTCCTACGGCACCTCGTTCGATCCGTCCGCCGAGGCCCTGACCCTCACCACCAAGACCGCCGATCTCGGCCCGGTGAAGGCCAACACCTACGAGGTGGGTTCGAAGACCAACCTGTTCTCGGGCGGTCTGCTGGTGACCGGCGCGCTGTTCCACACCGAGGTCGACAACGCCCAGGTCAACGACCCGGAAAACCCCACCCTGACCGTGCTGCAGGGCAACGAGACCGTGCAGGGCCTGGAATTGGGCGCGACTGGGCGCATCGGCGACAAGATCAAGATCGTCGCCGGCTATACCTACCTCGACGGCAAGACCAGCGGGACCGCGGGCTCCGCTCCGGTCGTGCGGTATTCGGACGTGCTGATCCCCAACCTGGCCCGCAACGCCATCAACTTCTGGGGTGAGTACAAGATCACCAAGCCCTGGGAAGTCGGCGTCGGCGCCAACTACCTTGATCGCCGCATCGGCGACATCGTCACGCCCGGGATCACGCCGGCGTTCGCGCCCAGCTACGTGGTCTGGAGCGCGATGAGTTCCTACCGGATCAACAGCCAACTCAAGCTTCAGCTCAATGTGATCAATCTGTTCGACAAGCTCTACTACGACAACATCTACTACACTTCGGCTTCGGAGAACCATGTCATTCCGGGCGCCGGGCGGACGGTCAAGTTCACCGTCCAGGCCAGTTTCTGATGACGCCGGGCGGCGCCGCGAGGCGCTCGCCGGACGCGATCTTGCGGTGGGTGCAGCGCCGCTCGCCCACCGAATTGGGCGGCGCTCCGTCTGACCTGATCGCCAGGGCCGTGGCGGCGGAAGACGAATATCGCCGCATGTGTGCGCTCCAGCGCATGGATGCGAGCGAACTGCGGCGCGTCTTCGAGGGCGACCTCTCGGAGACGGCGCCGTGGGTGCGCGCAGCCGCCCGGCTCGGGCTGGCCGAGGGGCAGCTTGGGCTCGGCCAGATGCTGCTGGAGGGTTCGGGCGTGGCGCGCGACGAGGCCGCGGCGCTCGGCTGGTTTCTGAGCGCGGCCCGCAAGGGGTCGCCTGCCGCCATGAACATGGCCGGGCGCTGCTACGAGAACGGCTGGGGCGCGCCGCTGGATCTGGACGAGGCGGCGCGCTGGTATCTGCGCTCCGCCGAAGCGGGTCACGACTGGGGCGAGTACAACTACGCCAACATGCTGTTCGACGGCCGTGGCGTGGCCCAGGACCAGCCGCAGGCTGTCCGCTGGTATCTGTGCGCCGCCAATCAGGGGCACGCTCGGGCGATGAACCTGCTCGCGCGCTGCTTTGAGGAGGGATGGGGCGCGGTGCGTGATCCCGCCCAGGCGTTCCGCTGGTATCGCGCCTCGGCCGAAGCCGGCTATTTCCGCGCCCAGTTCAATTACGGCGCCGTGCTGGTGGCCGTCGGCCGGGTCGACGAAGCTATGCCTTGGTTCGAAGCGGCCGTTCGCGGGGCGACGCCGGATAGTCTTCCTGGAATGCTCGATCTCCTCAAAGCCCATCCCGAAGCGCGTCTCGAAGCGCTAGGCGAACGCCTCCAGGTGGAGCTGGTGGTCTGTCGCCCCGATGTCGAAGGTCTCGAAGGCGGCGCGACACCGATGGCCTGAGCGCTGTCCAGGGTCTCGCCTCAAGCGTGGGCGGCCTGGGGGCTGGCGGCGAGGTAGTTCAGGGCGAACAGGGCGTCGGGCTGGTGCACGTTCGGCCAGCGTTCCTGCAGCGCCAGGCTGCCGGAGATGGTCTGATTCCAGCTCTGACCCCGGGTCAGGCAGAGAGCGAAGGCGCGAACGTCGAGATGCAGGCGAAGCCGAGTCGGCTCGGCGCTCGTTTCGCCGGTGCGCACCGCAAGCGCGATCTGCCTCAGATGCGCGCCGTCGCGGGCGGCGTCCTCGGTCAGCCCGTCGTAGAGCCGAAACTCATAATCGATATCGAGCCGCACGCCCTGCGCGGCGAGGGCGGTCTCGAATGCGGCCTGCGCCCGGGCGAACAGGGCGTCGAGCTGCGCCTCGTCTGGCATGGCCGCGGCTTCGTAGGGATAGGCCTCGTCGACGTAGGCGGCCTGGACTTCGGCCAGGCCGGCGCGCGTCGGGGCGAGGTCTTGGGTCACGGTTGCGGCGGGCAGGCTGAGTTTCCTGCCGCCTTCCAGGGCGACGAAGGGAACGAACGCGCAGCGTCCGGCCGCCTGGCCCAGGGTCGGCTGGGCGATGAAGCGGGAAAGCTCGGTCAGGCGGCCGGGGATGAAATAGGTCCCGCCGGCCAGGAAAACGCGCGCGGGCTGAAGGGCTCGCAGCGCCGCCTCCAACTTGGCGAGCGAGCTTTCTATGATCCGCGCCTGTTCGGCGGCGCGATCGAGGTTGAGGAAGCACTGCGGATATTCGCCGGCCGCGCCGCAGACGAGGGCGGCGACGTCGATCGGTCCGAATTCCCGGTCGCAGAACGCCTTGATCGACTGAAAGTGAGCCGGGCTCAGCGGGTTGTCGACCTGGTTGAAAAAGACCTGGCGGTCCGCGCCGACGACCAGGCTGGTGTCGAGGTCGTAGGCGAGGTCCGTCTCGACCCCCGCGTTGCTGGTCTGGAACTGGGGAATGACCGCCAGCCGCAGGTCGCGCACCGTCAACGGGGTGAAGGGCTGGGCCTCGATCACCGTTTGCACGCCGAGCGCTTCCAGCCGACGGCGCAGCGTCTTGTTGTCGTAGGCCTTGATCAGAAATGGCGCCGTGACCAGGCCGGCTTCAACCAGGAAGTCGGGGTCGAAATGGTCGCTGTGCAGGTGGGAGATGTAGACCAGGTCGGCGCCGCGCACTCGCACGATCAACTGCTCGCGGTCGAACTCGGGATAGGCGCGCCAGCCGCCGTGGTTGGCCCGCCCCACCCAGGGGTCGCAGACCAGCTTCGACGCCGCCGATTCGACGATCAGGAACGAGTTGCTGACATGGGTGATGTCCATCGCGCCATCCTAGCTGATTTCGTGTCTGACCATCGCTCGCTCGCCTCGACAGCGCGCGGCGCGCCTCGAACATCAAAGCATCTTCGTCGCCGTATGCGCGCAGACGGGGTCGAGCGGGCAGGGCAGGCAGAGCGGCGCGGCCCGCTTGCACAGCGCCTGGCCGTGGGCGCGCAGCACCTGGAAGGCCTCCATCAGGCGGTCTTGGTCCGGTGGGCCGAGCGCGAGGAGCGCCGTGGTGGCGTTGCGGTAGGCCTGGGCGTAGGCGGCTCCCTCGGCCGCATGGCCCAGGCGCACCATGGCGCGCACGCCGTTGGAGTCCAGGGCGGGCCTCGCCTCCAGGCCGGAGAACAGCAGGATCTTGTCGGCGCCGGGGTCGGCGATGCCCGGGAAGCGCTTTAGAAGCTTGCGGGCCTTGGCAGGACCGGCGACGCGCAGCGCCGAGGCGAAATCGCCGCCTGCCTCCAGGGCGAGCCGGCCGATGCGGCGAAGCCGCTCCGCCCGTTCGGCCGGGCGCATGCCGCCGCGGCGGGCGATATCGGAGAGGATGTCCTCTGGCGCTTCGGCCAGGTGCGCCGCCTCCAGCCCGACGCGGTGCGCAAGTTCGTCGAACAGCGCCTTGCGCCGGTCGTCAGGGATCAGATAGCCGACGTTCTCCCAGACGATGAGCGCGAGCGGGTCGGTGAGCGGCGGCGCGGGCCGATAGCGCCGCGCCAGCTCCGCCAGGCTCGTGTTCAGGCTTTCGATCTGGCTCTGGGGAGGGGCGGTCACGGTGGGGTTTGCTCAGCGCGATCCGTCTGCGGCCGCGCTTCGTTGGCGGCCCGCTCTGCGAGCTTGATGCTGCGGGCGAACGTCCACCGTTCCATGCGGGCGTCCGCCAGCGCCCGATGGCCGACCTTGAAGAGCGCCTTCTGCTCGGCGACCGAGGCCAGGATCGAACGGGTCGCCTCGGGCAGGGCGGTTTGCGGCAGCTGCTCGCCCAGCACCTCTGCGATCCCCTCGGTCTGGGCGATCTGGGTGGCCTGAAGGCGCAACGCGTGTCGTGGAAAGCCCGCGCTGCGGATCAATACGCTCATCCACTTTCCGTCCCACGAGGGGGCGCTGGCGAACAGGCGATGGCCGCTCAGAACTTCGACAAGGCGCCGCGCGACCGCGTCGGACGGCTCGCCATTTGCCTGCAGCGCGGCTCGACTGATCCCGTGGATCCGTTCGGCCTTGGGGTCCCAGTCGATCCATCCCGCCGCCGGGCGGATCAGATGGCTTTCTTCCTGGCCGTCCTCGAACACCCATGCCACCTCGATGGGATAGCTCTCGTCGGACAGGGACGAGGCTTCGAAGTCGAGGAAGGCGCGCATCGAGGCAATATAGCCCTGAATTGGATCGGGCGGCGGCCATCGGCGTCCGCCTAGCGCGGCGCGTCGATCACCTGGACCCGGTCGGTGACCTGTTGGTTCGCGGTCATGCCGCCGAGGATGTAGAGCTTGCCGCCCGCGGCGATCAGGCCGCGATGGTCCATGCTCGCCACCGGTTTGTCGCGATAGGCGACCCACCGCTGGGTTCCGAAGTCGTAGGCGAACAGCCGGGCGGACGGCGCGCTGGGTTTCCCGTCATAGCCCATGCCACTGTAGTTGTAGGGGTTTTCCGCACCGCCGGCGAACAGCACGCGCGAGCCCTGTCCTGTCGCCGCCATGCGATAGGCGGCTCGGCCGGGGTGGGGCGGCAGACGCGTCCACGCAATCCGCGCTGGATCGGTCGGGTCGATCTTTCCCGCCCACGCCTGGCCGACGAGGCCGTAGCGATGATGACCCTCTGGCGTGACGCCGAGCACGGCCACGCCATCGGCGATCACCAACTGGCCCTCGGCGACGCCGCCGGCATGGCCGAACACCGGCGTGCCGGGATAGGCGGTGGCCTCGAACCAATGGTCGGTGAGGCTGTCATAGACCTGGACGTTGGGTACGTTGCCGTGGTCGTGCCAGCCCGAGACCAGATAGACGTAGCGGTCGCGGTAGGTCAGCGCCGCCGAGTCGTCCACCGGGATCGGGATCGGCGCGCCGGACCGCCACTGGCCGGTGGCGGGGTCGAAGATCAGCGTCTCGGGGTTCGACGTCTCGGCGCCGTCCTTGGCCACGCTGTAGCCGCCGAACAGATAGACCTTGCCGCCCACCGTCGCCGCCGTCGCCGCCAGGCGCCCCAGCGCGACGGGAACCTCGGGCAGGGCGACGCAGCGCTGGGTGCGAAGCGAGCAGGCCGAGGCGGAGCGGCGGATGTCGCCATAACCCTTGCCGGCGCCGAGCCCGAGGAAGCTGTAGAGCGTCGGGCCCGCCGGCCCATTGGCCAGCGCCACGGCGTTGTTGCTGACCGGCTCAGGCAGGACCATCTCGGCGCCCGCAGTCCGCGTCGACAGGGCGGCCAGAACCAGACCCGCCAGAAGCAACCGTTTCATCGTCTACTCTTCATTTGGCGAATGTCCGGCGAGCGGAGCTGAGCCGAAGTCGGATATGGGCGCAAGGCGATCCTGATGTTCACGGGGGGCGCGCCGCCTGCGGCGGCCGGGAGGGGCTGCCAGCCGCCGCCGAGCGCCATGAAGGCGGTGATCTGGTCGGCGCTGACCTGGGTCTGGGCGGCGGCCACGCTCTGCTCAGCGTTGGCGAGCGTGCGGTCGGCGTCAAGCACGCCCAGCGCGCCGGCCCGGCCGATCAGCTGCAACCGCCGGCGACCTTCTGCGCGTGGTCGCGTGCGGCCTGCAGGCCGGCGAGGCGATCCAGGTCGTGGGCGTACTGGGTCAGGGCGGTCTCGACTTCGCGCAGCGCCGTCAGCACCGCGCCGTCGAAGCGGGCGAGGTCGGCCTGGGTCTGGGCCTTGGATTGCGCGATGCGGGCGCGGGCGACGCTCTGGTTCAGTTTCCAGCTCACGCCGGGGCCGATGCTGTAGCGGTCGGTCAGGGCCGAGGCGAAGTCGCTCAGCGCGCCCTGGGTGCCGAGCGTGCCGCCGAGCGTGACGGTCGGATAGAGCCCGGCGGTGGCGACCCCGATCCGCGCGGTGGAGGCGGCGAGCTGGCGCTCGGCCGCGCGCACGTCGGGCCGCCGTTTCAGCAGGGCCGCGCCGTCGCCGACCGGCAGCGGCGCGTCCAGGCGCAGGGCGGTGTGGCAGCTGGCGAGGCTGGGGTCGAACTCGGCCGGCGGCCGCCCGGTCAGGGTGGCCAGGCGATACAGCGCGTTCTGCTGGCGCGCCGCCAGCGCCGGCACGTTGGCGCGCACCTGCTCGACCAGTTGCTGCTGGCGGGCGATGTCGAGGTCGATGCTGCGACCGCCGGCGGCCAGGCGGCGGGTCAGGGTCAGGGACTGGCGCTGCAGGTCCACAGTGCGGCGTGCGGCGTCCAGCTCGGCGCCGGCGTTGCAGACCTCGGCATAGGCGCGGGTGGTCTCCACCACCACGTTGAGCCGGGCCAGGTCGCGGGCGGCCTGGGCGACCTCGGTCTCGGCTCGGGCCGCCTCGACGCCACGGCGGATGCGGCCGAACAGGTCGACCTCGTAGGAGATGCCGATCCCGGTGTCGTACAGCTCGCGCGTGGGGATCGGGCCGGCGTGGACATAGGCTTCAGCAGAGCGGGCGGTGTAGGCGGTGTTGAAGTTGACGTTGACGTCAGGCTGCTGGGCCGCGCGGGTCTCGTTCAGCAGGCCTTGGGCGCGTTCGAGGTTGGCTTCGGCCACGCGCAGGTCGGTGTTGGCCGCCAGCGCCTTGGCGACCAGGGCGTCGAGCGCCGGATCGCGATACAGCCGCCACCAGTCCGCCGGCGGCTCGGCGAGCGTGACCGCAGGGGTGTCGGCGGCGGTGAAATCGCCCTGGGCCGCGGGCGCGTTGATCACGGCCTGGGCCGGCACGCGATAGCTCGGGCCGACCGTCATGCACCCGGCGGCGGCCAGGCTCGCGCCCAGCACGCCTGCGAGTTGTCGGGTCCGGCGAAGGCTCACCATGGCCAGCTCCGGCGCACGACGGCCTGGCCGGGGCGGGGATAGATTACGACGGTGGCGGTCAGGCCCGGGGTCAGCCGCACGCCGACGGGGGCCTTGTCGACGGCCACGCGCACCGGAATGCGCTGGGGCAGGCGCACCCAGCTGAAGGTCGGGTTCACATTGGGCAGCAGGTCGCCCGAGGCGCTGCGCTCGCGATCCTCGACCCCGCCGGCGATGCTCTCCACATGGCCCCACACCGGATCGGCCACCCCCATCAGCTGTACGCGGGCGCGGTCGCCGACCTGGATGGCGGGCAGCTTGGTCTCCTCGAAATAGCCGTCCACGTGGGTGGAGCCGCCGAACACCAGGGCCAGGGCCTGGCGACCGGCGGTGAGGTAGTCGCCGGGCTGCATCTCCACGTCGGCGACCACGCCGTCGCGGCTGGCGGTGATGGTGGTGCGCTGCAGGTTCAGCGCCGCCACGTCGCGGGCGGCCAGGGCCTGGGCCAGGGTGGCCTTGAGCAATTCCACCTTGGCCGAGCCCTGCTCGACGCTCTCGGTCGGCACCAGGTCGCCGAGCGCGTGGTTGCGGAGGTTCTCGCGCTGAGCCTGGGCCAGCTGGGCGCGCTGGGCGGCGACGGCGGCCTCGGCCTGGCTCAGCGCCATGGCGTAACGGGGGCGATCGAGCACGAACAGCACCTCGCCGCGGCGCACGAACTGATTGTCGTGGACCATGACCTGGGTGACCAGACCCGACACGTCCGGGGTGACTTGGACGATGTCGGCCCGCACCCGGCCGTCGCGGGTCCAGGGCTGCATCTGGCTGCGCAGCCACATGGAGCGGGCGCCGAAGGCCGCGCCGACGAGCGCGAGGCACGTGACGAGCACGCGTCCGAGGGGCAGGAGATAGCGCATGGGCCTATGAGGGAAGGGCGAGCTTGGTCGCGTCGGCCAGGAGCGAAAGCCCGCTCCAGAAGATGACGAATAGGGCGAGGTCGAACAGGCCTGGGTGCCAGACCAGCCGATAGAAGCCGGCGCGGGCCATGATCCAGCGCGCGGCGGCGATCAGCAGCCCCGCGCCGATGGCGGTGAGCAGCGACATGGGCGCGAACAGCCCGAACAGGTGCAGTTCGCCGATCATGCCGCCTGCGGCCCCGCATAGCCCTGGGCGTGGGGAAACAGGTTCCGGCGCAGGGCGGTGAGCGCCAGGAAGCCCTGGCGACGGGTTTCGCCCGCGGGTGCCGCATGAAGATGCGCCAATGCGCCGTCGATGGCCTCCAGCAGGGTGGGCGGCGGAGCGAGCGGCGCGCGGCGGCGGGCGCGGGCGGTGTAGAAGCCGGCGATCTGGGCCAGGACCTGGTCGAGCCTCTGGCCAAGGGCGGGCTCGGCGACGATCCGGCGGGCCCGGCGCAGGTGGATGACGTTGCGGCCGGTGCGCAGGTCGCGCAGGGCGTCGGTCTCGGTGGGAGCCGAGCCCGAGCGCTGCAAGGCCATGCGGGCGGCGATCTGGCCCAGCCGGTCCAGCATGTGCTGGCTCCAGCCGATCTCGTCGGCGCCGCGGCTGTCGCGGGCCAGCGCCGCCACCTCGCGCCAGCCCTGGCGCAGCAGCCGCCGGGTGGTCCAGCCCGCGCCCACCGAGCGGAACAGCCGCGCCGTGCCGATGGTGGCCACCACCCCGCCGATCTGGGCCAGGGCCACGTTGAGGAAGCGGGCATAGTCGGCGGTGAAGCGGTCGAGGAAACCCATGGCGACGATGAAGCAGGCCAGCATCGGCAGGGCGTAGGGCGCGCGGGCAGGGTCGGACTGGATGTAGCCCATGACCAGCAGCACCGGCGCGAGCGCGATGGCCAGGGCGGTGAAGCCGTCGGTCACCGGTAGGGTCACGAACAGGTAAAGCGCCGACACCGGCAGGGCGGCCAGGGTGAAGCCCAGGTATTTGACGATCGCCGGCGCCGGGTCGTCCTGGGAGGCGAAGGAGCAGGTGACCATGGCGGCGAAGGCGGCGGTGGCCGCGCCCTCGGGCCAAGAGGCGGTGTCCAGAAGGCGCAGTAGGCGAAGATGGCGAAGGCGCCCGCCGCGCCGGAGAGCAGGGCCAGGCCCGGATCCAGTTGCAGCCGGCGCGAGGCGCGCCGGCGGGCCAGCTTGCGCAGGTGAGGTGTGGCGGCGCCTTCGCCGGCGCCGTCGCTTACGTGGCGGCTCAGTTCGTCGCTGTCGACATAGGCCTCGATGAAGTCGGCCAGCCTCTGGCACAGGCTGGCGCTGAGCAGGGCGTTCCAATCGGCCTCGGCCCCGAGCTTGGGCGCCAGGGCGTAGCAGCGCGCCTGCAGCTCGATCGCCCGGTGGCGGGTCGGGGCGGGCGTGGCGAGCCAGGCGCGGATGTCCTGCACCAGGGCGGCCAGGGGCGCTGTGAGGGCGTCGCGCTCGCGCAGCGCCCGCAAGCGATCCTCCGCCGCCGACGCCAGGGGCAGCAGCACGCTCATGCGGTCCTGCAGGGCGGCGACGAAGCGGCGGCTGGCGCCCAGGCCAAGGGCCTTTCGCGGCAGGTGGATGGCGATGATCGACAGTTCGGCGATGTCGCCGGCGAAGCGACGGCGCTCCTGCTCGGCGCGGAAGGCGTGCCCGCCGTCGAAGGCGTCGACGAACCAGACCCGCGCGTCGGCCAGGAAGCGCGGCAGGCGCCGCGTCAGCGCCCTGGCCGGGCTCCAGGGCAGGAACACGGTGTGGAAGGCGATGGCGCAGGCGATCGCCAGGCTCATCTCCTCGACCCGCGCAATGGCGATCTGCACGATGTCGCGGCTCTGGTCGATATAGGGGAAGCCGACGATGGCGGCGGTGTAGCCGGCCAGCATGTAGGCGAAGGTGCGGGGTGTGCGGTCGCGCGCGGCCAGGTAGAGGCAGGTCCCGACCCACAGGGCCAGGGCCGCCGACAGCAGCAGGGGCTCGTTGATGAACAGGTCGGTGGCGATCACCGCCACGGCCGCGCCTGCCAGCACGCCCAGCAGGCGATAGGCCATCTTGGGCCGCATCACCCCGGCCAGGGGCTGGGTGGTGACATAGACCGTCATCAGCACCCACCACGGCCGCGGCAGCGCCAGGCGCATGGAGATGTACATCGCCGTCATGGCCGCGGCGAAGGTCGTCGCGGTCGAGGCGAAGGGACGGAGCCGGGCTGCGGCCAAGGCGATCGCCGCGCCAGGCGCAACCGCTGGCCGCGGGATCGAAAGCGATGCGGACATGCGGCGAGGGGGCGGGAGTGGGGCAGGGGTGGAGGCCGCCATTGGTCTGGCGGCGATGGCGGCGTTGCGTAACATGGAAGCGTGGCGGCATAATCAGCCGGAAACGGGAAGGACTTTCCCGAAATCTGGAAATATCATCGATGGATCGGCTGGATGCGATGGCGGCCTTCGTGGCAGTCGCCGACGCGGAGGGGTTCTCGCGCGCGGCGCAGCGCACCGGCGTTCCCGTCTCGACCATCAGCCGCACCGTGGCCGCGCTCGAGGCGCGGCTGAACTCGCCGCTGCTGGTGCGCAACACCCGCAAGGTGATGCTGACCGACAGCGGCCGCGAATACCTCGCGCACTGCAAGCGCATCCTCGGCGATGTCGAGGAGGCGGAAGCGGCGCTGCGGCGCGACGCGGCGGTGGTGACGGGTCATCTGCGCATCACCGCGCCGGCGGTGTTCGGGCGCGAGTTCGCCGCCCCGCTCAGCGCCGCCTTCACCCGCGAACATCCGGACGTGCGGGTGGAGATCTCGCTCACCGACCGGCTGGTGGACCTGGTCGGCGAGGGTTTCGACCTGGCGATCCGCACCGCGGCGCTGGAGGATTCCGAGCTGATCGTGCGGCAGGCCGGGGCCTTCCACCGCATCCTGTGCTGTTCGCCGCGCTATCTGGAGCAGGTGGGCCGGGTGGCCTCTATCGCCGACCTCGAGCGGCTCGACTGCCTGGTCTTCACCCGGCTGCGCCCGTTCGCGACCTGGCCGCTGGTGGACCGTGGCGGCGAACTGCACATGATCCCGGTGTCGGGGCCGATCTCGGCCGACAATACCGACGCCCTGTACCTGGCGGCCCGCGACGACGCGGGGGTGATCCTGACGCCGGAATGGCAGGCGCGGGCGGACCTGAAGGCCGGCCGGCTGGTGCGGCTCCTGCCCGAGCTGAAGACCCCGCCAGTACCGGTCTACATCCTGTTCCCGCGCGCCAAGCTGCTGGCGGCGCGGGTCAGGGCCTTCGTCGACCTGGCCAGCACGCGGCTGCCGGTGTTCCTGGAGAACGCGGCCTGAGCGCGGCTTAGCGCCAGCCGAGCGCGGGCGCGACGTGGGTCAGGATGGCCTCGATGACGTGGGCGTTGTAGGCGACGCCGAGCTGGTTCGGCACCGTGAGCAGCAGCGTATCCGCTTCCGCGATCGCCTCGTCGCCACGCAGTTGCTCCACCAGTTGGTCCGGCTCGGCGGCGTAGGTGCGCCCGAACACGGCGCGCATATTGTCGATGAACCCGATCTGGTCGCTGCTTTCTCCGCGTCCGAAATAGGCCCGGTCGCGATCGTTCACGAGGGCGAAGATCGAGCGCGAGACCGACACGCGGGGCTCGCGTGGATGGCCGGCCTCTTTCCACGCCTGGCGGTAAAGCCGGATCTGCTTGGCCTGCTGGACGTGGAAGGGCTCGCCGCTTTCGTCCGCCTTCAGGGTTGAGCTCTGAAGGTTCATGCCCTTCTGCGCGGCCCAGACCGCGGTGTTGTTCGCTCCGGAGCCCCACCAGATCCGCTCGCGTAGCCCCGGCGAATGCGGCTCCAACCGCAAGAGTCCGGGCGGGTTGGGGAACATCGGGCGCGGATTGGGTTCGGCGAACCCCTGACCCTTGAGCAGCTCGAGAAACACCTCGGCGTGGCGGCGACCCATGTCGGCGTCGCTCTCGCCCTGGGCTGGGGCGTAGCCGAAGTGACGCCACCCCTCGATCACCTGCTCAGGCGAGCCGCGACTGATGCCGAGCTGAAGCCGCCCACCGCCGATCAGGTCGGCCGCACTGGCGTCCTCGACCATGTAGAAGGGGTTCTCGTAGCGCATGTCGATCACGCCCGTGCCGATCTCGATGTGGCGGGTCTTCGCGCCCACAGCGGCCAATAGCGGGAAGGGCGAGCCGAGCTGCTGGGCGAAGTGGTGCACGCGGTAATACGCGCCGTCGGCCCCCAACTCCTCCGCCGCCACGGCCAGATCGATGGATTGCAAGAGCACGTCGCCCGCCGAGCGCGTCGACGACTGCGCGGAGTCCGACCAGTGACCGAAGGACAGGAAGCCGATTTTTTTCATAACACGAACATGTGGGATGACTTGGCGCAGACGGTAGGGTGCGTCGGGCAATGGTGCGTTTCCGTCGTCCACATGACCGTTCGTTGCATTCGAAACCGGGCTGGGGCCGCCTCGCTTTTTGCTGGCCAATCCAGTTTTCCATTGGTACCGGCGCTCTATGATCGAACCCCATCCCTCCGGCGGCTACATCCTGGAAGAGCTGGCCATTGGCATGGTCGCCGAAAAACGTCTTACGGTGACCGAAGACCGGATCCAGCAATTCGCCGAGGCGTCCGACGACTTCAACCCCGTTCACATGGACGAGGCCTTTGCGTCCAAGACCGCCTATCGTGGCCGGATCGCACACGGCCTGCTGTCCGCGTCCTTCGGGTCCGCCGTGGTCGGCACGATCCTACCCGGGGCCGGAGCGATCTATCTCAGCCAGACCCTGGCCTTCCACGCGCCGGTCCGTGTCGGCGAGGTTGTGACGACCCGCATCACTGTGGTGGCGATCGACGAGACGAGCGCACGGGTCGTTCTACGCGGCGAAGCCTTTGTCGGTGATGTGCTGGTCATGGATGGCGAGGCCACGGTCCGGGTCCCGCGTCGGCGCCGGAAAACCTGAGCGATCGGGCGCGCGGGACGCGCTCTCGGCCCCTATCCGCCGAACCAATCCGTCGCGGCTGGCTTATGTGTTGATGTCCGCTCGCCTGCTCGACCGATCACGCCTGGTGCTCCTGATCGTCCTGGCGGGGGTCTATGTGCTCGCGGGTGTCTTGCATCTGCTCGCGACGGACAAGTTCCTGGCCATCATGCCGCCGGTGATCCCGTTCCCGCGCCAGGTGGTGATCTTTACCGGGTGGTGTGAGGTGCTTGGGGCGCTGGGACTGCTCTGGCCGGCGACGCGGCGGCTCGCAGGGGCGATGCTGGCGATCTATGCGGTCTGCGTATGGCCGGCGAACATTTACCAGGCCCTATGGCATGTGCGGGCGCCGCCCTTGCCCGACAGCTGGTGGTATCACGGGCCGCGTTTGGCGTTCCAGCCGGTGCTGGTGTGGTGGGCCCTGTTTGCCGGGCGCGTAACGGACTGGCCGCTGCGGCGGTTCGGCTAAGCGCCTGGGTCGAGGTGTGGGGGTTCCGCAGTCGGCGGAAAAACGCCCGTCTTGCTACCGTGCCCCCGCATCAAAGCGGGCGTGTTGGAGATCCGCAACGGGGGAGCGGACGGCGGCCGCCCGGTGAGGAGAGCTTGGCTGTAACAATCGCCAGCTCGTCTTCGTATTACCGGCCTGTCGCTGCTTCAAAGCGCTGTTTCTCGCCGCCGACCGGAGCGGCGCGAAATCGATAAGTAAGGGTATGGTAAAATGCGGAAAATGGCGGGTGCGGCGGTAATACTCGCGCTCATGGCGTCCGCTCCGGCTGGGGCGCAGAAGGTCAGCGGTCAGCCCCAAAGCGGGTCATTGCTTGAGCATCTGCTGTCCATGGCCCAACCCCCAAAAAGCATCTGGACGCAGAACCAGATCGATCTCATGGCTCGGATCCGCGACACTGCGCTGAACGACAGCTATGCCTATGATCAGCTCGCCTATATGAGCGACGTGATCGGGGCGCGGCCCAGCGGGTCCTTGCAGGCGCAGGCGGCGGTCGAGCGGGTCGCCGCGGAGATGCGGGCGCTGGGGGCCAAGGTCACCCTTGAGCCGACCCTGGCGTCCCACTGGGTTCGCGGCGAGGAGACCGCCGCCCTGACCAACTGGGCCGGGATGGCCCCGGGGACCTCGCAGAAGATCGTGGTGACGGCCTTGGGCAAGTCCGCCGCCACGCCCGCCGACGGCCTCACCGCGCCGGTCGTGGTGGTGAACTCCTTCGCGGAGCTGCGGGCCCAGCCGCCCGGGTCGCTGTCGGGCAAGATCGTGCTTTTCAACTATCCGTTCGACAAGGAACTTGCGGCCAACGGCCAGGGCGTTGCGGCCTACGCCCAGGGGGCGCTCTACCGCGTCGTCGGCCCGGCGGTCGCGTCCGAGCTCGGCGCCGCGGCCGTGCTGGTCCGCTCGGTCGGGGCCGCCGATTATCGGCTTCCGCACACGGGGCTGGCGTTGTTCCCCGATGGCCTGCGGCCCCTGCCGGTGGCGGCGGTGACGGCTGAGGACGCCGAACTGATCGCGCGGCTGTCGCGTCGTGGGCCGGTTTCCATGCGGCTGCTGCTGACGCCGAAGACCCTGCCCCTGGCGCACAGCTTCAACGTCATCGCCGACTGGCCGGGGTCGGAGCATCCGGAACAGGTGGTGCTCGTCTCCGGCCACCTGGATTCGTGGGGCCTGGGCACGGGCGCGCTGGACGACGGTGCAGGCGTCGCCATCGCGATGGAGACCCTCAGGGTCATGAAGTCGCTGGACATCCATCCGCGGCGCACGATCCGGTTCGTGGCCTGGATGGACGAAGAACTCGGCTCCCCGGGCGCCGAAACCTATCTGAAGGACCCGGCGAACCAAAGGCTGGACCACGTTGCGGTGATGGAGACGGACCGGGGCGCTGGCAAGAGCTTGGGTATTCTCTTTTCCGGCTCACCAAAACTGCGCGACTATCTTGCGCCCGTCGCCGAGGTGCTCGACCCGATCGGAGCCGGCTTGGTCGCCTCTGACGAGGAGATCGGCGAGGACGTGAGCGGCCTGATCGCCCGCGGGGCGGCGGGGCTGACTCCGGCGCAGGACCTGCGGACCTACTTCCAATACCATCACACCGCCGCCGACACCCTGGACAAGATCGATCCGGCCCAGTTGGCGCAAAGCGCCGCAGTCAACGCGGTGACGGCCTTCGCCCTGGCCGATGCGCCGGTCCCGCCGCCCAAATAGACCTGACGCCAGCCCGGCCGACCGATGAGGTCCTGGCCGGGCTGAGCTTGCCGGAAAGCCGATGGAACGACGTCTGATCGACGAGTTCCGGTGCTGATCCGGCCTTGAGGGGGTGTGAAACTTTCTCTTCCGGTCCTCAAAGCTTCTGAATTGCTGGCGGTAAGCTGATCATGTCCGATCACGGCCTGGGGCGCTGAATTCCCTAAGCGTGCAGGTCGGATGAAACGGTCCACATTTGTCGATGCCGTAGCGGAGAAGGCTGGCCTGCACTCAAGCCGGGTGGGCTCAAGCCGGGTGGCCTTAGGCCGGGTGGAGTGGCCGACCTTGCTGCTGGCGCTCGTGATCTATGCGGGCTGGCTGGCGACGACCTACTTTCACGGCCGCATTCCCTGGCCGCTGCTCGCCGTCGCCGGGGGCTGGCTGGTCGCCTGGCAGGGGTCGCTGCAGCATGAGGCGATCCATGGGCATCCCACGCCCTGGCGCCGGATCAACGCCCTGATCGCGGCGTGGCCGCTGTCGCTGTGGCTGCCGTTTGCGCTCTACCGGCGCTCCCATCTGGACCACCACGCCGCCGAACACCTGACCTTGCCGGGAGATGATCCCGAGACGCGCTACCTGGCGCCGGCTACCGGCGGGCTTGGGCGTGCGGCGGCTTTGATCGAAGCGGCGAACGCCACCTTGGCCGGTCGGGTCTTGCTGGGGCCGCCGCTGGAGATCGGCCGCTTCCTGGCGGGAGAAGCCCGGGCCGTCATCGGCGATCGTGGCCGCCTGGCGATATGGGCGGTTCATGTGGCGCTGGCGGCGCTGGTCGTGGCCTGGGTCGTGGGCGTGTGCGGCATGAGCCTGGGCGAGTACCTGCTGGCCTTCGTCTATCCGGGAACCGCCCTGTCGCTGTTGCGCTCGTTTGCGGAGCATCGCGCCGACGCGGATCCCGCCCGGCGGATCGCGGTGGTGGAGAGGGCGCCGTTGCTGGGCCTGCTGTTCCTCAACAACAACCTGCACGTGGTGCACCACCATCGGCCGGGCGAGCCCTGGTATCGCTTGCCGCGCCTGTACCGGGCGAGGCGCGCGGAACTGCTGGCGCAGGGCGGCCCGGTCTATGCCGGCTATCGCGAGGTGGCGGCCCGCTACCTGCTCCGCCCCCATGACCAGTTGATCCATCCCGCGTTCGAGCCGGGTGGGCAGCCATGACCGCGACGGCCCTGGATTGGAACGCCATCGGGCTGGGCGGCGCCATCGCCTCGCTGGCGATGTACGACCTGCCGGAAATCCGCGACGCCAACGACGCCCTGTGGCGCGCGCTCAGGGCGCGGCTGCGCGCGCACGACGTCGATTGCGCGCCTGCGGCGTTGACGCGGGGAGGCGACCTCGATGCGATCTGGGCGGCGCCCAACCTGTTGTTGGCGCAGACCTGCGGCTATCCCTTCATGACCCGGCTGCGCTCCCGCGTGCGGCTGGTGGCGACACCGCGCTATCGGGCCAAGGGCTGCGACGGACCGTTCCACCGCGCCGCCATCGTGGTGCGCAGGGGATCTCACGCCCAGTCCCTGGCCGATCTGCGCGGCGCGCGGCTGGCGTTCAATACGCCGGACTCCAACACCGGGATGAACCTGCTGCGCGCCGAGCTGGCCCAGGTGACGCACAGCCCTAACTTCTTTGCCGAAACCATCGCCACCGGCAGCCATGCCGACAGCGCGGCGGCGGTGGCGCAGGGCCGGGCGGACACCGCCTCGATCGATTGCGTCACCTGGGCGTTTCTGCAGCGCCTGCGCCCGGAAATGACCGATGGCCTGTCCGTGCTCGCCTGGACGGCGCGAAGCCCGGGCCTGCCCCTGGTCACCAGCCGCATGACCGACCTCGCCACCTTCGAGGCCCTGCGCCAGGCGCTGCACGAGGTGGCGGCCGATCCCGCGCTGGAGGCCGTGCGCCGGGACCTGCTGCTGGACGGCTTCCATGCCCTGCCGGAGCCGCACTACCGCACCCTGCTTTACTTCGAGCAGATGGCGGCCAGCCTGGGCTATGCAGAGCTGAACTAGCGTCGCCGCTAACAGCGCTCGCTGTTCGATGGCCGCGGCTGCACGCTGAGCTCGCCATATCCGGTGGCGGGATCCAGCGGCCGGCGGAACTCGACCTGCGTCAGTTCGCCGATCACCAGTTCCACCGTGGTGTTGACGATGCAGCCGGTGACGAGGTGGCCGCCGATGCAGGCGCCGTCGCGCCGCGTCAGGCTGATGTGGACGTGCAGGCCGTTCGGACACAGCGTGCCGGCCAAGGACACGATCTCCATGGGCTCGTCGAAGGTCCTGAAGGCCTCGGCCTCGCCGACGGCGCCAGGCATCCGGAGGCGCGCCCGCGAGAGGCTTCCCACGCACGACAGGATGCAGCCGGCGCGAAGGGCGTGCGCCTGGGTGAGGCGCTCGAGTTCGTCCTTCAGATCGGTTCCGGGCGTCAGGCGGAAGGCGAGGGCGTGCATGGCCAAGACCTATGCCATCGCGCCGGCGGGCGAAAGCAGCGCGGGTGCGGAGAGCTTGAGGATCAGGCGCGGCGGCGGGCCGTATCGATGAAGTCCCAATGCATGGGCATGGCCTCCACGCCGCGCCGGGTTCGGTCGAAGATCTCGTCCAGGCGGGCCTCGATCTTGTGGGCGTCCAGAGCATCGACGATCGGATCATAGGACCGAGGAATGATGTTCTGCCCGATCATCACCGAGAACCAGCTCATGATCGGGAAGAGTTCATTTTCCTCCCGGAGGATACGGCCGTGACTTTGGAACAGGTCGATCTTTTCCCTGAGACTGTCGGTGAGGGGGAGGGTGCGGCAGAAGTCCCAGAACGCGCCCCTCCGTTCGGTGTGGGTGTAGTGCATCAGCAGGAAGTCGCGGACCCAGCCGAATTCGAATTCCATGATCTTGTTGTAGCGGTCGATGTCGGCGCGGGAGAATTGCTTGTCCGGGAAGAACTTCAGCAGCATGGCGACGCTGCGCTGGATCAGATGGATGCTGGTCGCTTCCAGCGGCTCCAGGAAGCCCGAGGCCAACCCCACGGCGATGCAGTTGCGGTTCCAGGCCTTGCGCCGCCGCCCTGGGGTGAAGCGGATGGTGGCGGGGCCGCCGAGCGCCTCGCTCCTGAGGTTGCTGGTAAGATCGCGCGCCGCTGTCTCGTCGCTGCTGAAGCTGCTGCTGTAGACGTAACCGTTGCCGGTGCGGTGCTGCAGCGGGATGCGCCACTGCCAGCCGGCGTCGCGCGCGGTCACCAGCGTATAGGGCGGCGGCGGTTCGGGGTGATGGGTCGGGACCACCACGGCGCGGTCGCAGGGCAGCCAATGCGACCAATCCTCATAGCCGGTGCGCAGCGCCTGCTCGATCAGCACGCCGCGAAAGCCGCTGCAGTCGATGAACAGGTCGGCCTCGAAGGCCTCGCCGCTCTCCAGCGATATCGACTGGATGAAGCCGTCCTCGGGCCGGAGCGCGGCGCCGCAGACCTTGCCTTCGATGCGCTGCACGCCGCGCGCTTCCGAAAAGCCGCGCAGATAGCGGGCGAACAGCGAGGCGTCGAAGTGCAGCGCATAGGCGATCTTGTTCAGGGGGGTGTTGGGCTCATGCACGGGACGGGTGAAGCGCCCCTGGAGCGCGGCCGCGGCCTGGATCGAATAGTCTTCGAGGGGCCTGGCTTTGCCGGCCAGATACATCTTCAGCCAGTAGGCCGGGAAGGCGACCGGACCCATGCCAGGGCCGGTGGGCCCGAACGGATGGAAGTAGAAGTCCCCCGGCCGGGTCCAGTCACGGTAGCCGATCCCCAGCTTGAAGGTGCCCTTGACCTCATGGATCAGGGCGTCCTCGTCCACGCCGAGCTGGCGGATGAATTCCAGGATCGGCGGCAGGGTGGCCTCGCCCACGCCGACTGGGCCGATCCCGTCGGACTCGATCAGGCGGATGCGGACGTTCATCCCACCCAGCGCCTTGACCAAACCGGCCGCGGCCATCCAGCCGGCCGTACCCCCGCCGACGATGAGGATGTCGCGAATCGCCTGGTCCGCCATGGTCAACCCCCGCGTGCGTCCCCCCTCCGGAGCAGCCATTATTGGTAGCGCTAAAAAGTCAAAAATTGCAATTGCCTGGACGATGGGCCCCGGCTAATTGAATCGGAGCGTTGGCGTGCTTGAGGGCCGCGGCGCGAAATCCGAAAAATCATCCGGCGAGACCGTGCGTGCTTGATCGCGCCAAGTTGGTTCGCGTGCGGGCTTCATCTCCGTAGCGGGAAGGTGCGCGCATATCCGTCCGATTGCAGGACGAGCAGCCGACCTTGGCGCCCGTAGAGCCGCCGTCATCGCCCCATAAGGATAGCGGGGGTCGAGGGGGAATGAGCAAGGCAATCGAAAGGATCGTCATCGTCGGCGGCGGCACGGCGGGCTGGCTCACAGCCAGCGTCATCGCCTCCAAGTTTCGCAGCCGGATCGAGGCCGGCCAGTTCTCGGTGACCCTGGTCGAGTCCCCCGACATTCGCATCGTCGGCGTGGGTGAGGCGACCTGGCCGAGTATTCGCCTGACGCTGCATAAGATCGGCGTGTCGGAAACCGAGTTCTTCCGCAACTGCGACGCCGCGTTCAAACAGGGGGCCAAGTTCGTCCGCTGGGTCACCGGCCGCGACGACGACGCCTACTACCATCCCTTGATGCTGCCCCAGGGGTTCTCCGACCTGAACCTGGCGCCGCATTGGCTGCACGACGCGCGGGGCGTCAGCTACAGCGCCGCGGTCACGCCACAGGAGGCGCTGTGCGAGCGGGGGTTGGCGCCCAAGACCATCGACACGCCGGAATTCGAGCCGGTCGCCAACTACGCCTATCACTTCGACACCGGCCGCATGGGACCGTTCCTGCAGAAGCATTCCGTGGAGAAGCTGGGGGTCCGCCACATCCGCGCCAACGTCCTGAGCGCCAAGCTGGCGGAGAATGGCGACATCGACAGCCTGGTCACGCGCGAAGCGGGCGAGATCGCTGGCGATCTGTTTGTCGACTGCACGGGCTTCGCCTCGCTGCTGATCGGCAAGACCTTGGGCGTGGGCTTCAAGGACTGCAACGACGTCCTGTTCTGCGACGCGGCCCTGGCGGTGAACGTGCCCTACGACCGCCCGGACGCGCCGGTGGCGTCCCACACCATCAAGACCGCCACCTCGGCCGGCTGGATATGGGATATCTCGCTGGCCAGCCGCCGAGGCATCGGCCACACCTATTCGAGCCGCCATACCAGCGACGACCAGGCCGAGCGGGAGCTGCGCCAATACATCGGCCCGACCAAGGCTGATCTCAACATCCACAAGATCCCGATCCGCCCCGGCTATCGCGAGACCTTCTGGAAGAACAACTGCGTCGCCGTCGGTCTGTCCGCCGGCTTCTTCGAGCCGCTGGAATCGTCCTCCATCGTGCTGATCGAGCTGTCGGCGAAGCTGATCGCGGACAAGATGCCGGCCAACCGCGACCTGATGCGGATCGTCTCGGCTCAGTTCAACGAGGTCACGCTTTATCGCTATTGGCGCATCATCGACTTCTTGAAGCTGCACTACATCCTGACCAAGCGCACCGACACGAAGTTCTGGGTCGATATCGCCGACCCCGCGACAGTTCCGGATCGGCTGAAAAGCTCCATGGAGATATGGAAGTATCGCCCACCCTGGATTTTCGACGAATTCGATCGGCTCGAGGAGATGTTCCCGGCGGCCAGCTATCAGTATCTCTTGTACGGAATGGGGTTCCAGACCGAGGTCGATCCGCTGGATCTGGCTAATTCGGAAGCTCTGGCGACCAAGCATCTGCAAAGAAGCGCCGCCCTCACCGAGCGGCTTTGCAGGACGATGCCGACCAATCGTCAGTTGCTCGACCAGATCCGCGACCAGGGCCTGAGGCCGAATTGACCACGGCGCCAATGATGACCGACCCCTTGTACCCGACGCCTTTCCCCGCGGTGTCCTCAAGGCGGCTGCTCGCCATCTACGGCGTGGCGTCGGCGGTGTTCGTCCTGGGCATCTTCGTCATGCTGCACCTTGGCCGCGCGCTGTCGGGCGGCGCAGCCCTGACCCCGCACGCGGCGACGGCGGCTGTGTCGGTCTGGACGGGCCTGTGGCGAAACCTGCAGGACCCCCTGGCGCGGCTACTGCTGCAGCTCGTGGTCATCGTGACGGCGACCAAGGCCGCGGGCGCGGTGGCGGCGCGCGCCGGCCAGCCGGCGGTCGTCGGCGAGATGGCGGCCGGCATCCTGCTCGGACCGTCCCTGCTCGGCTGGGTCTGGCCGGCGGGCTCGGCCTTCATCTTCCAGGCGTCGTCGCTGGGGGCGCTGCAGCTGTTCAGCCAGATCGGCGTGTGCCTGTTCATGTTCGTGATCGGGCTGGAGCTGGATATCGGCGACCTCAAGCGCCGGGCGCAGACCGCCCTGGTGGTCAGCCATTCCAGCATCATGCTGCCCTTCCTGCTGGGGGCGGGCTCGGCCCTGCTGCTCTATCCCTCCTATGGACCGCCAGGGGCGCCGTTCGTCAGCTTCGCCCTGTTCATGGGCGTGGCCATGAGCATCACCGCCTTCCCGGTGCTGGCGCGGATCCTGAGCGATCGCGGTTTGATGCACACGCCCCTGGGGGTGACAGCCACCGCCTGCGCCGCGGCGGACGATGTGACGGCCTGGATCATCCTGGCCCTGGTGGTGGCGATCGCCCATGGCGGCGGGATGGCTTCCATTCTGCTGAACCTTGGCCTGCTGGTGGGGTTCGTCCTGGTCATGCTCCTGGTCGCCAGGCCCGCGCTCGCGCGGATGCTGCCTGCCGAGGCGACCCAGGGGCCGCATGCGCTGGGCGCCGTGGCCGCGGCCCTGGTGTTCATGACGGCCTGCGCCCTGGTCACCCAGGCGATCGGCGTCCACGCCCTGTTCGGCGCCTTCCTGGCCGGGGTGGTCATGCCGCGCCGTCACCGCGAATTTTTGGCTGTGCGGCTGGAGAACGTCAGCGCGGCGTTCCTGCTGCCGCTGTTCTTCGCCTTCACCGGCCTGCGCACGCAGATCGACCTGCTCAACACCCCGCAGAGCTGGCTCGTGGCCGCGGGCGTGGTGGCGGTGGCGGTGAGCGGGAAGGTGGTGGGAAGCATGGTTCCCGCTCGCCTCACCGGCATGGACTGGCGTCAGGCTTTCCAGCTGGGGGCGCTGATGAACACGCGCGGCCTGGTCGAGCTGATCGCCCTCAACATCGGCTACGACCTGGGCATTCTGCCGCCGCGGATCTTCTCCATCCTCGTGCTGATGGCGCTGGCCACCACCTTCATGACCGGACCGTTGCTGGACCTGGCCAATCGGCGCTTTCCGGGGCCTGGTGGCGAGGGCGGTGGCGCAGCGCCCGCCAAGGGGTAGCCGCCGCAGGTTTGGTATGGCGGCCTCGAGAAATCGGCGTACGGTTTTGGCAGCTAGACCGTCCGTCGGGGGTGCAGAATGCCGCTCCTGTCCAACGGTGTTGTCGATCTGATCGAGGCCGGACTGGCCCAGACGTCGACCGCCGAGGTGGGAAAATCGTTCTTCCGGGCTTTGCGTCCGTTCGGCGTCAGCGCCATCTACGCTCGCGCCTATGGGATGCGCGGTGATCTATCGGCGCCGCAGCAAACCTACGCGCGGATCTCGCCGCCTGGCTGGGAAGGCCTGTACGCCGAGAAGAAGTTCAATCAGGTCAATTACCTGCCGCGTGAAGTGCGGCGCCGGGCCGAGGCCTTCGCCTGGTCTCAGATCGAGCTCAGGACCCCCGCCGAGCACGATCTGGCCCGCGCCTTGATCGACAATGGCTTCCCCGATGGTCTGGCCGTCCCCTGCCATGGTCCGCACGGCTATGTGGCGGTCGTCAGCCTGGCGTTCGAGCGGTTGGACCAGGTGGCGCCGGAGGAGCGGCGGGCGATCGAGGTGGCATCCCTGGTGCTGCACGAACGCATGTGCGCCCTGTCGGCCGCCAGGGACGAGGCGCGACAGGCCCTGTCGCCGCGCGAACGCGACTGCATGGCCTTCATCGCCGAGGGGTGTTCGGACGGCGAGATCGCCGACCGGCTGGGTGTCGCCCATGCCACGGCCATGGCCCACGTCCACAACGCCAAGCGCAAGCTGGGGGCTCGCACCCGCGCCCAGGCGGTGGCGAGTTGCCTGATCCGCAACCTGCTCTGAAGTCCGGAAATCGGGCCTGGCGCCAGAAATGCTCCGCTCGCCATCGAGATACGCTCGGCATCGTGGACATAAACCGGCAATCTTGGGTGGATAACCAACGCCTGGGTCAACAGGAACGAGGCGCGTTTGGCGTACCTTTGCTGTAATCGAGTCCCGGCGCGCCGAAATGGCGGCAGTCGATCACGTCGTTTCGTGTGGGCGATATGAGCCCCGCGAGGCCGCGGAGCGGCCGACGATTTCAGATCATTCTGTTCGGTCTTGGCGCTTTGCTGGTGGTTCTGCTCGTCTGGCTGTTTCTGCGGCCCAAGCCGGCCAAGAAGGCGCCGCCGCATAAGATCCCCATCGTCGCGGTGAAGGCGGCGTCGCAGGATTTCCAGGTCGAGATCACCGCCCTTGGCGCCGCCCAGGCCTGGACCAGCGACCTGATCCTGGCCCAGGTCGGCGGCAAGCTGGTCAAGGTGAACTTCACCGAGGGCAGCGAGGTCAAGGCGGGCGAGGTGCTGGCCGAGATCGATCCGCGGCCGTTCCAGGCGACGCTCGCCCAGGCCGAAGGCACGCTGAAGCGCGACGAGGCCAACCTGGTGGGCGCCCAGCGCGACCTCGAGCGCTTCCAGCATCTGCAAGGGGAGGGCGGCGTCTCCCGCCAGCAGTACGAGGACCAGCAGGCCACCGTGGCCTCCGACCAGGGGACGGTGGAGGTCGACCGCGGCGCCGTCCAGGCCGCCCGGATCAATCTCGAGTTCTGCCGCATCGTCTCGCCCGTCAGCGGCCGCACCGGCGTGCGGCTGGTGGATCCGGGCAATATCGTCAGCGCCAGCGGCTCGGTCAGCAGCGTCGCCAACACCTCCTCGGCGACCAGTTCGGCCTCGCCCTCGACCGCCGGCGCGACCAGCGCGGCCGGCGCCAACAGCGGATCGAACGGCGGCAGCGGGATCGTGGTGGTCAACCAGATCCAGCCGATCGCCGTCACCTTCACCGTGCCCCAGGGCGAGTTCCAGCGCCTGATGCAGGCGTCCGACGGCTTCCGCAAACCCCTGGCTGTGCAGGCCCTGAGCCAGGAAAGCGGCCAGGTGCTGGACACCGGCGAACTGCGCATTGTCGATAACCGCGTGGACCAGAACACCGGCTCGGTCGAGCTGAAGGCGCGCTTCCCCAACGCCGGGCCGAAGCTGTGGCCGGGTCAGTTCGTCAATGTCCGGCTGGGCGTGCAGAAGCTCAGCAACGCCATCGTCCTGCCGATGGGCGCCATCAATCGCGGGCCGAACGGCCAGTACGTCTTCCTGGTGGGGGCGAACGGCAAAGCGATGATGCATCCGGTCACGGTGGCCGCCACCCAGGGCCAGACCGCGGTGATCAAGTCCGGGGTGCAGCCGGGCGACGTGATCGTGGTCGACGGGCAGATGGTGCTCAATAACGGCTCGCCGGTGCGGATCACGCACATGACCCAAGCCGAGGCCCCAGCCGGGACCGCCGCGCCTTGAACCTCGCCGAACCCTTCATCCGGCGGCCCGTCGCTACCACGCTGCTGGCGCTGGCGGTGCTGCTGGTAGGGATCGTGGCCTATTTCACCCTGCCGGTGTCGGCTCTGCCCAATGTCGACTTTCCCACCGTGCAGGTCAGCGCCGCCCTGCCGGGCGCCAGCCCGGAGACCATGGCCTCCAACGTGGCGACCCCGCTGGAGCGCCAGTTCTCGCTGATCCCCGGCATCAGCCAGATGACCTCGGTGAGTGCGCTCGGCACCACCAGCATCACCATCCAGTTCCAGCTCAACCAGAGCATGACGAGCGACTTCCAGCAGGTGCAGGCCGCGATCAACGCCGCCAGCGCCCAGCTGCCCAGCAACCTGCCGGCCCAACCGACCATCCGCCAGGTCAATCCGGCCGACGCGCCGATCATGATCCTGGCGCTGACCTCCGACACCCTGCCGATCGACAAGGTCGACGACTATGCCGACATCATCTTCTCGCAGCAGATCTCGAAGATCACCGGGGTGGGCCTGGTCACCATCGGCGGCCAGCAGAAGCCCGCGGTGCGCATCCAGCTCGACCCGCGCAAGGTCGCCGCGCGCGGCCTGCAGATCGACAATGTCCGGGCCAGGATCACCGCCTCCACCACCAATGCGCCCAAGGGCTCGATCAACGGGGCGAACCAGAACCTGACCGTCTACGCCAACGACCAGATCCTGGCGGCGGGGCCCTGGAACGACCTGGTGGTCGGCTACAGCAACGGCGCGCCGGTGCGGCTGACCGATGTCGGCTCGGTCTCGCAGGGGGTTGAGAACAACCAGATCGGAGCCTGGGTCTTCCCCGGCAAGGGCGCGGAGGACAAGAGCCTGACCGCCGGCCAGGCCATCATGCTGGTGATCTACAAGCAGCCGGGCGCCAACGTCATCAACACGGTGGACGAGATCCGCCGCCAACTGCCCAAGCTCGAGAACAACATCCCGCCCGGCATCGGGGTCCACATCCTGATGGACCGCACCCAGACCATCCGCGCCGCGGTGCAGGACGTGGAGACCACCCTGCTGATCACCATCGTGCTGGTGGTGATCGTGATCTACCTGTTCCTGCTCAATCTGCGCGCCACCATCATCCCTAGCACCGTCATACCCCTGGCTTTGCTCGGGGCGGCGGCGGTGATGCTGCCCCTGGCCTTCAGCCTCGACAACCTGTCGCTGATGGCGCTGAGCATCGCCGTGGGCTTCGTGGTCGACGACGCCATCGTCATGGTCGAGGTGATCTGGCAGCACTTGGAGAAGGGCGAGAAGCCGTTCGAGGCGGCGCTCAAGGGCTCCTCCGAGGTCAGCTTCACCATCCTCTCGATCTCCATCTCGCTGGTGGCGGTGTTCACGCCGCTGATGTTCATGGGCGGGGTGGTGGGCCTGCTGATGCGGGAGTTCGCCATCACCCTGAGCGCCGCGGTGCTGGTGTCGATGGTGCTGACCCTGACCTTCACGCCGATGCTGTGCAGCCTGTACCTAAAGGCGCCGAAGCCGCCGTCCAATCGGGTCACGCGCGGGCTGGAGCACGGCTTCAAGTGGCTGGACGACCGCTATGGCCGCGCGCTCGACGTGGTGCTGAAGCACAAGCTGATCACCCTGCTGGTGTTCATCGGCACCGCGGCGCTCGCCGGCTACTTCTACGCCACCGCCAAGACCGGCTTTTTCCCGCAGCAGGACACGGGCTTCCTGTCCGGGGTGATGCTCACCTCCCAGGACGCCTCCTTCGCCAAGACCAAGCAGAAGGTCCAGGCGGTGGGGGCCACCATCAGCGCCGACCCCGGCGTGGCCGGCTTCGGCCTGTTCGTGGGCAACGCCAGCGCCAACCAGGCCAACGTGTTCATCGCGCTCAAGCCCAAGGACAGCGGACGCAAGGCCACCGCCGACCAGATCATCGGCCGGTTGCGGCCCAAGCTGGCGGATCTGGTGGGAGTGCAGACCTTCCTGCAGGCCGCCCAGGACATCAACATCGGCGGCCGCGCCGGGCAGGCCCAGTACCAGTACACCCTGGCCGACTCCGACCTGCAGGAGCTGAACACCTGGGCGCCCAAGCTGCTGACCGAGATCCGCGGCCTGCCCGAACTGCGCGACGTCAGCTCCGACCAGCAGTCCAACGGCCGGGCGGTGAACCTGACCATCGACCGGGCCGAGGCCGCCCGCTTCGGCCTGACGCCCGCGGACATCGACACCGCCATCTACGAGCAGATCGGCCAGGACGAGGTCACCCAGTACTTCACCCAGCAGAACAGCTACCACGTGGTGGTGGAGGGGCCGCCCGACCTGCAGGCGACGGCGGACCTGTTCAACGCGGTCTATCTGCTCTCGCCCACCACCGGAAAGACGGTGCCGCTCTCGCACTTCGTCAGCTACGACCCGATGGCCAGCAGCAGCCTGACGGTGAGCCACCAGAGCGAGTTCCCGGCCGCCACCCTGGCCTTCAACCTGGCTCCGGGCGTATCGCTGAGCCAAGCCACCCAGGTGATCGAGACCGCCAAGACCAAGCTGGGCGCGCCGCCCACGCTCACCGGCGCGTTCCAGGGCACCGCCCAGGCCTTCCAGCAATCGCTGTCCAGCGAGCCGTTGCTGATCCTGGCCGCCCTGATCGCGGTCTATGTGATCCTGGGCGTGCTCTACGAGAGTTTCGTCCACCCCCTGACCATCCTGTCGACCCTGCCGTCGGCGGGCCTGGGCGCGCTGCTGGCGCTGAAGCTGGCGGGGCAGGACCTGAACGTCATCGGCATCATCGCCATCATCCTGCTGATCGGCATCGTCAAGAAGAACGGCATCATGATCGTCGACGTGGCCCTGCGCCTGGAGCGCGACCACGACATGACCGCCGAGGAAGCGTCGCGCGAGGCCTCGCGCCAGCGGTTCCGTCCCATCCTGATGACCACCGCCTGCGCCGCGCTCAGCGGCATCCCGATGATCCTGATGGACGGCACCGGCTCGGAATTCCGCCGCCCGCTGGGCTTCGCCATCGTCGGCGGCCTGCTGGTGTCGCAGGTGCTGACCCTGTTCACCACGCCGGTGGTCTACATCTACCTCGACCGGCTCAGGAACTGGCGCAAGGGCGGGGCGCACGGCCGCCGCAGGCCGCCGGAGCAGACCGGCGAGCCCGAGCCGGAGCCCACCGCGTCATGAGCCGCGCCATCATCAGGCGTTTCGGGTCATGGGCGACTCCGGGTCTGGTCGCCGCCGTCGTCGGCGGTTGCACCGTGGGGCCGAACTATCACCGCCCGGACGCGCCCACGCCGCCGGCCTTCAAGGAGGCCCAGGGCTGGACCCCGAGCCATCCCGCCGACGCCATCGACAAGGGCGCCTGGTGGTCGATGTTCAACGACCCGGTGCTGGACGGGCTGGAGCGGCGCGTGGCCATCTCCAACCAGACCGTCCAGCAGGCCGAGGCGACCTATCGCCAGGCCCACCAGATCGTCGCCGAGGCGCGCGCCAGCTTCTTCCCCACGGCGGGTGTCGACGTCGAGGCCCAGCGCAGCCGCCAGCCATCGGGCGTCAGCGCCGGCGGCGTGTCCGGCGCCTCGGCCGCCGGAGAGCGCTCGGTGACGCTGTACGAGGGCGCGCTGGAGGCGAGCTGGGCGCCGGACCTGTGGGGCCGCATCCGCCGCACGGTGGAGAGCGACAAGGCCCTGGCCCAGCTCAGCGCCGCCGACCTCGCCAACGCCAGGCTCTCAGCCCAGGCGAGCCTGGCGCAGGACTATTTCCAGCTTCGCGTGCTGGACGAGCAGGGCTGGGTGCTGCGCGACACCGTCGCCGCCTTCGACCGCTTCCTCAAGCTCACCCAGGACCAGTTCAAGGAAGGCACGCTACCCCAGTCCGCGGTGCTTGCGGCCCAGGCCCAGCTGTACGGGGCGCAATCCCAGCTCATCAACATCGGCGTCGCCCGCGCCCAGATGGAGCACGCCATCGCCGTGCTGGTCGGCGTGCCGCCGGCCGAGTTGAGCATCGCGCCGGCTTCCTTGAGCCGCGACGTCCCGACCCCGCCAGTGATGGTGCCCTCGACCTTGCTCGAGCGGCGTCCCGACATCGCCGCGGCCGAGCGCCAGATGGCCTCGGGCAACGCCCTGATCGGGGTGGCGGTCTCGGCCTACTATCCGGACCTGACCCTCACCGCCGAGTACGGCAGCGCCGCCAGCAATCTTGGCCACCTGTTCACCGCTTCCAGCACCCTGTGGTCGTTCGGCGCCGACGCGGCCGAGACCCTGATCGACTTCGGCCTGAGGCGCGCCCAGGTGAGGGCGGCCCGCGCCGTCTACGACCAGGACGTGGCCGGCTACCGCCAGACCGTGCTGACCGCCTTCCAGGGCGTGGAAGACCAGCTCTCCTCACTGCGCATCTATCAGCAGCAAGAAGAGGTCCTGATCCGAACCGAGGATGTCGATCACAAGACCGTCCAGCTCGATCTTGACGAGTTCAAGGAAGGCACGGTCGATTACCTGACCGTGCTCACCGCCCAGACCAATGAGCTCAACGCCTCCCTGGCCGTGCTGACCACGCTGCAGAACCGGTTGCAGGCCAGCGTGCTGCTGGTGGAGAACCTGGGCGGGGGCTGGAGCGCGGTGGACCTGCCTAAGGCGTAGCGCGCGAACGGTCTCGGATTCATCCGCGGAGGCCGTCGCGTCTGCGCACCCCGGACCGGCCTCAGCGCGCGCAAGCCCCATGCCGGCAACTGTGTTTTGCGGCCAGGGGAAAGCAGACAGGCGTCACCCTTGCTACCGGTAACTCCTGATTGCCAATGGAGTGGTGTTTCATGAGCTTGCCCGTCAAAAACACATCTCAGGGTGTCGGTGTTTTCGATATCGCCGAATTGATCGCTGCGTTTCCTGAGACTGCCGACACGATGCTGCTCGATACGCGCATGACCGACGAGCCCGAGGCGAGCAGCCGCCTGTTTCGTGTCTACAGGCCGGTGCCCGCGCACTATCATGCAACCTGCGACGAATACCTGATGGTGGTGGCCGGCCGCGCCAAGTTCTACATGGGTGACCTGAAACCGTTCGAGGTCGGCCCTGGGCGGTTGCTGTTCTTCAAGAAGATGACCGTCCATGGCGTTCCGGAGGTGCTCGAGGAGCCCTTCGTCGTGCTGTCGGTGGATACGCCGCGCCGCGACCCGCGCGACATCATCTTCGTCAATCCCGAGGACGGATCGCCCGACAGCTTCATCGCCGACCTGTCGGCGCTCTGAGGCGCTTGGCGGATCCGGCGGCCGGTTGCGGCCGCCGGATTTTCGCGTGACAGGCTCGGGCCGCCGAACGGTGTGCCGATTTCCGCAAAAGGCCTTTGCCTGGCGGGCGGTTCCCGGCTGCAGGCCCCAGACCTAGGTCTGCCCCATCGCGCCCCACAGGGCGATTTTGCAGAGATGGGCCAGGACCATGACCGACGAAGCAACCGAGGGCGAAGCCAAGGGTACCCCCGACTATATGCGCCGGGCGCTGATGACGGGCGGTGGCGTGGCCTTGGCGGCGCTCGCCGGCTCCCGCGCCCTTGCGGCGCCCCAGCCGGCCTCCAAGCCGGTGGCCGAGCCTGTGGCCGGGCCTTATCCGGTTCCTCCGACCGCCCGGACCGCCGGCCCGATCAGGCCCGCGCGGGGGACGGCGCTGGCCGGCAAGGTGGCGGTGGTGACCGGCGCCGCCCGTGGCATCGGCCGGGCGATCGCGGTGGAATACGCCGCCAACGGGGCCGACGTGGTTGCTATCGACATCGCCGGCCCGATCAGCCCGACCGCCGACGCGGAGCCGGCGACGGCGGCGGAACTGGCCGAGACGGTGGCCCTGATCCAGCAATACGGCCGGCGCGGGAGCGCGGCTCGCGCAGACATCCGCGATATCTCAGCGCTACGCGCCATCGCCGACCAGACGGTCCGCGATCACGGCAAGATCGACATCGTTGTCGCCAACGCCGCCATCCAGGGCTGGAAGCCGCTGCTGGAGATGGACGATCTGGACTGGAACGACACCATCGAGAACAACCTGACCGGCACGGCCAACACGGTCCGCGCCTTCGCCCCCAAGCTGGTCGAGCGCCGGTATGGCCGCCTGATCCTGCTCTCCTCGATGCAGGGCAAGATGGGCACCATGAACGGCGCCAGCTATTCGGCCTCCAAGTGGGGCATCCTTGGCCTGATGAAGTCCGCGGCGCTGGAGCTCGGTCAGTACAACATCACCTCCAACGCCATCCTGCCGGGCCTGATCGGGACGGCCCTGACCTATAACGAGCAGCGGTATCGGGCCGCGATCGCCCAGTCCAACCGCAAGCCCTCCGCCAATCCCACCTCGCAGGAGGCCTGGGATGCGCGCGCGCCGACCGTCCCGCTCGGCGTGGGCTGGCTGCAGCCGGAAGACGTGTCGCCGGTCGCCGTGTTCCTGGCCTCGGACGCCGCGGCGATGGTGACGGGCGCCGAGTTCGCGGTGAACGGCGGCGACTCGGCCAAGGTCAGCTGAGCGGGGAAAAGCCTTCGCGATACGCATGAAAAGCCCCGGCGCGCGACAGGCGGCCGGGGCTTTTTATTGACGGAATTAACGTGCTGCGTGTTTCGAGACGCGGCTATCGCCGCTCCTCAGCATGACGAAGGTTTGTGAACACCCACGCTCGTCATCCTGAGGAGCCCCGAAGGGCGTCTCGAAGGACGCATTCCATTTCCTCAGGCCGCCCTTGTTTCGGCAGGGAGGATGCCGGCGGCGGCCATCACCTGGCGGCCGATCTCGGCGGCGCGGTGGACGGTGATCGGCGCGGGGGCGAGGGCCGCGTGGGCGAACTTGCGCACGCGTCCGGCGATCATCACCGTATGCACATTGGCGACGCTGGCGTGGAAGACCACCGCCTGGACCGGGTTCACCAGCGGCGAGGCGCGCTCGTGCGCCCAGGACAGGATGGTCAGGTCGGCGTCCTTGCCCGGCGTGATCGAGCCGATGCGCCTATCCAGGCCGAGCGCCCGGGCGCCTTGCAGGGTCGCGCTGGTCAGGACCTCGCGCGCGCCGATGGGCAGCCGCTCCAACATGGCGCCGCCCGCGTGCGCCTTGGCGTTGGCGAGCATCCGGTGCGACTGCACGGCGAAGCGCATCTGCGAGAACATGTCGGCGCTGACGCTGCTGACCACATCGGTGCCCAGCGCGATCCGCCCGCCCGCCGCCTGCACCCGGCCGGTGACTGGCAGGCCATGCCCCATCTGCATCTCCACCTCGGGCGTCACCGAGATGCTGGCGCCGAGATCCACCGCCCGGGCGATCTCGTCGTCGAGCAGGCGGTTGCAGTGGGTGAGGTTGATGTCCGGGCCGAGCAGCCCTGCCTCGGCCAGCTTGCGGGCGTGGGGAACGTAGTCGCCGTACATGCCCACGGCCAGGTGCATGCTGGCCATGATGCCGAGCGAGCGGGCGAGCCTGATGTCGGCTGCGTTCACCTCGTCCACCGCGAAGTCAGGACCGCGCATGGACAGGCCGAGCGTCACCAGGGCGTCGTTCGAGGACAGACGGGTCTTGCGGATGCGCAGGATGTCCTGCGGGTGCAGCTCGCGGCTCTGGTAGTACCAGCGGGCGACGTCGTCGCCGGGCGTGCCGTGGCCGAACACGGCGCGGATGCCGGAGGCCTGCAGGGCGTCGATGGCGCTGTCGGCGTGCTCGGGCGTGTTGAGGATGTGGGCCCAGTCGTAGACCGTGGTCACCCCGGCGTCGATCTGCTCCATGGCGCCGAGCAGGGTGGAGACGTGCGCGGCTTGGGGCGTGAAATGCTTGCCAGCCTCGCCCAGGATGTTTTGCAGGTAGTCGCCGAACGCGTAGTCGCCGGCGCATCCCTTGATCACCGTCTGCCACAGATGGATGTGGCTGTTGACGAAGCCGGGGATGACCACCTTGTCGGTCCCGTCGATGATGGCGGCGCCTTCGCAGGCGAGGTTGGGGCCGACCGCGGCGATCTCGCCGTCCTTGACCAGGATGTCTCCGATCAGGTCGCCCAGCCGGTCGTCCAGGGTGATCAGGTGGGCCTGGCGGATCAGGATCGGTCGGGACGGGTCGAGCAACTCCTCTCGGGTCGCCCCCTCGGCGGCGTCGGCCTCACGTTCGGTCATCTGCAACACTCCTTACTAAAGGTCGGCGGCCTGAAGCCCGGCCTCCCGCATGATCCTGCGACCGCCCTCGGCGAGCTCTTCGGCGAGGGCGTTGACGCCGCCCCAAAGCAGCCGCCCATGCCGCTTGCGCCAGGCGCCGGCGACCATGACCGAATCGATGTTGGCGGGGTTGGACTGCATCACCACGCTCGAGATCGGGTCGTGGACCGGCTGCAGGTTCAGGGCGTCGGCCCGGATCAGCACCAGGTCGGCCTGCTTGCCGGGTGCGATCGAGCCGATGCGATGCGCCTGGCCCAACATCCGCGCGCCCTCGATGGTCGCCCAGCCCAGGGCGTCGCGGGTGCGCAGCCGCGCCTTGCCGCCGAACGCGCCGCGACGGCGGGCCTCGATGTTGTCCAGGGCGCGCTGGTGGGTCAGGGCCATGCGGGCGACGGCGATCATGTCGCTGGAATGGGCGCTCTCGATGTCGGCCCCCAGCGACGGCCGCGCGCCGAGGTCGTGCAGGCGGCCGACGATGGGATGGCCGTGGCCGCAGATCAGCTCGGACTCCGGCGTGACGGTGAAGCGCACGTCCAGGGCCACGAAACGCGCAAGCTGGGCGTCGCTGAGGTCGTTGCCGTGCACGATGTTGATGTTGGGGCCGAGCAGGCCCTCGGCCTCCAGCCGGTTCCAGCTGTCCGGGTCGCGCGGCGGGCCGCCGCCCTGGTGCATGGAGGCGACCAGGCCGAACTCCTGGGCCAGGCGGAAGTCCTGCAGCGACACGTCTGCGCTGGCGTAGTGCGGGCCCAGCAGGGCCACGCCCAGGGAGATCATGCCGGCGTCGGGCGCCAGCGCTTCGCGCAGCCTGACGATCTCCTCGCGCGGATGCGGGATCTCCCAGTAGGGCGGGGCGCCGGGGCGCGGATCGGGCTTGGGCGTGCCATGCAGGAAGCAGGCGCGGATGCCCGCGGCGCGCAGGCCGGCGACCGCCGCGTCGGTATGCTCCGGGGTCGGGTTGTTGTGGCACCAGTCGACCAGGGTGGTGGTCCCGCAATCGAGCTGGTTCAGCGCCCCCATCAGGGTGGCCAGGTAGATGTCGCGCGGGCCGAAGCGGGTGGCGAGGCCAGCGTGGATCCAGCGGGCGTACTCGGGGAAGGTCCAGTTGGAGGAGACCGAGCGCAGCGCCGTCTGCCAGGTGTGCATGTGGGCGTTCACCAGGCCGGGCGTGACGATCAGGTTGCGGCCGTCGACCAGCTCGGCGCCCCGCGCCTCCAGCCCCGGCCCCACCGCGGCGATCAGGCCGTCCTTCACGAGGATGTCGCCTCGGAGCACGTCGTTCTCGCCGCCCTCCATGGTGAGGATCGTGGCGTCGCAGATCAGTATTGCGCCCATCGGCAAGTTCCTCATGGAAGCCGTGGCGTCGTCCCGCCGTGGGGATGGCGCGGCCTGGGTGTCCTCGCCGGCCTTCGCGCGCGCCGGCTGGGTGGTGGTGTTGGCTATCGCGGTGGCGCGGTGGAGGCGCGGACCACGAGGTCTGGTTTTAGAACCACGTCCACGCCGCCCTCCGCTGCGCCCCGAACCATGCGCAGCAGCAGTTGGGCGGCCTGCTCGCCCATCTCCTTGTGCCGGATGCGCACGGTGGTGAGCGGCGGCGAAACCAGGTCGACGAACGGCATGTCGTTGTGGCCCACCACCGAGATGTGGCCGGGACAGGACAGGCCGCGCGCGCTCAGCACGTCGTAAAGCCCGAGCGCGAGCAGATCGTTGGCGGCGACCACGGCGGTGAGGTCCGGATCGCTGTCCAGCAGCCGGAACGTCGCCTCGCGGCCGGCTTCGCGAGAGAAGGCGGGGGCCAGGGCCACGGCCTCGGGCGGAGGCGCCAGGTCGCGGGCCTTCATCGCGGTGGTGAAACCCTCCAGGCGGCCCTTGCCGGTCGAGAGGTTCTGCGGGCCGGCGATGTGACCGATGCGGCGGTGCCCGAGCCCGATGAGATGGTCCACCGCCAGCTTCATCCCGCGCTCGTCGTCGCTGACCACGGCGGAAACCCGATGGTCGTCGTCGGCTTCGCGGCGATTGACCACCACCACGGGCACCCCCGCCTTCAGGCAAAGGTCGACGATGGCGTCGTGGCGGGTGACGGTGGCCAGCACCAGGCCGTCCACCTGGCGGGCCAGCAGGCGCTCGACCACCAGGCGCTGGCGGCTCTCGTCGGCGCCGGCGTTGGCCACCATGGCCACGTAGCGCTCGGCGGCGAGCACCGCTTCCAGCCCCTCCAGGATCGGCGGGAACACCGGGTTGGTGATGTCGGGCAGGACCACGCCGATGGTCTCGGAGCGGCGCGTGCGCAGGCTGGCGGCGAGGTCGTTGCGCACGTAGCCGAGCTCGGCCGCCGCCGCCAGGATCTTGGAGGCGACCTCCTCGGACAGGCGATGGCGGGTGGCCGGGTTCAGGGCGCGCGAGACGGTGGAGGCGTGGACTCCCACCCGTCGGGCGATGTCCTGCGCCGTATAGCGATCGCTCGCTTTCGGATCGTGCAACCGATTGCTCATGTGTAAGGGATGAAATCGGCGAGCGCGTTTGTCAATCCAAACAATCTGGCAGATTCGGCTTGACTTTTTTCGGCTGTCTCTCGAGTTTTGTATGCAATCGAATGCACAGAAGGAGCAGGCGATGGTCATAGAAGACGAGGCCGAGCTGACGGGGGCGGTGGAGGCGGCGATGGCGGCCACCCCCGACGCCCGCCTGCGCGAGGTGATGGCCGCGCTCGTCCGGCATTGCCACGCCTTCCTGCGGGAGGCGCTGCCGACTGAGGACGAGTTCGAGGCGGGGATGCGGTTCCTCGTCGGCCTCGGCCAGGCCTGTTCGGACGTGAAGAACGAGGTGGTGCTGGCCGCCGACGTGCTGGGCATGTCGACCCTGGTGGGCCTGCTGAACAATCCAGTCGGTTGCGGCCAGACCGCGGCGGCGCTGCTGGGGCCGTTCTGGCGCGCCAATGCGCCCAGCTATGCGCTCGGGACCAACCTGGTGCAGTCGCCCACGCCGGGCCAGCCGCTGTTCGTCTCCGGCGTGATCCGCGACACGCGCGGGGCCCCGGTGGCCGGCGCCTCGGTGGACGTGTGGCACGCCTCGCCGGTGGGGCTCTACGAGAACCAGGACCCGGAGCAGGCGGAGATGAACCTGCGCGGCCTGTTCACCACCGACGCCGAGGGGCGCTTCCATTTCCGCTCGGTGCGCCCGGCTGGCTATCCGGTGCCGACCGATGGGCCGGTGGGCGACCTGTTGCGCGCGCAGCGGCGCCACCCTTTCCGGCCGGCGCACATCCACTTCATGGTCACCAAGCCGGGCTTCAAGACGCTGATCACCCAGATCTTCGCCGACGACGCCGAGCATCTGGACACCGACGTCACCTTCGGCGTGCTGCGCTCGATCATCGGCGACTACGTGCGCCACGAGCAGGGTCCCGCGCCGGCCCCCGACGTCGACGGTCCCTACTACACGCTCGAATACGACTTCGTGCTCGAGCACGGCGAAATGCGCATTCCCGTTCCCCCGATCCCGTGAGCAGAGCGATGAACCCTTACTTTCCTTTGGCCGGCAAGGTCGCCGTCATCCTGGGCGGCACCGGCGGCATCGGTGGAGCTTCGGCCCAGCAACTGGCGGCGGCCGGCGCGCGCATCGCGGTGGTCGCCGGTCCCGATCTGGACCGGGCCGTAGCCTCGGCGGAGAGCCTGCCGGGGGAGGGCCACCGGGCCTATGCCGCTGCGGTGGAAGACTCGGCGTCCCTGACCCGTCTGGCCGAGGCGGTGCGGGCGGAGTTCGGGCGGGCCGACATCCTGGTGAACGCCGCCGGCATGACCCAGCCGGTGCCCCATGCCGATCTCGACGCCCTGACCGACGCGCTGTTCGACCAGGTGATGGCGGTCAACTGCCGTGGCGTCTTCGCGGCCGTGCGGGCCTTTGCGCCGCTGCTGCGCGAACATGGCGACGGCCTGGTGGTCAACATCTCCTCCATCGCCGCGACCACGGCGGTGGGCTCCAGCATCGCCTACTGCGCCGCCAAGGCGGGGGTGGACGTGATGGGCTCGGCGCTCGCCCGCGCCCTGGCGCCCGAGATCCGGGTGCTGACCGTCTCGCCGGGCGTGGTCGACACCAACTTCGTCCCCGGCCGCGACCAAAGCTGGAGCGACCGGGCGGCGGCCTCGACCCCGCTCAAGCGCCTGGGCAGCGTCGACGACATCGCCCGCGCCGTGCTGGCCTGCGCCGCGCACCTGCCGTTCTCGACCGGAAGCGTGATCCAGGTCGACGGCGGCCGCCATCTCTGAGGAGGCGTTTCAGATGCTGCCCACCCCGATCATCACCTGCGCCGTCACCGGCAACATCACCACCGTCGAGCAGAACCCGCATCTGCCCGTCACCCCCGAGCAGATCGCCGAGGCGGTGCTGGAGGCGGCGGAGGAGGGGGCGGCCGTCGCCCATATCCACGTGCGCGATCCGGCCACCGGCCGGCCGTCGATGGAGCTCGAACACTACCGCGCCGTCATGGACCTGGTGCGTCGCCGCAACCGCGAGGTGATCCTCAACCTGACCACCGGGCCCGGCGGCCGCTTCGTGCCGGGCGAGGACGAGCCCAGCGTGGCGGGGCCCGGCACCACCCTCACCGCGCCGGAGAAGCGGGTCGAGCACATCGCCATGCTCAAGCCCGACATCGCCACCCTGGACCTCAACACCATGAACTCGGGCGAGCAGGTGGTGATCAACACGCCGCGCAACGTCGCGCGCATGGCGCGGGCGATCCGTGTTGCCGGCGTGACGCCCGAGATCGAGCTGTTCGATTCCGGCGACATCCACCTCGCGCACCGGCTGATCGCCGACGGCGAGCTGGAGGGGCCGGGGCTGTATTCAATCGTGATGGGTGTGCGCTACGGCTTCGACGCCAGCCCTGAAACCCTGCTCTACGCGCGCAACCTGCTGCCGCCCGGCGCCCTATGGACCGGCTTCGGCATCGGCCGGGCGGCCCTGCCCATGGTCGCCCAGTCCTGGCTGCTCGGCGGCAATGTGCGGGTCGGCATGGAGGATAGCGTCTTCATCGGCAAGGGCGAGCTGGTGAGCTCGAACGGCGCGCTGGTGCGGCGGGCGCGCGAGGTGCTGCAGGCCCTGGGCGTGCGGCCGGCGACCGCCGCCGAGGCGCGCCGCACGCTCGGCCTGGCCTAGGCCGCTCTCCCAATTCCAAGGAAACTTCGATGTCGCGACTGAGAGTCTATGAGAAGGCGACCGACGTCGCCGCCCTGAACCTGGCCGTCGAGCCGCTCGACCCACCCGCAGCCGGCCTGGACCAGGTGGTGGTCGAGGTGCGTGCGTCCGGGGTCAACCCGTCCGACGTCAAGGCGACGCTCGGCGCGATGCCGCACGCCGTCTGGCCGCGCACGCCGGGCCGGGACTGGGCCGGCGTGGTGCTCCACGGTCCCGCGGACCTTGCAGGCCAGGAGGTGTGGGGTTCGGGCGGCGAACTCGGCATCCGCCGCGACGGCGCCCACGCCAGCTATCTGGTGGTCGACCGCGCCCAAGTGCGTCTGAAGCCGAGCGCCATCAGCCTGCGCGAGGCCGGGGCGGTCGGCGTGCCCTTCATCACCGCCTATGAGGGCCTGCGCCGCGCCGGCCTGCCCAAGGCCGGCGACGTGGTGCTGGTGCTGGGCGCCAACGGCAAGGTGGGGCAGGCGGCTATCCAGATCGCCACCATGCTGGGCGCGCAGGTGTTCGGGGTCGAACGCACCGCCGAGGCTTATCGCGGCCACGCCACGGGCCCCGTGCGCATGATCGCCGCCCACGCGGAGGACATCGCCCAGGTCGTGCGCGACGAGACCCAGGGCCACGGCGCCGACATCGTCTTCAACACCGTCGGCAGTCCCTATTTCGAGAAGGCCAACGACGCGATGGCGCTGCGCGGGCGCAAGATCTTCATCTCGACCATCGAGCGGGAGGTCCCGTTCGACATCCTGAGCTTCTACCGCGGCCAGCGCACCTATGTCGGGATCGACACCCTGGGGCTGGACGGGCGCGACGGCGCCGAGATCCTGGACGCCCTGACACCGGGGTTCGAGCGCGAGGCGCTGCGGCCGTTCCCGGTGCTCGACCACGCCGTCTATGGCCTGGATCGGGCCAAGGAGGCCTATCAGGCCGTCCTGGCGGGCGCGCGCGACCGCATCGTGCTGCAGCCATGAACGTCACGCGGCTCTCAACGGCGCTCACCTACGACCCGCCGAACCATGTCGACATGCGCTGCCTCAGGCTGCAGGGGCGCGAGGCCGGCCCCAGCGACGCGCTCTGGCTCGGGCTCTCCCACCTGCTCCCCGGCGGCCACACCTCGCTGGAGGCGTCGCCGGTGGAGAAGCACTACCTCGTGCTCGACGGCGAGGTGACCGTGGTGACCGCGGAGGGCGAGACGGCCCTGGGCGTCTGGGATTCCTGCCGCCTGGCGCCCGGCGAGGCGCGGCGGCTGGAGAACCGCACCAACCGGTGCGCCAGCATCCTGCTCGCCATGCCCTTGAGTTGAGAGAGGCGGAGATGCTGATCGAACTCGACGATCTCGCGCCGCGGTTCGGGGAGGGGGCCTATGTGGCGCCTTCGGCCTGCCTGATCGGCGACGTCCGGCTGGGTCGGGCGGCCAGCGTCTGGTTCGGCGCGGTGCTGCGCGGCGACAACGCGCCGATCGTCGTCGGCGACGGCTCGAACGTGCAGGACAACAGCGTGCTGCACGCCGATCCCGGCTTCCCGCTGGTGCTGGAGCCGAACGTCACCGTCGGCCATCTCGCTATGCTGCACGGCTGTACGGTCGGGGCGGGGTCGCTGATCGGCATCGGGGCGGTGGTGCTGAACGGCGCGCGCATCGGGCGCAACTGCCTGATCTCGGCCAAGGCCCTGGTGACGGAAGGGACGGTCTTGCCCGACAATTCCATCGTGCGCGGCGTTCCCGGCCGGGTGGTGGGCGAGGTCACTGACGCGCACCGCGCCATGATGGCCGGGGCGGCGCAGTCCTATCGCGACCGGTCGGGGCGCTATCTTCGCGCCGTGGTGCGCTGACGGGGGCGAGCCGCCGGCCTGATTTCCTCCGGACTATCGAGCCAGGCGATGCTGCGCGCAAATACAATCGATTGGACCGCTGGCGGTCGTCCTGCCTAGGCACGGTCGGGGGGCCGCCGGTGGTGCGCCCGGGACCTTGAAGTCCTGATTTCGTGAGGACGCCTATGGGCCTGCCTTCGCTCAAGCAGTTGCAATACCTGGCGGCCCTGTACGAGCATCAGCACTTCGGCCGTGCGGCTGCGGCCTGCAATGTCAGCCAGTCCACCCTATCGGCCGGGCTGAAGGAGCTGGAGGCGGTCCTGCGCGCGCGGCTGGTGGAGCGGACGCGGCGGGTGACGGTGTTCACGCCCCTGGGCGTGCGGGTGGTGCGGCGGGCGCAGGCGCTGCTGCTGCAGGCCAACGAGCTGTCCATGCTGGCCCAGATGAGCGTGGCGCCCCTGATCGGCACGCTGCGGCTCAGCATCATTCCAACCGTCGCGCCGTTCCTGCTGCCCAGGATCCTGCCGGCGATCCGGCAGACCTATCCCGGCCTGGAGTTCCTGATCCACGAGGAGATGAGCCACGAGGGCTGCGCGGCGCTGGCGAGCGGCGCGCGCGACGGCATGATCCTGGCGCTGCCCTATGAGTGCGGCGACTTCGACTATGCGCCGCTGCTTGACGATCCGATCGTGGTGGCCATGCGCGGCGACGATCCTTTGGCGGCGATGAACCGGATCGAGGCCGCCGCCCTGCCGGACGAACGGCTGCTGTTGCTGGCCGAGGGACACTGCCTGCGCGATCATGCGCTCAGGGCCTGCGAGCGGCCCGACGTGCGCGCCCGCTCGGCGCCGGGCGCCTCGATCCACACCCTGGTCCGGCTGGTGGAGGCGGGGATGGGCGTGGCGCTGCTGCCGCAGATGGCGGTGGAGGGCGGCGCGACGGCGGGCGCCCAGGTGGTTGTGCGCGCGCTGGCGGGTGAGGAGGCCCGACGCACCATCGTGCTCGCCTGGCGTCGCAACAGTCCGCGCAGCGAGGACTTCGCCCTGCTGGCCGAGAAGATCAGCGAGATCTGCGCCGACCCGCTGCCGCCGGCGCTGGCGCCAGCCCAAGCGCCGGTCGTCGATCGCTGCGGCCTCGCCGCCTGATCTGAAGGCCGCCGAAAAACGTCCGGGGCCGCTGATCGAATTGTTCGATCAGTCTGCGCAAATCATTGCGTTTCTTGGCCTCGACGTTGGGCTCTACATCGCCTGCCGAACCATCGCGCGACCGCGATTGAGGAGGCTAAATCCATGCTCAGCAAACGGCCTATGGTGGCGCTCGCCGCCCTGGCGATCAGTGCGACCGGGGCGATCAGCGCGACCGCCGCGCTGGCTCAAACCTCCGCCCAACCGTCCGGCCACGCGCCGATCCTGACCCGCGACACCGGCGCGCCGGTCGGCGACAACGAGAACTCCAAGACCGCCGGTCCCGACGGCCCCGTGCTGCTGGAAGACAGCGCGCTGATCGAGAAGCTGGCCCGCTTCGACCGCGAGCGCATCCCCGAGCGGGTGGTGCACGCGCGCGGCGTGGGCGCCCAGGGCGTGTTCGTCTCCAGCGGCGACTTCTCGCAGTACAGCAAGGACACCGTGTTCGCCGCGCCGGGCAAGCAGACGCCGGTGTTCGTGCGCTTCTCCACGGTGATGCCGTTCCGCGGGTCGCCGGAAGCGGCCCGCGACCCGCGCGGCTTCGCGGTGAAGTTCTATTCCGACCAGGGCAACTGGGACGTCGTGGGCATCAACCACCCGGTGTTCTTCATCCGCGATGCGATCAAGTTCCCCGACTTCGTGCACGCCAACAAGCCGTCGCCGGTGACCAATATCCAGGATCCGAACCGGGCTTTCGACTTCTTCGCCAAGGTCCCGGAATCGACCTTCGTCCTGACGCGGCTGTACACCGACACCTACGGCATGCCGGCCAGCTACCGCACCATGGACGGCTACGGCGTGCACGCCTTCCGCCTGGTCAACGCCCAGGGCCAGCAGGTGTTCGCCAAGTTCCACTGGAAGAGCCTGCAGGGCGAGAAGGGCATGACCCTCGAGCAGGCCCGTGCGGCCGACGTCAACTATGCGACCTCGGACCTCTACGACAACATCAAGGCCGGAGACTTCCCCAAGTGGGACCTGTACGTGCAACTGCTGCCGGTCGATCAGGTGGACAAGCTGAACTACGACGCCTTTGACGACACCAAGATCTGGGAAAACGTGCCCGAGGTGAAGGTCGGGACCATGACCCTGAACAAGGTGCCGGCCAACTTCTTCGAATACACCGAGGAGTCCGCCTTCTGTCCCTGCGACCTGATCCCGGGCGTCGAGCCGTCGCCGGACAAGATGCTGCAAGGACGGCTGTTCTCCTATGCCGACACCCAGCGCTATCGCATCGGCGTCAACTACGACCAGCTGCCGGTGAACCGCCCCCTGGTCCAGGTCGCCAACAACAACCAGGACGGCGCCATGAACGCCAGCGGCCGCACGGGCGACGTGAACTATGAACCCGCGGCGGGCGGCCAGACGCCGATGGCCGCCCCGGCCTTCACCTACAGCCAGTACCCGGTCTCGGGCCTGACCGAGACCAAGGTGGTGGCCAAGCCGGACAACTTCCGCCAGGCGGGCGACTTCTATCGCGCCCTGAGCCCGGTGGAGAAGGATCACCTGATCAAGAACCTGGCCTCCGACCTCGGTCGGGTGAAGAGCCTCCAGGTCCGCGAGATGATGGTCAGCCACTTCTACCAGGCCGACAAGGACTACGGCGCGCGGCTGGCCAAGGCGGTCGACGTCGATGTGAACGCGGTCGCGCAACTCAACGCCAACTGATCCCAAACCTCGAACGACGGGACGCGGGCCACGGCTCGCGTCCCTGTGTTCCAACGAGAAACCAAAGCATGACCAAAGCTTCGAAGCTGCTCGGGCTGCTGCGCGCCGCAGCGCTCGCCGCCGTCCTGGCCTCTCCCGCCCTGACCTCTTCCGCCTGGGCCTCTCCTGGCTTGTCTCAGGCGGCCGACGCCGTTCCCGCCCATTATCAGGAGCTCTATTTCGACGCCGCCCGCGAGGGCCGGGTGGACCTGCTCCAGGGCATGATCAAGGACGGCATGGCGATCGACGCGCGCGACGGGCGCGGCTACACGGCGCTGATCCTGGCGGCCTACGACGGCCATCGCGAAGCGGTGACGTTCCTGATCCGCAAGGGCGCCGATCCCTGCGCCACGGACGCCAAGGGGAACAACGCCCTGATGGGCGTGGCCTTCAAGGGCGAGGCGGATGTCGCCCGTGAGCTGGTCGCCCATTGCGACGTCAACACCACCAACAAGGCTGGCCAGACCGCGGCGATGATGGCGGCGCTGTTCGGCCATCAGGACATCGTGCGGATGCTGGCCGAGCGGGGCGCCCGGCTCGATGTGAAGGACGCCTCGGGCAATACCGCCGAAAGCCTGGCCCGCCAGCAGGGCAACGCCGAGATGGCCGCCTTGCTGGCCAAGCTGCAGCAGAGCGGAAACGACTGACGCGGCCGGGCGGCCTTTTTGTCCTGAGAACGCCTGGGTCTAGGTCGGCGAGGCGGATAGCAATACGCTCAGCTTCTTGCCTGTTCCTGCCGAAGGGGCCCGTCGCTCCTGGCTGATCCGGGATAATACCTGACAGCACTTTGGCGATTCCGCGGTCGCCATAAAAGTCAATCTTGGCCTCATATTTCAGCCGGCGGCGCCAATCGCCAATCCGCCGCAAATTGGCCTCGGTTGGTGGGAAGAAAAGGTCGGGCGGACTTCTCCAGCAAAATGATTCGGGCCGCAGCGGGTCGCGCTGTGGGCATGGGAATCCTTTGCCTTTGCGTTGCGATGTCCGCAGAGTATTACGGAGTATTCAACGCGTGGTAGATTCGATCGGGCTACATCGGGGCGTGGACGCCGCGGCAGATCGTTTCGTCCCGCCGCAGGTCCGGCTGCGCGTGCGCAATGTGTTGGCCCTGGTGGTGGCGCCCGAGTTCCCGGTGGGCGACTGGTTCGGCGCGCTCGACCGGCTGCTGCACGGCGCGCCGTCCGTGTTCGCGGACCGGCCGATCGTGGCCGACCTGCGCGCCATCCTGGCCGAGGGCGGGGTGGAGGCGGTGGGCATCGTGCTCGACGGGCTGGAGGCGCGCGATCTCAAGCTGGTCGCGGCGGAGGGGGTCGACCCCGCGGTGCTGGCCGCCGTCCGCTGGGAGCGGCTGGCCACCCGGCTGCAGGGCCGCGACGTGGCGCTCGATAGCCTCGGCTCAAGAGCGAGCGGCGACGCGAAACCGGCCGAACTCGTCGTGTCTGAGCCCGAGTCTGAGCCGCCGGAGTCTGAGCCTGAATCCCCGGAGCCCACCGAAGCCGAGCCGCCTGCGCTGCTGATCGAACGTCAGGTGCGCTCGGGAGAATCGATCGTCTTTCCGGGCGGCGACGTGACCATCGTCGGCTCGGTGAGTTCGGGGGCCGAGGTGCTCGCCGGCGGCTCGATCCACGTTTACGGCGCCCTGCGCGGCCGGGCCCTGGCGGGCCTGAAGACCGGCGCCGGCGCCCGCATCTTCTGCCGCAAGCTGGAGGCGGAGCTGGTCGGCGTCGACCGGCTCTACCGCACCGCCGAGCACTGGGGGCAGGGCCTGCAAGGTCACGCCGTCCAGGTGTTCTGCGATCGCGGATCGCTCAGGCTGACGGCGCTGGATTGACGCTCCGCCCCCACCGGTTTGGTGGGCGGGCAGGGTGGTTTGGTAGAGGAGTTGGCGAGTATGTCCAAGGTCATGGTGGTCACGTCCGGCAAGGGAGGCGTGGGCAAGACCACGTCCAGCGCCGCCCTGGGCGCGGCGCTGGCGCAGCGGAACCAGACCGTGGTGGTGGTCGATTTCGACGTCGGCCTGCGCAATCTCGACCTGGTGATGGGCGCCGAGCGGCGCGTGGTGTTCGACCTGGTCAATGTGGTGCAGGGCGAGGCCCGGCTGGCCCAGGCCCTGATCCGCGACAAGCGGCTGGAGAACCTGTGCCTGCTGCCCGCCTCCCAGACCCGCGACAAGGACGCGCTGACCGAGGAGGGCGTCGGGCGGGTGATCGACGAGCTGCGCGAGAAGTTCGACTGGATCATCTGCGACAGCCCCGCCGGGATCGAAAAGGGCGCCACGCTCGCCATGCGCTTCGCCGACGTGGCGGTGGTGGTCGCCAACGCCGAGGTGTCCTCGGTCAGGGACTCCGACCGCATCATCGGCATGCTCGACGCCAAGACCCGGCTGGCCGAGCAGGGGGACCGGCTGGAGAAGCGCCTGCTGCTCACCCGCTACGACCCGGCCCGCGCGGCGCGCGGCGAGATGATGAAGGTGGAGGATGTGCTGGAGATCCTGGCGATCCCGCTACTCGGCATCGTCGGCGAGAGCCCCGACGTGCTGACCGCCTCCAACATGGGCTCGCCGGTGACCCTGCATAACCCGGCCTCGGCGCCCGCCATGGCCTATATGGACGCCGCCCGGCGGCTGCTCGGCGAGGATGTGCCCATGTCCGCTCCGGCCCAGCGCCAGGGCCTGCTCAGCCGGCTGTTCGGCCGCAAGGCGGCGGCATGAGCCTGCTCGGCTTCCTTACGCGCGGGCGCTCCTCTGCGCCGGTGGCGCGCGACCGCCTGCAGGTGCTGCTGGCGCACGAGCGGGCCCTGTCCAGCCGGCCAGATCTGGTCGCCGTGCTGCAGAAGGAGATTCTGGCGGTGATCGCCCGGCACCTGCCGATCGATCAGGACAAGGTGGTGGTGAAGCTCGACCACGGCGCCAAGGTCTCGACCCTGGAGATCGACATCGAGATGCCGGACGAGGCCTTGCTGCGCGGGTGAGCGCGGGAACTGTCGGCGCGCGCCCTGGCGCGCCGGCGCCCAGACATGCGTTCGGCGGGAGCGTTGCCGCTCCCGCCATAACGTATCAACGGTGGGGATGGAGCTAGAAGCTGGCCGCGTGGGCGACGGTGGCGATGGCGGCCAGGGGCACGGCGGCCATGGCGAAGGTGGCGAAAGTGGTCAGGGCGGTGATCAGCTTGGTCATGGGAAAATCTCCAGGTCTGGCGTGGCGGCGGTGTTGAACTTGTTCGCTCAGCGGCGATGAGGATTGAATACTTGTTGCCGAGGCTGGAGGCCAATTAAGCTTCAGTCATTAGCTCGATGTAACAAAATTAAGCCGATGTAATTTACCTGATTGCTTCCGCTAGTGCGCATCGTCAGGGCGCTGAAGTGGCTGGCGGGCTGCATATTCCTCGGGCTCGGGAGCCGGGCCGGCGTCGCGCAGCGCGCCTGGAACCGGGGCCTCGCTTCGGATTTCGCGACCCACCGGGGCTGGGTGAAGTCAATAGCCAATAACGGCAATCTGAATTGGCGTGAAAAGCCCCCGGGAACGCCCGTCTATCCCTTCAACGCCGGGCTCTAGACCATACATGCACATTCGGAATGAGCATCGGCGTCCTCAAAAAGCGGGACGCTTTCTTTTATGACCGGTGGCCACCCCTGGGCGACCTTCGGCCTCTGCAGGAGGTCAAGATGAACAAGCTTCTCATCGCTCTGGCCAGCGCGGCCTTGATCGCAGCGCCGCTATCGGCGTCGGCCCATCCCGGTGGTGGTGGCGGAGGTGGCGGCTTTCACGGCGGTGGCGGCGGCGCCGTCGCCCATAGCGGTGGCGGTTTCCACGGCGGTGGTGGATATGGCGGCGGTTACCGGGGCGGCGATCGCGGCGGGTACGGCGGCTATCGCGGCGGCGGTTACGGCGGTTATGGCTATGGCGCGGCCCTTGGCTTTGTCGCGGGCGCAGCCCTGGCGAGTTCCTGGTCCGATGACGGCGCGGCCTATGGATACGATGGCGGGTATGACACCGACGTCGCCTATGGCGCTCCGGCCTATGACCAGAGCTATGTCGACAACTCGCAGCAAGCTGGCCCCCCGCCCAATGGTGCGGCCTGTGGCCAATGGGTCTGGAGCCAGGACGCCGGCAAGTACAATTGGGTCAACGACGGTTGTAGCGCGGCGCAAGGCTACTGATCGGTCCTGGACGTTGGCGAGGTGCGGTGAGTTTGCCGTTCTCGATTAGCAGGATTTCGGCGACGATCCGGGTAGTGGGACAGCCGTTGCCCGGATCGCGGCCGTGGACGATCCTAGTCTAGGACCACGAGACACCAGAGCGCCATGTTCGACCCGAAATTCGCTTCGCTGCACGACGCCTTTGTCCGACTGGGCGAAGAGCGGAAGGTCGAGGGCGGAACGATAATCTGGGCCGAGGGAAGTCCAGCGGATGAGCTGTTGCTGCTGGAGGCCGGGCGCATCGCCGCCCTCGACGAGCGCCCAGGCTCGGCGGCTCGTGTCGTCTCCGTCACGCGTCCTGGCACGGTGCTCGGGGCGGTCGCCTTCCTCACCGGCCAGCGTCAGCCGTTCACCCTGACGGCGCTCAGGGACACCGTGTTGCGGGCGCTGCCCCGCGCCAAGCTCGAGCCGCTGCTGCACCGGCAAGCCGACCTGTTGGCCGAACTGGCGCGCGAGGCGCTGTCTCTGGCGCGTGAGCCGCACCCCTCGTCCCATCCCAGGGCCGCGATCCTCGGCTTCGTCGCCGTCTGCGACAGCGTGGCGGTGCGCGAGATGGTCGAGGCGCTCGCAGCGCGGATGCGCCTGCTAGGCGTGAAAGTGGCGGTGCTGGGCGCGGAGTTCGGTGAGGCGGCGTCCCATGCGCTCTCCGGGATCGAGAGCCGCAACGACTATGTCCTGATGGCCGCCGAGCGGGCGGAGACGGAATTCACCCACTACTGCGGCCGCCAGATCGACCGCCTGTTCCTGGTCGGCAGCACGCAGTCGCCGCTGCCCGAGGGCCCGCTCACCTTCGCGGCGGCGGCGATCCAGCAGCATCGGCTGCTCGACATGATCATCCTGCAGCCGGCCGACACGCGCCTTCCGGGCGACTCCGCCCGGTGGATGTCCGCCGCCCCCGTGGCGCGGCTGTTCCATGTCAGGCACGGCGCCCCCGACGATCTGGATCGCCTGGCGCGCGTGCTGACGGGCCGGTCGGTGGCGGTGGTGCTGTCGGGCGGCGGGGCCCGCGCCTACGCCCACATCGGCGTGCTGAAGGCGCTGCGCGAACTCGGCGTGCCCGTCGACCTGATCGGCGGAACCTCGATGGGCGCGGTGATCGCCGCCGGAGCCGCGATCGGCTGGGACGCCAAGGAGATGGACCAACGCATCCGGGAGGCCTTTGTCCAGACCAGCCCGCTCTCCGACATCGCCTTTCCGCCCCTGCTGGCCCTGACCCGCGGGGCCGAGGTGGATCGCCGCCTCCTGCAACATTTCGGCGACGTCGAGATCAGCGACCTGTGGCTCCCGTTCTTCTGTGTCTCCACCAACCTCACCACCGGGCTGCTCAAGGAGCACCGGGCCGGCCGGCTCCGCGACGCCTTGCGGGCCTCGATATCCTTGCCCGGCGTGCTTCCGCCGGTGGTGGTGGGGGGCGAGGTGCTGGTGGACGGCGCGCTGGTGCGCAACCTGCCCGCCGACCTGATGCGCGAGCGCCATGACGGCTTGACCATCGGCGTCGACGTCGCGGAAGCCGCCGGCCTGGAGCCCTGCGATCTCGAGCTTCACCCCAAGGGCGTGCGATGGCTGACCTCCGGGGGCTGGCTGAAGGGGCCGCCGATCGTATCGGTGCTGATCCGCTCCGCCACCTTGCCCACGGCGAAGATCATGGCGCTGGGGGTCAGCGAACACCTCGACGTCCTGATCGCCCCGACGCTCGACGGGATCGGGCTCCAGGACTGGAAGGCCTACGACCGGGCGGTCGAGGCGGGCTATCACGCGACGATGGCCATGGCGCCCAGGATCACGGCTTCAGCCGTGCGGGACCCGGCTAATCCTTTCGGGGAGAACCCTCGTGGGTCTGGATGATGCGGTCGAGCACGTGACCGGGGTCGGCGGGGGTGGACAGGTCCTCGGCTTCGCGATCGGACCGGCTCGGCAGCATCGGGTTCTCCTGCCGCTGTTCCTCCAGCATGCCGATCACCTTGGCGATCTTCTGTTCGCTCATGACCGCGAGCTGGAGCGTCAGCTGTGAACGCCGCCGCGAAATGATTTCCTCCCGCCGCTGGGTCGCCAGGATCAGCAGGGTCATGAACAGGGCGGCGATGGTGGCGGCGCATTCGAGCAGCGGGTAGGGCGGCGGGTCGAAGGCCTTCAGATGCAGCAACGCGGCGAGCAGGCCGAAGCCGATCCATCCTCCCACCAGGACCGCAGCGGCCAGCAGCACCAGCGGCTGGGCGAGCGACGCGGTAAGCACGCCGACGCCATGTTCGAGCAGGTTGAGCTCGCCGTTATGGGCGGCATGGAGATCCGCCATCCGTTGGACGCCGTCCTCGACGTGATCAGTCTGCGGATCGCTCATGGTCCTTCGCCAAGCTGCATGGGCGGCGTTAGGGGAACCGGGCGTGGCCGATAAAGGTCCGCATCGGGCGCGAACGGTGGGCGCGCTCATCAGTATTGCTGAGGTCGAGGTTTAGCGCGGCTGGGGTTCCCAGCGCGTATCCTGGCGTTAGAAAGGGGTTGTACGACGCGGGACCCGCGGCGAGGGACCAGCGTTGATCGAGCTACAGGAAGTTTCCAAGGCCTTTGCGGGCCGCAACGGCGACGTTGCGGCGCTGAAAGCCGTGTCGCTGCAAGTCGCCGCCGGCGAGGCCTTCGGCGTCATCGGCCGGTCAGGCGCGGGCAAGTCCACCCTGATCCGGCTGGTCAACCGGCTGGAGCCGCCGACCTCGGGGCGGGTGATCGTGGACGGCCAGGACGTCATGGCGCTCGACCCCGCCGCCCTGCGCACGCTGCGGCGGCGGATCGGCATGGTGTTTCAGCACTTCAACCTGCTGTCGTCGCGCACGGTGGCGCAGAACGTGGCCTGGCCCATGCGGCTCGCCGGCGTCGGCCGGGCCGAGGCGGCCAGGCGCACGGGCGAACTGCTCGATCTGGTCGGGTTGTCGGCGCGCGCCGACGCCTATCCGGCGCAACTGTCCGGCGGCCAGAAGCAGCGTGTCGGCATCGCCCGCGCGCTCGCCAACCGTCCCACCATCCTGCTGTGCGACGAGGCGACCAGCGCGCTGGACCCGGAGACCACCGAGCAGATCCTGGGCCTGATCGCCCAGCTCAAGCGCGAGTTCTCGCTCACCGTGCTGCTGATCACCCACGAGATGGAGGTGGTGCGCCGCATCTGCGACCGGGTGGCGGTGCTCGACCGCGGCGAACTGGTCGAGACCGGGGCTGCGGCCGAGGTGTTCCTGCATCCCAAGACCGCCTCCGCGCGCAGCCTGGTCGAGGAGGCCGAGGGCGCCGACCTGCTGGACGGCGCACCCGCCGTGGGGCGGCGGTTCCAGCTCACGTTCCGCGGCGAGGCCGCCTATGCCCCGGCCATGAGCCGCGTGTCGCGCGAGACCGGGGTGGACTTCAGCATCCTGTCGGGCCGCGTCGGCCGGCTGCAGGCCGCGCCCTATGGCCGCCTGATCGTCTCGGTGCAGGGCGGCGACGTGGAGGCGGCCCTGGCCGCGCTGCGGGCGGCGGGCGTCGAGGTCGAGGAGGCGCGGGCATGAGTTCAAACCTAGCCTTTGGCAACCTCGACTGGGCCGAGATCGCCGTCGCCACCGGCCAGACCCTGGAGATGCTGGGGGGCTCGCTGGTGCTGACCCTGCTGTTCGGCCTGCCGCTGGGGGTGATCCTGCACCTGACCGGGCCGGGGCGGCTGCTGGCCAACCGGCCCGCCCACGCCGTGCTGTCGCTGCTGGTCAACGGCCTGCGCTCGCTGCCCTTCATCATCCTGCTGATCCTGATGATCCCGGCGACCATGCTGCTGGTCGGCACGTCGCTGGGCGTTCTCGGCGCCATTCCGCCGCTGGTGGTGGGGGCCGCGCCCTTCTATGCGCGCCTGGTCGAGTCGGCGCTGCGCGAGGTCGAGGGCGGGGTGATCGAGGCGTCCCAGGCCATGGGCGCCACCACCGGCCAGATCGTCTTCGGCGCCCTGCTGCCCGAGGCGACGCCCGGGCTGATCGCCGGGGCCACGGTGACCGCGGTGGCGCTGGTCTCCTACACCGCCATGGCCGGGGTGGTGGGGGCGGGCGGCCTGGGCGATCTGGCGATCCGTTTCGGTTACCAGCGCTTCCAGACCGACGTGATGGTCGTCACGGTGGCGCTGTTGATCTTGCTGGTGCAGGGGCTGCAGATCGTTGGCGACCGCCTGGTCGCCCATTTCAGCCGCCGCTAGAGCACGGTGTGCTCTAGCTTCAAGAGATGAGAGCGGAGAGAAACCAGATGCTGTCGCGTCGCGCCCTTGTGTTGGCGAGCCTGGTGTTGCTGTCGGCCTGCGCCCGCTCGCCGGCCGGCAAGCCCGCGCACACGGTGCGGGTCGGCGCCACCGCCGTGCCCCACGCCGAGATCCTGGAGGTGGTGCGGCCGATCCTGGCGCAGCAGGGCGTGAAGCTCGAGGTCAAGTTCTTCAACGACTACGTGCAGCCGAACGAACAGCTGCTGCAGGGCCAGCTCGACGCCAACTATTTCGAGACCAAGCCCTTCCTGGATCAGTTCAACGCCGCCCGTGGCGCGCACCTGACGCCGGTCGTGGGCGTGCACATCGAGCCCATGGGCGCCTATTCGCGGCGCTACCACGCCACTTCGGCCTTGCCCGACGGGGCCCAGGTGGTGATCCCCAACGAGGCGTCAAACGAGGGGCGGGCGCTGCTGCTGTTGCAGCAGGCCGGGCTGATCCGGCTCAAGGATCCGCAAAATCCGCTGGCGACGCTCAACGACATCGCCGCCAATCCGAAGAAGCTGCAGATCCGCGAGCTCGAGGGCGCCTCGCTCCCGCGGGTGCTGGACCAGGTCGATCTGGCGGTGATCAACACCAACTACGCGCTGGACGCCCACCTCGATCCGCGCCGCGACGCCCTGGTGCTGGAAAGCTCCTCGAGCCCCTATGTGAACTACCTCGTGACGCGGCCCGACGATGCGCAGGACCCCGACGTGAAGGCCCTGGCCGCCGCCCTGACCAGTCCCCAGGTCAAGGCCTTCATCCGCGATCACTACAAGGGCGCGGTCCTGCCCGCGTTCTGAAGCCGGCGAGGGCGCCCGGCTATCGTCGATGGGATCGGCTCGGCTAGCTCAGAGCGTGGCGTCGGAGATGGCTGGCGAGCGGTAGTTCGCCGTGTTGGACGGGCCCGTGGCCATCATCTGCAGCGTCAGCTGGTCCATGCACCATTCCAGCGCCGGACGCCGGCTCGGCGGGGCCTTCAGGTACAGGTCCTGCAGCCCGGCCAGGGCGCGGATCAATTCACGGTTGCTGTTACTGATCATGCGCCTCAGATAGCAAGGCGAATCGATTTGTCCAATCCTGGGTTGGGGATCGGAACGACGCAGGCCGCCGTCAGGTTGATCGCGCATGGGGTTACCGCTCCCAAAGATCGGGGGAGTGGGGTCGCGTCCGGTGACTTTGAGGCCGCCGAGAGGTGCAGCGACGCGCTGTCGCGCGACATCTTGCGAACCGCCTCGTCCATTGCCTGTTACAAAATTACCCACCAAGTTGTGGCACCTGTCGCGGCGCCGGCGCGTGAGCGCTGCCGCGTGGTGCAAAGGATTCCGCTTTGAGTTCAAGCCAGCTTACGCCTGCCGCCCGCACACGCCGCCGTTTCCTCCAGGCGTCTTTCGCCATGCTGGCCCTGAGCCCGCTGGCGAGCCGGGCGTTCGCCGCAGAGAGCGATGCGGTGGTTGCGGCGGCTAGGGCCGGGCTGGCCCGCGCGGGGTCGAAGGTGACGCACACCGACGTGGTGGGCGTCGCCGACTTCGGTAAGGCCTCTCGCATTCCGCGGTTCCATCTGGTCGACATGGCGAGCGCCAAGGTGGAGACCCTGCTGGTCGCGCACGGCCGTGGATCCGATCCGGGGCACACGGGCTGGCTGCAGAGCTTCTCCAACCTTCCGGGGTCGGCGGCGACCTCGCAGGGCGACTATGTCACCGGCGACTATTACCTCGGCGAACACGGCCGCTCGATGCGCCTGCGCGGCCTGGACCCCACCAACAGCAACGCCGAAGAGCGGGCCGTGGTGATCCACTCGGCCTGGTACGTTGGGCCGAGCATGGTCAACGAACACGGCCGGCTGGGGTGCAGCGAAGGCTGCTTCGCCGTCAGCCCGTCCGACCTGCCCAAGGTGCTCACCCACCTCGGCCCGGGCCACCTGCTGGTCGCGACCAGGCTCTAGAGCAGGGCCTCTAAGGCCGGCGCCGCGGCGCCGCGTAGCGGTCGAGCAGGGCGAGAAGCTCAGGGTCCCAGCCATAGACGTCCGGAAGGTAGGCGACCCCGTCCGATTTCGGCTCCGCCGTCAGATACATCAGCCGCACGGGAACCGGGCTGGCGAGCTTCAGCCGCACGGTCTTGCCCGACGCCAGGATGGTGTCGACGCGCTCGGCCGACAGGCCCGGCTCTTCCGCAGCCAGGGTCCTGGCCAGTTCGACGGCGTGTTGAAGCCGCACGCAGCCATGGCTCGCCGTCCGCTGGGCCAGGTTGAAGCTCGCCTTCGACGGCGTGTCGTGCAGGTAGACGGCGTAGGGGTTGGGGAAGTCGAACTTCACCAGGCCCAGCGCGGCTTTGGGGCCCGGTAGCTGGATCAGCCGTCCGCCGCGCCAGGCGAAATGGCGGGCCTGCATGTAGGCCGCCCCCTTGGGCAGGATTTCGCGGCGGGCGATGTCGGTCGGCACGTACCAGGGCGGGTTCAGGACGATGCTGTCGATCGCCGAGCTGACGATCGGGGTTTCGTCCTTGGGCTTACCGGAGACGGCCAGCATGTGCGCCGCCGGCTCGCCATCGCGGAAATAGGTCAGCTCCGCCGAAGCGATGTTGACGTCGATCCGCCGGGCCGGCTCCGGCCGCGGAAGCCAGCGCAACCGCTCCAGGTTGACGCGCAGCCTGGCCGCCTTGCCCATGACCGGGGCGTTGAGCTGCGCCGCGGTGGCGGCGTCCAGGGCGCCCGTCGCATCGAGGTGGTGGTGGGTCTGGTAGGCCTTCAGCGCGTCGACGAGGTCCTGGTCGACGGGATCGTCGGCGTCGACGTCGGCAAGTTCAGGATTTTCCAGCGCCAGGCGTTTGCGCAGCGCCGTGGTCTGGGCGTCCTGTTCGCCCAGGTCCAGGGCTGCGACCTCGACCCGGGGGCGGGCGCGACCGGGGTGGTCCTGCAGCGCTGCGACATAGGCCGTCTGCAGGGCGCGGTATTCGGGCGTCTGCGGCGGAAGGCCGTCGAGCCAGTCCCGGATCGTCCCCGCCCGCAGCGCCGTGTTCAGCTCCGCGTTGGCGTCGTAGCGCGACGGCCTCTGGTTCCAGGCCCGGGGCAGGGCGCCCACGGGGATGGTCAGCCCGTGCTGGGCGCGGGCGTAGTCCAACACCGCGGCCCTGAGCAGCCGCTGGGCCTCGGCCTGGTCCGGGGCGGTCGTGGCGGCCAGTCGCTGCTCGATCTCCTCGGTGCGGAAGCGCTTGGCCGAAAAGCCGTGGTCCGGCGCGCGCCTGAGCGTCTCCAGCGCCGCGGAGGCGTCTTGGGCGGTGAACGGCGGCGGCGGTGGGGGAGGCGGCGGCGGCGGCTTTGGCGCGGCGGCCGTTTGCGTCGGCTTGTGGGCCGGCTGGCGACAGGCTGCGGGTTCGAGGGCGGCGACGAGGGTCAGTCCCGCCACCACAAGCCTGAAGACCTGAAAACCCCACCCGCCCCGCTGCAAGCCCACAGACGCTACCCCCAAACGACGACGTTCCCGAACCACGACGCCTCGACACCCAACACGCATATAGGCGCCAGCCTCGCGCTCCGCCCGCCTTTGGCCGAAGCCGCCAGGGCGCACTCACTGCAGGCATAGGCGCGTCGTGGTGAACGCCCACTTTCCGCAGGGACGGCCGCGGCGGAATGGGGACGGCCTGTGGCGCGCCTACCTCGCCGGCGCGCTTGCCGTCGCACGCAGGGCGGCGGGCTCCGAGATCACCTTGCGGCCGGGTTTGGATTTGCTACGCCTGTGGCAATTCAAAATAAAACTGTAGCGAGAAACGCCCGTGCCCTATCCCGTTCTTTCTCCCCGTCGTCGGTTCCGGGGAGCCTTGCTCGCGGCCGCGGGATTTGCAGCCCTGTCGGGCGCCATTGCGGGCGGCCCGTCGCTGGCCGCCGGGACGGGGGGAACGGCGGGCGATCCTGGGCTGGCCACGCCGCACTATGGCAGCTGGGGCTTCGACGCCAGCGGCGAGGACAAGGCCGTCAAGCCGGGCGACGACTTCTTCCGCTACGCCAACGGGACCTATGTCGACAACATGGTCATCCCGGCCGACCGCGCCCGCTTCGGCGCCTTCGACACCTTGACCGTGCTGTCGGAAAACCGGGTCCACGCCATCCTCGAGGACGCGGCCGCGTCCGGCGCGGCGCTCGACAGCCCGCGCGGCAAGATCGGCGCCTTCTACCGCGCCTACATGGACGACGCTCGCGTCGACGCCCTGGGCGCCCAGCCGCTGAAGGCGGACCTGGAGGTCGTGCGTGCGGCCGCCACCCGCGAGGACATCGCCGCGGTGATGGGCCGCCATGACCTGTTCGGGGGGGCCATCTTCGGGGCCAACGTCTCGCCCGACGCCAAGGACCCGACCCACTACGTGCTCAACATGGGCACCGACGGCATGGGCCTGCCGGACAAGGACTACTACCTCAAGCCGTCCTTCGCGGCGAAGAAGGCCGCCTACCAGGCCTATATCGCCCGCATGCTGACCCTGGCCGGCTGGCCCGACGCCGAGGCCCGCGCCTCCGACGTCGTCGCCTTCGAGACCCGCCTGGCCGAGGCGAGCTGGGAGCGGGCTGATCGGCGCGACCGGGACAAGACCTACAACCCCATGACCCTGGCCGAGCTCTCGGCCTATGCGCCGGGCTTCGACTTCCACCGCTTCCTGGAAGCCGGCGGCCTGGGCCAGGCCGACCGGGCGGTCCTGTCGGACAACACCGCCTTCCCGAAGAAGGCCGCCATCTTCGCCCAGACCCCGCTGCCGGTGCTCAAGGCGTGGCTGGCCTTCACCATGACCGACTCGGCCGCGCCCTACCTGTCCAAGCCGTTCAGCGACGCGCGCTTCGAGTTCCGCAACAAGACCCTGAGCGGCCAGCCCGAGCAGCCGGTGCGCTGGAAACGGGCGGTGGCGGCGACCAATACGGCCATGGGCGAGGCGGTGGGCCAGCTCTACGTCGAGCGCTACTTCACGCCCGAGGCCAAGGCCCAGATGCTGCAGTTGGTCGACAACCTGAAGGGCGCCTTCGCCGCGCGCATCCAGAAGCTCGACTGGATGACCCCGGTGACCAAGCAACAGGCGCTGGACAAGCTCGCCCACTTCACCGTCAAGATCGCCTATACCGACACTTGGCGCGACTACTCCGCCCTGCAGATCGCGCCGAACGACCTCTACGGCGACGCCAAGCGGGCCGAAGAGTTCGAGTGGAAGCGCCGCGCCCGGCGGCTGGGCGGCCCGGTCGACCGCGCCGAGTGGGGCATGACGCCCCAGACGGTGAACGCCTACTACAACTCGACCATGAACGAGATCGTGTTCCCGGCCGCGATCCTGCAGCCGCCGTTCTTCGATCCCAAGGCCGATATGGCCATCAACTACGGCGCCATCGGCGGGGTGATCGGCCACGAGATGAGCCACGGCTTCGACGACCAGGGCCGCAAGTCCGACGGCCTGGGCCGGCTGCGCGACTGGTGGACGGCCGAGGACGGGGCCAAGTTCGACGCCAAGACCAAGGCGCTGGGCGCCCAGTACTCGGCCTTCGAGCCGCTGCCCGGCGAACACATCAACGGCCAGCTGACCATGGGCGAGAACATCGGCGACATGGGCGGCATCAACCTGGCGCTGGAGGCCTACCACCGCAGCCTGGACGGCAAGCCGGCGCCGGTGGTCGATGGCCTGACCGGCGACCAGCGCGTGTTCCTGGGCTGGGCCCAGGTGTGGCGCGGCAAGAACCGTGACGACGCCCTGATCCAGCGCCTGCACACCGACCCGCACTCGCCCGAGACCGCGCGGGTCAACGCCGTGGTCCGCAATGTGGACGCCTGGTACGACGCCTTCGGGGTGAAGCCGGGCGACAAGCTCTACGTCGCGCCGCAAGACCGCGTGCATATCTGGTAGGTAGGGACGGGTCTATTCGCCTCGCCCTGACGCTGTCGGACCCCGACGCGGCAGGGCGAGGCGCCCACCACGATCGATCTGTTTCTGACTTCGGGGATCAGCTGAGGAAGCGGCACATGACGCCAACCTGTTCCCATGGCGACGCGATCCACAAGGTGAAGCCCAGCGCGCGGGGCTGCGAGGAGTGCCTCAAGACCGGCTCGGGGTGGGTGCATCTCAGGATCTGCCGCACTTGCGGCCATGTCGGCTGCTGCGACCAATCTCCCGGACGGCACGCGACCAAGCATTTCCACGCCAGCGAACACCCGATCATCGAGGGTTACGACCCGCCCGAGGGCTGGGGCTATTGCTACATCGACGACCTGTTCCTCGACCTGCACGGAGACACCACGGCGCAGGACGGGCCGATCCCGCGTTACGTCTGAAGCCCTGAACCAGGCGGCGGGCGGGCTCAGGCCGCGCGACCAGTAGATCTCCGAGTTCGGGTTTCCTTGGCCATTGCGCCTGCGGCAGCCGTAATTCGACCTGGGCGTCGATCGCCGGGCGGCTCGTCGGCGTTATTCTGCTCGACTTCCCTGTCTGCTACGGAAGGGCTGAGCCATGCGTATCGCTATCGTCGGCGGATCCCTGGGCGGCTTGTTCGCGGCCGCCCTGTTGCGCCGCGCCGGTCACGCGGTCCAGGTGTTCGAGCGCTCGCGTACGGGCCTGGAGGGGCGCGGCGCGGGACTGGTGGGCCAGCGGGACATCTTCGCCATCCTGCGCGCGGTTGGCTGCGAGCACGTGGCGCACGTGGGCGTAGTGGCCGAGGCGCGCATCTTCCTCGACCGCTCGAGCGCGGTGATCGAACGCCACGCCACCCCGCAGATGCAGATCTCCTGGGATCACCTCTATCGCAGCTTCCACGAGCAGCTCGGCGAGGGCGAATACCGCACCGGCCGCGCTGTCATCGAGGTCGGGCAGGGCCAGGCCTCGGCTTGGCTGACGCTGGACGATGGCGAACGGGTGGAGGCCGAGCTGCTGATCGGCGCCGATGGAGTGGGCTCGGTGGTGCGCCCGGCGGTGACCGGAAGCGGCGAGCGCGCGCGCTATGCCGGCTATCTCGCCTGGCGCGGCCTGCTGCCCGAGGCCGACCTGCCGCCCAAGGCCGCGGAACTGCTGCTGGACCGGTTCGCCTTCTTCGACATGCCGCGCTCGCACATGCTGGGCTACGTGGTGGCGGGGCCGCATGGCGAGATGACGCCTGGCCAGCGCCGCTACAACTGGGTCTGGTATCGCCCCGTGCAGGACCTCGCCGCCGCCCTGACCGACCGGGATGGCCGGGTGCATGAGTTTTCGCTTGCGCCAGGCAGGGTCGCCGGCGCCGCCCGGGAGGCGATGCTCGCCGAGGCTAGGGAACTGCTGCCCGAGGTGTTCGCCCAGGCCATCGCCGCCGAGCCGACGCCGTTCATCCAGGCGATCTTCGACTATGAGGCGCCGAACATGGCCAAGGGCCGGATCGCGCTGCTGGGCGACGCCGCCTTCGTCGTGCGCCCCCACACCGCCATGGGCGTGTCCAAGGCGGCCGGCGACGCCATGGCCCTGACTGCGACGCTGGCCGAGCACCCGGTGTCGGCGGCCTTGCCCCTGTATGAGCGGGAGCGGGCGCCGCTGAACCAGGCCATCGCCGCCCACGGTCGAAGGCTGGGCCGCGCGTTCGAATAGGGGATCGCGATCTGCGGAGCCGTTGATCCCGATCTGGCGCAGCGCGTTGAGCTTGCAACCAGGGACGCCAGCCGAGAGAGCCGCCATGTCCGACGACAAGACGCCCGAGGGCCCAGACTTCAGCCAGGGCGTGCCGGTGGGCGACGTCGCGGAAGGCGCCATGCTGGCCGGTCGGGTCGGCGAGGACGCGGTGCTGGTCGCGCGGGTGGACGGGGCCCTGTTCGCCATCGGCGCGGAATGCACCCACTACCACGGCCCCCTGGCCGAGGGCCTGATCAGGGACGGGACGGTGCGCTGTCCCTGGCATCACGCCTGCTTCAGCCTGAAGACCGGCGAGGCGGTGGGCGCGCCCGCCTTCGATCCGGTGGCCTGCTACCGGGTGGAGGAGGCGGACGGCCGCATCTTCGTCCGGGGCAAGCTCGACGCCGAACCGGAACGGCTGAAGCCGCCGGCCGGGGTGAAGCGGATCGTGATCGTCGGCGGTGGCGCGGGCGGCTTTGCGGCGGCGGAGATGCTGCGGCGCAGGGGCTATGCCGGCGAACTCGTCATGCTGAGCGCAGACGCGAACGCGCCCTACGACCGGCCCAACTGCTCCAAGGATTTCCTCGCCGGCGAGGCGCCCGAGGAATGGATGCCCCTGCGCCCGGACGACTTCTACAAGGCGCAGAACATCGACCTGCGCCTGGCGACCGAGGTCGAGCGCCTGGACGCCAAGGCGCGGACCGTGAAGATCAATGGCGGCGAGACCATCGCCTACGACGTGCTGATCCTGGCCACCGGCGCCGAACCGCAACGCCCGCCGATCCCGGGTTTCGACAGCGGCAAGGTCTTCCTGCTGCGCAGCCTGAAGGACGCCGAGGCCCTGGCCAAGGCGGCGGAGAGGTCCAAGATCGCGGTGGTGATCGGGGCCAGCTTCATCGGGCTGGAGGCCGCGGGGGCGCTGAAGGCGCGCGGGCTGGAGGTGCACGTCGTCGCGCCCGAAACCGTGCCGTTCGAGAAGGTGCTGGGGGCCGAGGTCGGCCGCTGGGCCCAGGGCGTACACGAGAAGGCGGGCGTCGTGTTCCATCTGGGCCGCAAGGTGCAGGCCTATGCCGACGGCGCCGTGAGCCTGGACGACGGACGCGCCATCAAGGCGGACCTCGTGGTGCTGGGTACGGGCGTGAAGCCGCGCGTGGCCCTGGCCGAAAGCGCCGGCCTGAAGGTCGACAACGGCGTGGTGGTGGACGATCGCCTGCGCGCCGCCGAGAGCATCTATGCGGTGGGCGACATCGCCCGCTACCCCGATCCGATTTCCGGCCAGCTCGCCCGCGTGGAGCACTGGGTCCACGCCGAGCGCCAGGGCCAGCACGTGGCGCGCGTGATCCTGGGCGAGGATGCGCCCTTCACCGATCCGCCGTTCTTCTGGTCGGCGCGCGGGGACGCCACCATCCGCTATGTCGGCCATGCCGAGGGCTTCGACCCGCCAACGGTGGAGGGCTCGATCGCGGGCTACGACGCCGCGGTGCGCTATGAGAAGGCGGGCAAACTCCTGGCCGTCGCCACGCTGGACCGGGACCTGGCCAGTCTCGAGGCTGAGGCGGGGTTCGAGTGAAGCGCTCCTGAGGTAACGTCTCAGGTGGGAGATCGAGATGAACGACCAAGCCGTGCGGCAGGCGCTAATGCGTCATTGGGAGGCTTCGGACGCCAGCGATTTCGAGGTCGAGCACGACATCTACCGCGAGGACGCCGTGCTGGAGTACCCGCAATCGGGTGAACGCATCCACGGCCGGCGCAACATCCAAGAGAGCCGATCGGTCCAGCCAAGCAAGAAGCGCTTCTCAGTCCGACGCATGATCGGTGCGGGCGATCTCTGGATCACCGAATTCGTGCTCACCTATGACGACGTGCCGTCCTACGTCGTGAGCATCATGGAGTTTCGGGACGGGCGGGTGGCGAAGGAGACGCAGTACTTCGCCGATCGGTTCGAGCCGGGCCCCTCGCGCGCACATCTTGTTGATCACACAGGCGACGCGACGTCATCTTAGGTCCACCGCGAGGTGCCCATGCTCGAACTGCGCCCCAACTGCGAACGCTGCGACAAAGACCTGCCGCCCGATGCGCGTGACGCCCTGATCTGCAGCTTCGAGTGCACCTTCTGCCGGGACTGCGTGGAGACGAAGCTCGGCGGTCGCTGTCCCAACTGCGGCGGGGAGTTTCAGCCGCGCCCCGTGCGTTCCGAGGCGCTGCTGTCGAAACTCCCGCCGTCGACGACGCGGGTGTTCAAGCCCTAGAGCCTCATCGGTTCAGATTGAACCGATGAGGCTCATATTTCCTAGTGAATAGAGCATGATAGTCGCCGAAACCGGCATCCACTTTCGGCTATCATGCTCTAGGGCCGCGCGGTCTTCAGCTCGGCATCGGAGCCTTCCCACCCCAGGCCCAGGCTCTTCTGCAGGGCGATGAAGTCCTGGGTCAGGCCGGCCCTGGCCTGGGACAGGTTGGTTTCGGCGTTCACCCGTTGGCGCTCGGCGTCCAGTTGGTCCAGCGTGGTGGCGGTTCCGCCCTGGACGCGGCGCGCCGTGAGCGTTGAGGCGCGCTCGGCGGACCCTTGGACCGCGGCCAGGCTGACGACGCTTTCCTGCTGGCGGTTGAAGCGCGCCAGGGCGGTCTCGGCGTCGTCCAGGGCCCCTAGCACCGTCTTGCGGTAGTTGGCGATGGCCTCGGCGCGCTCGCCCTTGGCCTCGTCGATCTGCGCCTTGATGCGGCCGAAGTCGAACGGCCGCCATTGCAGGACGGGGGCGACCACGTAGGAAAAGTTCTCGCCGGTGAGCAGGTTGGCGACGTCGGTGGAGCCGTAGCCCAGGTTGCCGAGCAGTTGCACCTTGGGGAACAGGTCGGCGGTGTGCTGGCCGATCAAGGCGTTCTTCTGCACGATCGCGCGCTCGGCGGCGCGGATGTCGGGGCGGCGGCGCAGCAGCGACGCCGGATCGCCGACCGCGACCTGGGCCGGCGGCGCGGGAATGGGCGACGGCGCCTTGAGTTCCTGGTCCAGCGCGCCCGGCGCCTGGCCGGTGAGGATGGCCAGGCGGTCGAGCTGCTCGGCGACCTGGGCCTTCAGCGGTACGGCGTCGGCCTGGGTGGACTGCAACTGGTTGGTCAGGCGCTCCACGTCCAGGTCGGTGGCCGAGCCGCCGGCGCGACGCAGGCGGGTCAGGGCCAGCATCCGGCTTTGGATGTCCACGTCGCGCTGGGCCAGGGCCAGGCGCTGCTGCAGGTCGCATAGGCTGACATAGGCCTGGGCCACCTCGGCCGAGAGGCTGACCTCGACGTCGTGCAGGTTGGCCTCCGCGGCGCCGGCCTCGGCCTTGGCGCCCTCGATCGCGCGCCGCTGACCGCCGAACAGGTCGAGCTCCCAGGTGGCGTCGAAACCGACGTCGTAGAAGGCGAGGGTGTCGGAGCCGCTGGTCTGCTGGCTCGCCGCGGCCGCCCCGCCGGTGGTCGAGGCGCCTTGCGAGGCGCCGCCGAACGCGTTGGTCAGGCCCTTGGTGCGCAGATACAGCGCCGAGGCCTCGGTGGTGGGCAGCAGGTCGGCGCGCGACTTCTTCAGGCCCGCACGCGACTGCCACAGCCGCGCCTTGGCGATGTCCAGGTCGGGGCTGGCGGCGAAGGCTTCGTCCTCCAGCTGGTTGAGTTCGAGATCGCCCAGCGCCGTCCACCAGCGGGAAGGCGGCGGGGCGGCGAGCAGGTCCTCGGCGCGGTGGAAGCCCGGCGCGGACACCGCCTCGGACGCCACCGACGGCGGCCCCTTGTAGTCGGGGCCGACGATGCAGGCGGACAGGGCGGAGCCGGTCAGGGCCAGGACCAGGACCAGGATATGGCGCAGGGGGGAAGCAGGCATGCGGGCGCCCTCAGTGCGCGGCTTGCGGCCGCGGGCCGCGGGCCGGTGGCGGACGAAGGAGAAACACGAGCGGCATCATGGCGAACATGGCTACCCCCAGGACCCAGAAGCAGTCGGAATAGGTGATGACCACGGCCTGCTGCTGGACGGTCTGGGCCAGTTGGGCCAGGGCGTGGAGCTGGCCGCCCGCCGGGTCGCCGCCGCTCTGGGCGACGAAAGCCGAGGCCTGGCCGGCGAGCCGGGTTTGGGCGAGCGGGGAGTTGGCCGTCACCGATGCGCCGATGGTCTGGACGTGGGTGGCGGTCTGGCGGTCGATGAACACGCCCAGCAGGGCCAGGCCCAGCGAGCCGCCGAGATTGCGCGCCATGTTGTACAGGCCGGCCGCGTCGGCGGTGTCTTCCCGGCTCACCGCCCCGACCGAGGCCTGATTCAGCGGCATGAAGGCCAGAATCTGGCCGGCGCCGCGCAGCAACTGCGACCAGACGAAATCCCCGCCCGAGGCGGCTGCGGTCAGGTGCGCGTCCATGAAGCAGCTGAGGCCGAAGCAAAGCAGCCCCATCCAGACCAGCATGCGCAGGTTCATGCGCAGGATGATCGGCAGCACCGGCATCATCAGGAAGGCGGGAATGCCCGAAAGGAACAGGATGCGGCCCGACTGCTCGGCGTTGTAGCCCGAGATGCCGGCGAGGAACTGGGGAATGACGTAGAGGATGCCGTAGATCACCATGCCGACCACGGTGACGATGGTGATCACCGCGGCGTAGGACCGGTTGAGCATCAGCCGCAGCTTGATCACCGGCCGCCGGCTGGTGACCTGGGCGATGGCGAGCAGGACGAAGCCGATCGCGGAGGCGATGGTCAGCTCGACGATCAGGGGGGACTCGAACCAGCGCTCCCGCTGCCCTTCCTCCAGCACCACGGTCAGGCAGCTCAGCCCCACCGACATGCCGATGATGCCCAGCCAGTCGGCGTGCAGCAGGTCGCCGATCTTGGAGCGTTCGGGCGGCAGGCCCAGCAGCAGCAGGGTGACCAGACCCCCGGCGATGGGCAGGTTGAGGAAGAAGCACCAGCGCCAGCTGACGCTTTCGGTCAGCCAGCCGCCGATCACCGGGCCGACCAGCGGCCCCAGCAGCACGATCAGGCCGAAGATGCTCATGCCCAGCGGCAGCTGGTGCAGGGGCAGGCGGGTGCGCACGATGGTCTGGGCGGTGGGGATCAGCGCGCCGCCGAAGAAGCCCTGACCGACCCGGCCGAAGATCATGCCGGGCAGGGTGGTGGCGCCCCCGCAGACCATGGAGAAGACGGTGAACAGCACCGCGCAGCCGATCAGCAGGTTGCGCAGCCCGAAGGTGCGGGTGAGCCAGGCCGACAGCGGGATCATCACCACTTCGCTGACCAGGTAGCCGGTGGCGATCCAGGTGCCTTCGGTGCCGCTGGCGCCGATCTCGCCCTGGATCTGCGGCAGGGCCGAGTTGACGATGGAGATGTCGAGGGAGGCGATCAGGGCGCCGAGCGAGCCGGCGAGAACGGCTACCCAATCCTGCAGCGAGGCATGGTCGTGGCTGTGGCCAGCCGTGCTCACCCGCGGCGCTCCGACGGTTGGCTGGTGTCGACGCTCACCGCGGCCGACAGGCCCGGCAGCAGCCGCCCGCGCAGGTCGCCCGGCACATGCAGGCGCAGCCGAACCGGCACCCGCTGCACGATCTTGGTGAAGTTGCCGGTGGCGTTCTCGGGCGGCAGCAGGGCGAACTGGGCGCCGGTGCCGGGCGAGAAGCTGTCCACTGTGGCGTCGACCGCGCGGCCGCCGAAGGCGTCGAGCTTCACCTTGGCGGGCTGGCCGATGCGCATGAGACCGATCTGGGTCTCCTTGAAGTTGGCCACCAGGTAGATCGCGTCCATCGGCACTAGCGACATCAGCCGGGTGCCGGGCTGCACGTACTGTCCGACCTGCACGGTCTTGTCGCCGACGCGGCCGGAGATGCCGGCGCGGATCAGGGTGTCGCCGAGGTTGATCCGGGCGGACTTGAGCTGGGCTACCGCCCCTTCGAGCTGGGCCCGGGACTGGCCGGCCTGGGCCTTGAGCGTCTCGATCTGGCGTTGGGCCTGTTTCAGGGCGGCGGTGTCGGCGTGCAGGTTGGCCAGGGCCTGGTCGCGCTGGTTGGTGGCCTGGGCGGCGCGCTCCTGGGTTTCCACGCCCTGGGCGCTCAGGGTGTCGAAGCGGTGCGCCTCGCCCGAGGCATAGGTCGAGGTCGCCGCCGAGCCGAAGAGCTGGGCGCGGCGCTGTTCGACGGCGGCGGCCTGCTGGTCGATCTGGCGCTGGGCCGCGACGATGTCGGCCTGGCGGGCGTCGACCGCCGCGGCCTGCTGGTCGAGGGCGGCGCGATAGGTGTCGGCGTCGATCCTCAGCAGGGGCTGGCCGGCCTGGATCGGCTGGTTGTCGCTGACGAACACCTGCTCGACATAGCCCTGCACCTTGGGCGCCACCGCCACCTGGTCGGCGCGCAGGTAGGCGTCGTTGGTGCTCTGCACGAACCGGCCATGGGTCCACCATTGCGTCCCGGCCACCGCGGCCACCACGACCACCGCCACGCCCCCGCCGATCAGCCCTAGGCGGACGGCCGGATTCTTCAGAGGATTGGGGCGAGAGGCTTCGCCGCGATTCTGATCGGTCGGGTTCGAATCTGCGGCCATAACGATCTCAGGTGATTTGCGGCTTGCGGATATCTTCCAATCGGCAGAAATCTGTCAAGTGGAAAACATTCTCCCGTGAGAGGAGGACAGGTGTCGACTTCAGACAGGCCCACGGCCCCGCGGCGAACGCCGGCGTCGGGCGGCTACGCCCGGGGCGAGGAGACGCGCGCGCGCATCATCGCCGCCGCCTTCAAGGTGTTTGGCGAGGAGGGCTACGAGCGGGCTTCCACCCGCCAGATCGCGCGCGAGGCGGGTCTCACCCCGCCGGTGCTGCAGTACCATTTCGACAGCAAGGAAGGCCTGCACCGCGCCTGCGCCGAGCACATCATCGCGGCGACCGCCCACCTGCTTCCGGTCGCCCGGGAAAGCGCCGAGGCGGCGCTCGCCAGCGGTGAGCCCCAGCGTGCGGCCGAGGCGTTGTGCGACCTGCTGGATGCGATCGTCGACGGATCTTCGCTCAAGTCCAAGGAAAAGGCTTCGGCCCAGTTCATGGCGCGCATCCGGGCGGAAGGCGACACGCCCGGCGCGATCCTGGTGCGCGAGCAGATCGCCGAACCGCTGCTGGATATCCAGGTCCGGCTGATCGCCTGCGCGACCGCGGTCGAGATCGACGACACGGTGCGCCTGCGCGCGAGCGTCATCCTGAGCCAGGTCTCGGCGGTGCACGCCCATCGCGACTTCACTTTGAGCGCGCTCGGCTGGACGGATTTCGACGGCAGGCGGAGCGAGATGGTGAAGGCCGTGATCCGCGCTCACACGCTCGCCGCCCTGGGGGCGAAGATCGACTGAAGCGCTGCCCGCTCCGAGCCGACACCCTCACCGCCCACGGGACGGCGATCCTGCGCCTATTTCGTTGAAAAAGTCCGGTTGTCGCTGGGGGCTGGCGCTGATTCACTGAGGTGATCAGAGCGGGGTGGCGGCGATGATGGGCGAGCGTCG
>FSXV01000070.1_pt1 | contig 77022 bp, 70 predicted proteins | sample 1638401 | NCBI WGS metagenome assembly FSXV01 (sample SAMEA3914788, study PRJEB12502) | metagenome | biome: forest; material: soil | place: Canada | collected 2011-07-03 | depth 0.1 m | reverse complement strand
GGGCTTCGTGGAGTTGCGCACCTATTTCACCCGGCTTTGCGCAAGCCTCGGGGCTTCGATGATCCGCGATCCCAACCTGATCGCCATCGAGGTCGACGTAGACGACGATGTGGTGACGGCCAATGTATCCGTCAGCCTGGGCCTGGTCGTCACCGAGCTCGTCATCAACGCGCTCAAGCACGCCTTTCCCGACCAGCGTGGCGGCAAGATCGTGGTGGTTTATCGCTCCCTCGGCGCCGGCTGGATCTTATCCGTGGCCGACGACGGCGTGGGACTGGGGAGCGCCAAAGGCGAGGCGAAGCCCGGACTGGGCACGAGCATCGTTCAGGCTTTGAGCCATCAGCTTCGCGCCTCCCTCCGCGTGGCCGACGCCGACCCCGGCACAATGGTCTCCTTGATGCACGATCGAGTCGACGACGCCGACATCGTCGCGAACGACACGTCGGACTAGGCCTTAGGCCTAGTTGCTCATAAGCACCCACACCGGGCACGCCCCAGTGAGAGTCGCCGATACACTGCCGAAGCACCATTCGAGCAAAGGCGTGTGCTCAAAGCCGCCGACCACAACGAGGTCGGCCCGCTTGTCCTCCGCGATCTGAACCAGGGTCGCTCCCAGCCCGGGCCAGCACAGCGGGCCGCACTCGGCGTCAACCGCACACCCTCGCAGCCGCAGCCGAAGCCGCACCTCCGCCAGGCCATCCCGCGCGTCGTCGCCTCCTTCGCCTGGCTCGATCGAGATCAGATGAACCTCCTCGGCGCGCTGCAGCAACGGCATGGCGTCGGCTATGGCGCGTCGCGTCGCGCGACTGTTGCGCCAGCCGACGACGATGCGCCGGGCCTGCAATGGATCCGCCCCATGGGGCGCCAGAAGCACAGGCACGCCGGCATCCTGAACCAGACCCGAGATTCGCGGCGTCCGTCCCGGCGCCTCGCCGGGCGCGGGGCGGACCACCAGGATCCAGTCGCCGCCGCAGGCGTGTTGCATAAGGGCGAGATCGGGAGCCTGAAACTCCGCAAACCAGGACGTGCGCCCCGAGATCGCTGCCGTCTCCGCCGTGAACCGCGCCTCGGCGTCACGAAGACGCGCATGAAAGGCGTCGACACGCTTGCGCAAGCCGGATCCGGGCGACCAGTCCAAACCGTTCAAGAGGTTGGGCTCGAACGCTTCCGAGCCGACGCCGATCACCGCGGCGCCCGATAATTGGGATAGCTCCACAGCGAGCCTCAGAGCGTCCGGCTCGCCGCGCGTTGGAACGTGCACCAGGATGCCACCCGGAAGGATGGCGAGAGGTTTCGCCCTCGGCGACGCCCAGGCCGCGGACGCCACGGCAGGGCGGGTTAGGACCGTGGGCTGCGCAATCGCCTCCTGCATCCTGGATCTCCAGGCATACGCGTCAGGACGGGCCGCTGCTCGCCTGATCCGCATGCCACAAAGGGCGCTGAACGGGCTCTGATCCTATTGCGAATGAGATCTCGCACTCAGCGGAGCGTCTCCCCTCGCGCGGAGCAAAGCGCCAGCATACCGTTCAACGAGATTAGCCGATCCGCCACAGTCGACGGGAGGGCCGGAAACTACCCATGACTCCGCTAGGCCGTCGCCAGACCTAGGCAGCCGATCCAGCGTTGTCGCCCGAGTGGTTCGCTCTTCGACACCCCGGCGTTGCACGTGAAAATGCGACGAGGGGCGGCGCGCTGAGGCAGAGCGACATGCCAACCGTCTCCGTAACCTAGAGCGGCCGTACTCAAGTTCGGCTAGGAGCCAAAGAAGGCCTCCGGGCTGATCCGCCCGCGTCGCCAAAAATGGGGCTGCCCGACAACGGACGTTCCGGACGGCAGGTGAGAGCCGGACTTCGCCCTTGACCGCCCACCACCGCTGCTACACATCGGCTTTCAGACGCTGGTCGGCGCTGAGGGCGAATCCCTTATTCCGCCTGGCTTTGGTGGAGCGGTCTTGGTGGAGCCATCGCCTCCCCTCGGCTCCACCACGGGACACAGACACCTCCACCCAAATCCCCCGCAAAGATCAGCTGATCGGCGGCGCGGTCACAGCCCCAGCAGCGTGGTCACCAGCAGCGCTCCTGCGGCGGCCACCATCACGGCGGTGGCGAGCCAGCCCCACACCATCAGGCTGCCTCGACTGGTAAAGCGCCCCATCTCGGAGCGGCGGGCCACCACGACCATCATCGCCACCATCATCGGCGCCGCTACCACCCCGTTCAGCACCGCGCTCCAGAGCAGGGCCTTCACCGGGTCGATCGGCGACCAGATGATGCCCATGCCGAGCAGGGTCGCGGCGCCCAGCACCGAATAGAAGCCGACCGCCTCCCACGGCTTGTGCTCCAGGCCGCATTTCCAGTCCTGCGCCTCGCCCACCGCATAGGCGGCCGAGCCGGCCAGCACCGGGATCGATAGCAGGCCGGTTCCGATGATCCCCAGCGAGAACAGGAAGAAGGCAAAGCGCCCGGCCACCGGCTGCAGGGCGCGGGCGGCCTGGTCGGCGGTCTGGATGTCGACATGCCCGGACGCGTGCAGCGTGGCCGCCGTGGCCATGATGATCGAGATGGCGATGACGTTCGACAGGCCCATGCCGACAAGGGTGTCCAGACGCATACGCCGCAGTTCGCGCCGCGCCTGGCGGGGCGCGTCCTTGAGCGGTTCCGCGGCGGGGTCCTGCTCGACATCCTCGACCTCCTGGGCGCTTTGCCAGAAGAACAGGTAGGGGCTGATCGTGGTGCCGAAGATGGCCACGATCATGAGCAGGCCATCCTTCGAGGCCAAGACCCTCGGGTTTGGCCAGATCAGCCCCAGCCCCGCCTCGGCCAAGGGGATGCGCACCACGAACAGCACCGCCACGTAGCTGAACAGGGCCAGGGTCAGCCACTTGAGGAAGGTGACGTAGCGCCGATACGGGACAAACAGCTGCAGCAGCAGCGAGCCCACGGCGAAGATCACCGTGAAGAGATGCGCCCCCCGCCCGACCAGCAGTTGCGCCGCCTCGCCCATGGCGGCCAGGTCGGCGCCGATATTGATGGTGTTGGCGATGAACAGCAGCGCCACCAGCGCGATCACCAGCGGCCGCGGCAGCACCCGCGCCATGTTGCTGGCCAGGCCGCAGCCCGTCACCCGCCCGATGCGGGCGCTGACCATCTGGATCGCGGTCATCAGCGGATAGGTCAGCACCATCGTCCACAGCAGGCCGTAACCGAACTGGGCCCCGGCCTGGGAATAGGTGGCGATGCCGCTGGGATCGTCGTCGGCGGCGCCGGTCACCAGCCCCGGGCCAAGCTGCTCGAACAGGGCGACCGACCGCAGACGCCGCCGCAGCTTCGGCAGGACGGATTTCAAGCCGCCGGAGGGCGCGCGCCGGTCATGCATGGGAGGCTCGAAGTTGGGCGGCGGGCGACTGGCCGGTCTCGGCCTCCACTTCCTCACTCAGGGCGTCGAGGAAATGCAGCACCTCGGCCTCGAGCGCCGCGCCCTCGACCTCGGCGAAGATCTCGGGCAGGCGGCGGTCGATGAAGGCGTCCAGGACGGCGGGGTGGATATAGGCCGAGCGGCATACGGCCGGCGTATTGCCGAGCAGGCCGGCGGTGGCGCGCACACACAGCGCGATGGTCTTCTTCGCCTCCTGCGCGGTGTGAGGCGCACGATGCAGGGCGAGCGCCTTGGCGGCGGCGAGCGTGCCGCCCCAGGTGCGGAAATCCTTGGCGGTGAAGTCCTCGTCCGTGGCCTCGCGAATGTAGGCGTTGACGTCCCCGCTCTCCACGGCGCGGCGCTGGCCCTCGGCGTCAAGATATTGGAACAGGCGCTGGCCCGGCAGCTCCTGGATCGATCGGACGATGCGCGCCAGCCGGCGGTCGTGGATCTTCGCCCGGTGCTGCACGCCGCTCTTGCCGCGAAATTCGAACCGCAGCTCCGCGCCGTCGAGGTCCAGGTGGCGCGAGCGCAGGGTCGTCAGGCCGAAACTCTTGTTCTCCCTGGCATATTCGTCGTTGCCCACCCGGATCATGGTCGCCTCCAGCAGGCGCACGACGGTGGCGACCACCTTTTCGCGCGGCAGGCCGGGTCTCGACAGGTCATGGCCGAGCCTGGCGCGCAGCCCGGGCAAGGCGCGCCCGAAGGCCGCCATGCGCGCGAACTTGGTTTCGGCCCGCGCCTGGACCCACCTGTCGTGATAGCGGTACTGCTTGCGGCCGCGCTGATCGCGGCCGGTGGCCTGGATGTGGCCGCGGGCGCTGCGGCAGATCCAGACCTCGGTATAGGCGGGCGGGATGGCCAGGGCCTGGATGCGCGCGATCAGCTTCGGATCGGTGATCTTCGCGCCGGCGGCGTCCAGATAGCTGAAGCCCGCGCCGCGCTTCACCCGGCGGATGCCGGCGTCCTCGTCGTCGTGGACGTAGACCAGGCCCGCGGCCTCTGCGACCTCTACATTCGACGCCTGGTCTTCGAAGGTCATCGGCGATGGCTTTCGCCGGCCTGCCGACACCTCGCGATGGCCCTCATGCGCAACGGAACGGCCTTAGAACCAGGCCACGTGTTCCAGCGGCGGCTTTGGCGGGCATGAGCGCCTCCCTTCCCCTACCCTGCTAAACTTGGCAGGGACGCCGGAAGTTCATCCGCACACGGCAATCAGCCGATCAGGCGGCCGCCCGCCTTTCGAGCGCGCTCAAAGCTCCGGCTCGCCTGGCGCCGCTGGGCGAGGCGGCGGCGTCGCCTGCCCCGTCCCGGTGACCCGCCAGACCGTATTGCCGGTGTCGTCGGCGATCAGCAGCGCGCCCTTGGCGTCGATGGCCAGGGCCACCGGCCGGCCCCGCGCCTTGTCGCCGTCGAGGAAGCCCGTGACCACGTCCTGGGCCATGCCGCTGGGACGGCCGTTGGCGAAGGGGACGTAGACCACCTTGTAGCCGTTCAGCACGCTGCGATCCCAGCTGCCGTGCTCGCCGACGAAGGCGCCGCCGCGGTACTGCGCCGGCAGGTTCTGGCCGATGTAGAACACCATGCCCAGCGGCGCGACGTGGGAGCTCAAGGCGTAGTCGGGCGCGATCGCCTTGGCCACCAGGTCGGGCCGTTGCGGATGCACGCGCGGGTCGATGTGCTGGCCGTAATAGCTGTAGGGCCAGCCATAGAAGGCGCCGTCCTTCACCGAGGTCAGGTAGTCGGGCACCAGGTCGGGGCCCAGCTCGTCACGCTCGTTGACCACGGCCCAGAGCACGTGAGTCTGGGGCTCGAACTGCAGGCCGTTGGGATTGCGCAGGCCGGTGGCGTACGGGCGATGCGCGCCGGTCAACCGGTCGATCTCCCAGATCTGAGCGCGGCCCAGCTCGGCCCCGATGCCGTTCTCGGTGATGTTGCTGTTGGAGCCGACGCCGGCATAGAGCTTGGTCCCGTCGGGACTGGCCGTCAGGCTCTTGGTCCAGTGATGGTCGATCGGGCCGCCCGGCAGGTCGCACAGCTTCACCCCCGGCGCGGTGATCTGGGTCTGACCGGTCTGGTAGGGAAAGCGCACCACCTCGTCGGTATTGGCGACATACAGATCGTTCCCCACCAGCACGACGCCGAACGGCGAGTTCAGGTGGTCGATGAAGACGCCGCGCGGCTCGAACTTGCCGGCGCCGTTGGTGTCGCGAAACAGCAGGATGCGGTTGCCCGGCCTGGTCCGGGAGTGCGCCATCTTCTCCATCCAGTTCATGACGATCTCCTTGGGCCGGCTCACCGGCGCATGGGGACCGCCCGACTCCACCACCAGCACGTCGCCATTGGGCAGCACATAGAGCGAGCGCGGGTTGGCCAACCCCGTCGCCAGGGCCTCGACCTGCAATCCGGGCGCGACGGTGGGCTTGGCGCCGTTGGTCCAGGGCGTGACCTTGGCCAGGTGCATCGGCGGCATCAGGTACTGGTGGATCGGCGGCAGATAGGGATTGGCCCCGATCTGCTTTTGCGGATCGCCGGGGCTGGGCCCGCAGGCGGCGAGGCCGGCCAGGACAGCGGCGCTGGCGGCGAAACGAACGGCCTTCATCGACGATCCTCCAGGCGCACGCCGACGCCGTGGCGAAACACCAGCCCTCGTCCAAGCCAGGTCGTCACCAGCAGGATCAGCACCACCAGGGTCGACAGCACCAGGCCGGTGGGCACCACCGAGGTCCAGGCGTCGCGGCTGTGCACGAAGGCGTTGAAGATGGACAGCACCAGCGCCAGCCCGTTGCCCAGGCCGTGCACCCAGGCCGAGCCCAGCGCCCGGATGCGCCGGTCGCCGAAGAAATCGACCACCCCGGCCAGCGCCACCAGGGCGGAGACCACCAGCCCCACCGCCAGCAGCCAGGCGGACAGGTCCGCCCACATCATGTTCGCCGTCTTCCAGTAGACGAGGTCCGAACAGAGGGTCCCGACGAAGCAGATGATCGGGACCGGGGTCAGCATGGCGTGGATTGGCTGGCCGCCGAGGCGGACCGTCGCTTGGGGCGTATCGCTGGGCATGGCGTGGGTCTCGCCGCACCGGCGTGGCGCCGGTGTCTCTAGTACGGGTTGCACGCCTTGGAGTTCCGGGACGCCATGGCGATGTCGCGGCGTTTCGCAGTAAAGTCCTCCCGAGGCGCCGCGGCCGCAGCCCAAAGCGCTCTCGCTTGTCCTAGCAACGCGCCGGCCCGGACCGCCGTCCGGAGCGGGCACGAAGGAGATTCCCAAATGGCTTCCGGCAGCGCCTTCCTGTTCGACCTCGACGGGACCCTGGTTGACAGCGTTTACCAGCATGTCCTGGCCTGGCACGAAGCGCTCCGTTCCGAGGGGATCGAGCTGTCGGTCTGGCGCATCCACCGCAAGATCGGCATGAGCGGCGGGTTGTTCGCCAACCAGCTGCTGCGCGAAATCGGCCGCGATGTCGGGCCCGAGGTCGCCGACCGCCTGCGCCAGGCCCACGCGGCGGCCTACAACCGCCTGTCCGGCAGCGTCGTGCCGCTCCCCGGCGCCAAGGCCTTGCTGAAGAGCCTGACGGAAGACGGCGTGCCCTGGGCCATCGCCACCAGCGGCCGCATGGAGACCGCCGCCGTCAACCTGAAGGCGCTCGACGTGGACCCTGCGGTCTCGGTGGTGGTCACGCGCGACCAGGTGCGGTTCGCCAAGCCCGATCCGGACCTGTTCGTGGAAGCCGCCCGGCGCCTCGGCGCGCCGATCGAGACCTGCCTGGTGGTCGGCGACAGCATCTGGGACATGCTCGCCGCCGCGCGCTGCCGCGCCCTGGGCGTCGGCCTGCTGTCGGGCGGCTACGGCCAGGACGAACTCGAGCGCAGCGGCGCCTTGCGGGTCTACCAGGACCCCGCCGACCTGCTGAAGCACGTCGACGAGGTCGCCTCCAGAACTCGCTAGGGGCCCGCTAGACCGAATTGGCCGGCGGGCTTCGATCTTGCTCTACCCTGCGCTGCAAGATGGCCTGCCCGGCCGTTTCCGTGCAATGAATTGGCGGCCGGCGCGTCGCGTCGGCAGGAGGCGACGCAGGCGCCAGTGAAGAGGGCTCGAGCCCCGCCACGGCGCCATTTCACGGGAACGGGACATGGACGTGCAGGGGCGCATTGGCCGGATCATAAATGGTAGCGCTATCGCTTTAAGCCTTGCGAGCGCCGCGCACGCCCAGCACTCAGGTCAGGGCCCAGGCCAAGGCGCAGGTCAGGGTCAGGTGACCGCCGCCTCCGCCCCGCCGCCGATGACCGCCGACAGCGGCTATCAGGACCAGCCCTTGGGCCAGATCCAGCGCTTCCCCGGCGACGGCGCGGGCGCCTACAAGACCCACCATTACCGCGACCTGTTCGCCGAGCAGCTGGGCCGCAGCCCCGCCGAGAGCCGGGCCAAGGTCGAGCAGGCCTTTCAGCAGCTGTTCCACGGCGACGGCCAGGAAGAACGGCTCTATTTCGAGACCGGCGCCAACGCCAACGGGCCGCTGGCCTACATCACCGACTGGGCCAACAACGACGCCCGCACCGAGGGCATGAGCTACGGCATGATGATCGCCGTGGAACTCGGCAAGAAGCGCGAGTTCGACGCCCTGTGGAACTGGGCCAAGACCTACATGCTGATCACCGACCCGAAGAACCCTTCGGTCGGCTACTTCGCCTGGTCGATGGACACCAACGGCGAGCCGCGCTCCGACAGCGCCGCACCGGACGGCGAAGAGTACTTCACCATGGCGCTCTATTTCGCCGCCCATCGCTGGGGCCATGGCAAGGGCATCTACGACTACCAGGCCGAGGCCGATAAAATCCTGCGCGGGATGCGCCATCATCCGGTGCTGAGCGGAACCTCGCCCTTCCGCATCCATCCGGACGCGGCGCCGTTCACCTGGCCCGACCAGCCCTGGCCCAGCCTCAACAACCGCGCCATGGCGGCCGAGGCCGCGAAGGCCGGCCAGCCCTGGCCGCCGTTCCGGCCCAAGCACGCCCCGCACCAGGCCACCGTGGGGCCGATGGTGGACGAGGCCCACGCCATGATCCGCTTCGTGCCCGAGGTGAACGTTCCCGGCACCGACGCGTCCTACCACCTGCCGGCCTTCTACGAGCTGTGGGCGCGGTGGGGGCCGCAACAGGACCGCGCCTTCTGGGCCAAGGCCGCCGACGCCAGCCGCGACCTGTTCGCCAAGGTCACCAGCCCGCAAACGGGCCTGGCGCCCGACCGCAGCCACTTCGACGGCTCCACCATGGCGACCCGCGACGGCCAGCCTGATCCGTTCGGCTACGACAGCTGGCGCACGGCCAGCAACTGGTCGGTGGACTACAGCTGGTGGGGCAAGGACCCGCGCGAGCAGGCGCTGAGCGACCGCATCCAGGCGTTCCTCTACGGCCAGGGCGTCCATAGCTTCCCCGACCGCTACACCCTGGACGGCAAGCCGCTGTCGACCCGCCACTCCCCCGGCATGGTCGCCACCACCGCGGTGGGCAGCTTCGCCGCCACGCCGGGATCAGCCTCCAAGGCCTTCCTGCAGGAGCTGTGGGACATGCCCGTGCCCGCCGGCGAGCAGCGCTATTTCGACGGCATGCTCTACCTGATGAGCCTGATGCACTGCAGCGGCGAGTTCCGCATCATCGCGCCGCCGATCGAACACAAGGGCTAACCCGTCGCCCCAGGCCCATCGCCCCAGGGGCGCTGAGCGGGTTCGCCCGGCGCCCCCAAGCGATCAGCCGCGCCCTATTTCGCCGCCACGTTGCGGGGATCGTCCTTTGCATCGAGGTAGTGAAGCCCGAGCGGCCCCATTCCGCTGACCTGGGTGACGTAGCCCCCTGAGCGCGCCCAGTGGAAATGAGGCGTGCCGCCGGGCAGAACCACCACGCTGCCGGGCCCGTAGGCCACCAGCTTGGACGGATCGAAGGTCGCGCCCAGCCCGATGTAGAACACCCCCGAGATCACCGTGTAGATGCGGTCCTCCGGATGGGTGTGGGGCATCAGCTTGACCCCCTCGGGCACCGAGACCCGCACGACATACGGCCCGGGCTTGGCGGGATCGCCAACCAGCACGGAGAGCTCGGCCCCCTTGGGAAAGGCGGTGAACGGCTCGAAGACGACCGCCTCGGGCCGTACCGAACCGAACACCTTGGGGTCCAGCGGCTGGGCCGCATGGGCCGTCGCCGCGCCAAGCGCTCCAGCCGCCAGGGTGATCGCCGCGCCCATCAGCATTCCCTTTGTTCTGTTTCCTGTCCTGTCAGGCATGACCCGGCCCCACGTAGTAGCCGAGGCGCTTCTCCACATCGCTCGGCTGCTGCAGGCCAAGCGGGACCAGCGCTTCCAGCCGCCGATGGGCCTCGGGCAGCGCCACCGACTCGGTGAACGCGCCCCACGAGGCCTTCAGCTCGCCGTCCGACGGCAGGCTGGGGCCGTCCACCAGGCTCTTGGTCAGGGCGATGGCATGCCGGTCGAAGGAGGCGATGCGGCGGGCCATGGCGTCGACGAAGCCGTCCAGCTCGGCGTCGGGCAGCGACCGGTTCACATAGCCGTAAAGCTCGGCGGTCGGGCCGTCGATATCGTCCGCCCCCAGCAGCACCTCAAGCGCCCGCCCACGCCCCATCAGCCGCGGCAGGCGCGCCATGGGGCCGCCGCCGGGCGCGAAGCCCACGCCCACCTCCCAATGGGACAGGATCGCCTTCTCGCGGCTGGCGAAGCGCATGTCGCAGGCCAGCGCCAGTTCGCTGCCCGAGCCGGTCGCCCGCCCGCGGATCGCGCAGATCGACGCCACCGGCGCCTTGCTGAGCCGGCTGAGGAAGTCGGGAAACGGATGCATGCCGGTGGGCCCCGACGGCATGTCGAGCGAGACCTTCAGGTCTCCCAGCACATCGTAGTGGGCCATGAAGCAGTCCGGGACCGCGCTGTCGAACACGATCACCTTCAGCGCCGCGTCCGCCTCGATGGCGTCGATCAGGCTCGCCAGTTCGGCGACCATCTGCGGGGTGGTGATGTTGAGCGGCGGATTGTTGAGGCTTGCACGCCAATAGGCCGGCGTGACGCGCTCGACCCTCACCTGCGGGTTCGATAGTCCGTGGTCGTGCATAGCCGCCATCGCCATCTCCATCGCCGATTTTCACGGAGACGAACGCAGCGCCCCCGACCGCCGGCGAGGTTTAAGGCCAGAAAACCGACAGTCAAAACGAATACATCCGTCAATGCACATTTTTCAAATGCCACATAATCAAATATGCGTACAGGACATGATTTCATTTTCCACCACCACAACTGTCGCTCTCGTTGCTTCAATTGCGCAGGAAGCCCATTGTCGCGCTGACGAGATCGCGTATTTTCCGATCGCCCCTCCGCATCACGACGGGAGACGGGCTGGTGTGCGCCCAATCAAGCCATAGGCAGAGGAGTTCTCCATGAAGATCCTGATGGTCCTGACCTCGCACGACAAACTCGGCGATACCGGCCGCAAGACCGGCTTCTGGCTGGAGGAACTGGCTGCGCCCTACTACGTCTTCAAGGACGCCGGCCACGAGATCGTGCTGGCCTCGCCCAAGGGCGGTCAGCCGCCGCTGGATCCCAAGAGCAACGAGCCGGGCTTCCAGACCGACCTTACCCATCGGTTCGAGGCCGACGAGGCCGCCAATAAACAACTGGCCAACACCGTGCGGCTGGACAGCGTCTCGGCCGCCGATTTCGACACCGTGTTCTATCCAGGCGGCCACGGCCCGATGTGGGATCTCGCCGAGGACCCGGTCTCGATCAAGCTGCTCGAGACCTTCTATGGCTCCGGCAAGCCGATCGCGCTGGTCTGCCATGCGCCGGGCGTCCTGCGCCACGTCAAGGGAGCGGACGGCCAGCCCCTGGTGAAGGGCAAGAAGGTCACCGGCTTCACCAACACCGAGGAAGAGGCGGTGGGATTGACCAAGATCGTGCCGTTCCTGGTCGAGGACGAGTTGAAGGCCAAGGGCGGCATCTTCTCCAAGACCGACGACTGGCAGGTCTATGTGCTCGAGGATGGGCTGCTGATCACCGGCCAGAACCCGGCCTCCTCGGGGCCAGGCGCCAAGAAGCTGCTGGAAGTGATGGCGCGCGTGAAAGCGCCGGCCTGACCTTCATCGCCTGATGGCGGGCGGTGGAGGCGGACATGCGGCGACGGCCGCTCCATTTCGTCATCCGCCGCCCGCTATGGGCGGCCGCCGCCCTGGCGCTGCTCGCCGCGTCGGCCGCACCGGTGCGCGCCCAATCGACCGACGCGCCCGACGCCGGGCCGCTGGCCGGGTTCGCCCAGCGGCTGGCGGACAAGGGCGTCGTCATCAACAGCACCTATCTCGGCGAATTCGCCGCCAACCCCACGGGCGGCCAGCGCCAGGGCGCGGCCTATGACGACGAACTCAACGTCGTCGCCGAAGTCGACCTCGACAAGCTGGTCCACCTGCATGGCGGGTCGCTCGAGGTCGCGTTGACCAACCGCGACGGCAGCAGCCTGGCGGCCAACAAGATCAACAACAGCATCTCGGTGCAGGAAAAATACGGCGACGGCCAGACCTGGCAGCTCACCTTCCTGACCTACTCCCAGTCCTGGCTCGGCGGCCTGGTCCAGACCCGCGTCGGCCGCGACGACATCACCTTTCACTTCGCCTTCCAGCCCGGCGCCTGCACCTATTTCCAGAGCTTCGCCATCTGCAACAACCCAAGCGTCACGCTGCAGGACGTCAACGACGGCGGCTCCTACTGGCCCGAGGCGGTCTGGGGCGGGCTGGTGCAGGTGAACCCGACGCAGCGGCTGTATCTCAAGCTCGGGGTCTATGAGGACGAGCCGCGGCAGAACCCGCACGTCAACCACGGCTTCGACTTCAGCGGCGGCAACGGCAACGGCGAGCAGATCGGCGGCGAGGTCGGCTACCAGACCACCCAGCCCGGCGCCGTCCTGCCCGACAAATACGCGGTCGGGACCATCTACGACACCGGTCACTACAGTGCGCCGTTCTATTCGCCCGAAACGCAGTCCAGCCGTGGCCTGGTCTATATCCAGGCCAACAAGACCGTGTTCCGGCCCACGCCCGGCGCGTCGCAGGGCCTGTATCTGTTGGGCGGCCTCTATTACGGAACCGCCGGAGAGTCGCAGAGGGTCCGCTATGAATGGCAGGCCGCGGCGCTGTACTTCGGCGCCATCCCGGGCCGTCCAAACGAAAACATCGGCTTCCAAGTCACCGGCCTGCACTACAACAGGGCCCTCCTCGACAGCCTCTACCAGCAGCGCCTGGCCGACGGGGGCGACGAGCCGCCCGACAGCAACATGACCATGGCGGAGCTGAACTACACGGTGAAGCTGACGTCCTGGGCCGCCCTCACGCCGAACCTGCAATATATCTGGAACCCCGACGGCCTCGGCTCGCTCGCCTATCCGCAGGCCAATCTGAAGAACGCCTTCGTCATCGGCGCCCAGATCGAGATCAACGTCGACAAGCTGCTTGGCCTGAGGCCGAGGTCGGGCGCGCCCTAGCCGACGTCGCAGCTCTGCCTCGCGCGCCGCTAACGCGGCGTGACGTCGAGGTTCAGGTAGTCGGGTTCGAACTCGCCGACCTGGACCAGCCGGTCCCAATTCTTGATCTGCACCACGTTGCCCGCCCAGTGGACGAGATCCTCGCGCCTCAGGTCCTGGATCGTCCGGTTGACGTGCACCGGCGACAGGCCAAGCACGTCGGCCAGCACGCTCTGCGTCAGCGGCAGCACGAACCGCCCCTCGCCCGCCGCCCCGACCGCCACCAGCCTGAGGTAGAGTTCGCACAGCAGGTGCGCCAGTTGGCCCATCGCCGGCAGCCGTCCCAGCACCGCCAGCCACTCCCGCTGGATCGCCGCATCGATCAGGGTGTCCAGCCACAGCATCCGCGTCAGGTGGGGATGGCGCTGGGTGATCTCGCGCAGGTGATCGTGCGGCACCACCGCCATCCGGCAGGCCGTCAGGGCGGAGACCGTATGGTCCATCGGCTTGAGCAGCAGCGAATGCAGGTCGATGAAATCGCCGCCGACGTGAAGCGAGGTGATCGATCGCTGCCCATCGGCCAGGGTCTTGATCCGCCCCGCCCAGCCGCTCAGCAGGATGGTGCTGAAGCCGAGCGTCTCGCCCTCGCGCACGAGGTCCTGGTTCGCCGGCAGCTCCTTGATCGTCGTCGCCACGCTCTCGAGCACGCCACGCTCCTCGGCCGACAGCCGATCGCGCCGCTCCAGCTTGAGCACGAGCGGACTGGTCATGACGCCGGTCATTGACGCCTCCCCCCGCCCTCCACGGCGTTGACCTCCACCCGAAACACCGTCTGCCCCGTGACGTCGGTGACCTCGACTAGGAACACGCTGTGCTCGAGCACCAGGTCGGGGTTGTCGTTGACCAGCGAGGTCGCCAGCGCCACCGCGGAGCGCCGGGCCTCCATCAGGTTCGCGCAATCGGAACCTTCCTCGTCGCGAAGGCGCTCGCCGTCACGGGTATGGAAGAAAAATCGGGGCATTCGGTCTCCTCGCCTGCCTCCCTCTCAACCCGCGGCGGTTTGGGAATGTTGCAGCCGCCTCCGGTCAGGCCCGATCTGCGTGCTGCGCCAGCACGCCCTTAGCCGCCGCCACGCCAGTGGCGAAACAGGCCTGCAGCAGGTAGCCGCCGGTCGGCGCCTCCCAATCCAGCATCTCGCCGGCGACGAACACGCCGGGCAGCCGCGTCAGCATCAGGCTCTCGTCCACTTCCGACCAGGCGACGCCGCCGGCCGATGAGATCGCCCGCTCCAGGCCCCGGGCCGCGGTGAGGACCACCGGAACGCGCTTGATCGCCTTGGGCAGGCTGTCGGGCAGGCCGCCGCCATTCGCTTCGCGGATCAGGTTCACGGCGACGGGCGACAGGCCCGCGGCCTTGCGCAGGACGTTCGACATCGACTGGCCGCCACGCGGGCGCGCCAGCTTCTGGGCCAGCTGCTCTTCCGTGAGATCGGGCCGAAGGTCGAGCGTCAGCACGGCGCGGCCGTCCCGCGCGATGGCGTCGCGCAAGGGAGCCGACAGCGCATAGATCCCGCCGCCCTCGATCCCATAGCCGGCGATCACCGCCTCGCCGCGGACTGTCCGCCCCTCGAAGCTCAGGGCCAGGGTCTTCAGCGGCGCGCCGGCGAACCGCGCGCGGAACGGTTCGCTCCAATCGACGGCGAAACCGCTGTTGGCCGGTCGGAACGGCGCGACCTCGACGCCCCTGGCCCCGAGCGTCTCGGCCCAGGCGCCGGTGGAGCCCAACTTGGGCCAGCTCGCGCCACCCAGCGCCAGGATCACGGCGTCAGGTCGTTCGGGCGCGCGCTCGGGGGACTGATCGCGAAAGCTCAGCGCGCCGGTCTCGTCCCAGCCCAGCCATTCCGTCCGCGGCCTCAGGCTCACGCCCTGCTCAACCAGCCGCGCCAACCAGGCGCGCAGCAACGGCGAGGCCTTCAGCGCCTTGGGAAACACCCGACCGCTGGAGCCTGTGAAGATCGGCTGGCCCAGCCCCTCGGCCCAGGCGACCAGGGCCTCGGGCGGGAAGGCGTCGAGATAGGGCGACAGCCGCCCCACCGCTTCGCCATAGCGCGTCTTGAACCGGTCGAAGGGCTCGGAGTGGGTCAGGTTCAGCCCACCGCGGCCCGCGATCAGCAGCTTGCGCCCAAAGGTCGGCATGCGTTCGTAGACGGTGACGCGGCAGCCCTGCGCGCTCAGCTTCTCGGCGGCGATCAGCCCCGCGGGCCCACCGCCGATGACGGCGACGCTCAAGCCTTGTTCGTCACCCACGTCTTCAGCACCAGGCTCCTCGCCTTGTCGGCGCAGCCCTCGTGTACCCCGCCGCCGCGCGGAATCAATGCACTGACGGGGGGCGCCGCTCAGGGCTCCAGCGACAGCACCGTGACCGACTTGGGCGGCAGGTGCAGCGGGATGCGCCCGTCGAGCGCCTGGACCGACACCGGCTGAGGCTTCACCACGTCAGGGCTGTCGAAGCTGTTGATCGCATCGACCCTGGCCGCCGTCAGCACCTCGCCGCGGGCCACATGCGCCGCCACCCCGTCGATCGCCGCCGAGATGTCGGCCGGCCGATTGGGATCCAGGTTGGTGACCGCCAGCCAGAGCTTGCCCTGCTTGTCACGCGCGGCGATGGCGTCGACCTGGGGCATGGCCACGCCGCCCGTGCTGTACACGCCGGCATCGAAGGTGGCGGGGATCAGCTCGGCGTCCTGGAACGGCGTGTACATGCGGTAGACGTAGTAGGTGGGCGTCAGCACCATCTTCGGCCCGTCGGTCAGGATCATGGCCTGCAGCACGTTGACCATCTGGGCGATGTTGGTCATCCGCACCCGGTCGGCGTGGCGCGCGAAGATATTCAGGTCGAGCGCGGCGATGATGGCGTCGCGCAGCGAGTTCTGCTGCATCAGGAAGCCCGGATTGGTCCCCGGCGTCGGGGCCAGCCAGGCGCCCCACTCATCGACCACCAGCGCCACCTGCTTCTTGGGGTCGTAGCGGTCCATGATCGCCGAGGCGTTGGCGACCATCGCGTCCATGCCCAGGGCTTCCTTGACCAGGGTGGCGTATTCCTTCTCGCCGAAGCCGGTCGAGGCGTAGGACGGCGGCCAGCCCCCGGTGGTGTAGGCGTGCAGCGACAGCCCCTCCACGCCCCAGCTCCAGCCGTGGTCCTTCCAGGCCTTCATGACGGCCTCGGTATAGTCCGGCTTGTCGGCGTCCGGCCCCACCGCCACGCGCTGCATGGCCTTGGCGCCGGTCTGGGCCGGGTCGAGGTTGCGGATGAAGCGGCTGTAGGCCTTCAGGTGCTCGACATAGTTCTCCGGGCTCATGGCCCCGCCGCAGCCCCAGCTCTCGTTGCCGACGCCCAGGTACTTCACGCGGTAGGGCGCCTTGTGGCCGTTGGCCGCCCGCTCCTTGCCCAGCGTCGAGGACGGGGCGGCGGTCATGTATTCCAGCCATTCGGCCGCCTCACCGGGCGTGCCAGAGCCGACATTGACCGTGACATAGGCCTCGCTGCCGATCTGGTCGGCGAAGTCCATGAACTCGTCGGTGCCGAAGCTGTTGGGCTCCACCGAGTCGCCCCAGTTGGCGTTGACGGTCGAGACGCGCTTGTCGGCAGGGCCGATGCCGCGCCGCCAGTGATACTCCTCGGCGAAGCAGCCGCCCGGCCAGCGCACCACCGGCACCTTGATCGCCCGCAGCGCCCGAACCACGTCGCTGCGGATGCCGCGGACATTGGGGATCGTCGACGACTTGCCGACCCAGACGCCGCCATAGACGCCCTGACCCAGGTGCTCGGCGAACTGGCCGAAGATGTCGCGATCGATGGTCGGGCCGGGAACATTGGGATGCAGGGTCAGCGACGTTGGCGGGCTCGATTGCGCCCACGCCGGTGTCAGGGCGGATGCAGCTAGAAAAGCCGCCAGACCGACCCGCTTCGCCCACGACGCCATCGAAACCCGCTCCCCATCATCTTCTTGGTCACGGCTCGCCAGCGAACAGGGCCGCCGCGGCGCGCGTTATTTGTATGATGATAGCGATACCGGAGCGGGAGTCGATATGTCGACCCAAAGCGCTGCGATCTTCTCCTCCCCCGCTGCGCAGGGGAGGAGAACAGTCCCCTGCCGCCGACACCCCAAAAGAAAATCGCCCCGCAGGCGGACCTGCGGGGCGACAAACTCAGAGCCGGTAGAGCAGCTTAGAACTCTTCCCAGCCGTCTTCTTCGGCGACCGCCTTGGGCGCGGCGCCGCCGCGGCCGGTGGTCTTCATCGCCGACACCGGGCGACCCCTTGTAGCGCCGCGGGTCGCGGTGCGAGCGTCGGGGCGGGTGCGAGCGCTGGCGACGGGTTCCGAACCGGTCTTGAACTGCCCGATCAGGCGGCTCAGCTCTTCGGTCTCCTGGGTCAGGGCGTGGCTGGCGGCGGTGGACTGCTCCACCATGGCCGCGTTCTGCTGGGTCACCTGGTCCATCTGGTTGATGGCGGTGTTGACCTGGTTCAGCCCGGTGGCCTGCTCCTTGGCCGAGGCGGCGATCTCGCCGACCACGGTGTTGATCTCGCCCACCTGTGACAGGATCCGCTGCAGCGCCGCCCCGGTCTCGCCGACCAGGCTGACGCCCGAGGACACCTGGGTCGCCGAGGCCGAGATCAGACCCTTGATCTCCTTGGCCGCTTCGGCCGAGCGCTGGGCCAGGGCCCGCACTTCGGAGGCGACCACCGCGAAGCCGCGGCCGGCGTCGCCGGCGCGAGCCGCTTCGACGCCCGCGTTCAGGGCCAGCAGGTTGGTCTGGAAGGCGATCTCGTCGATCACGCCGATGATCTGGCCGATCTGCTTGGAGGACTGCTCGATGCCGCTCATGGCCGAGACGGCGTTGCGCACCACCTCGCCCGAACGCTCGGCGTCGGACTTGGCCTCGCCGACGATCTTGCCGGCGTAGATGGCGCCCTCGGCGGTCTTCTTCACCGTGGCGGTGATCTCGTCCAGGGCTGCGGCGGTTTCTTCCAGGCTGGCGGCCTGCTGCTCGGTACGGCGCGACAGGTCGTCGGCCGCCGAGGAGATTTCGCCGGCCCCCGAGTGGATCGCCGAGGTGTTGACCGACACTTCGGTCATCACCTGCTGCAGACGCTCCATGGCGGCGTTGAAGTCGTGGCGCAGCTTCTCATAGACGGACTCGGCGTCCTTGTTGTCCATGATGAAGGGGGCGGCCAGGCGATACACCAGGTCGCCCTCGGCCATGTGCTCCAGACCGTCGCCGATCATGCCGGCCACCATGGTCTGTTGCTGCATGGCGATTTCGCGGGCCTGGTTCTGGCGGTTGCGCTCGACTTCGGCGGCTTCACCGGTCACGCGCTGCTCTTCCTGCATGGCCGCCAGTCGGACCTGATTGTCGCGGAACACGATCAGGGAGTCGACGATGGCGCCCAGTTCGTCGCGACGCTGCAGCTTGTCCAGCGGGATGCTGTTGTTGCCGGCCGCCAGCTTTTCGGTGGCTTCGGCGATGCTGCGGATCGAGACCCGGGTGTTCTGGGTGAAGAAGGCCGCCAGGATGCCCACGCCGACCACGGTGATCACGGTGGAGACCAGGGTCAGGGTGGTGTTGGCCTGGGACGCGGCATAGGAGGCCTGGGCCGAAGCCTGGATCTTGGACCGGTCGGTGGCGATGACCTTGTTCAGGGTGTCGGTCATCTGGGTGTAGCTCCCCTCGAAGGGCGCCACGAAGCCGGCCGCGGTCGAGAAGTCGGAGCCCATCATGGTGCCGACCAGGTCGATGGCGCTGCGGGTCTCGCCCAACTGCTTCAGCAGGCGGGTGAACAGCGGCTTCTCCGACGCATCGGCGGTGTTGCGGACGCTCTCGATTTCCTTGGTGGTGGCGTCGAGGCCGGCCAGCAGTTCCTTCATCTGGCCGTCGATGGCCTTGGTGTCCACCGAGGCGGCCTGGTGAGTAAGCAGAAGATACAGTTCACCGTGAGCGGCGGTGATGCGTTCGGAAATCTGTTGCAGACGCACGCTGGCAGGCATCTGCACCTCGACCGCCTGCTTGAGCGCCGCGGTGGTCCGCTGCTGTGCGCTGATGCCTAGAGCGGCCAGCACCAACAGCATCACCACCATGACGACCGGCGCGATGCCGATCTTCACAAGCATAGGCCAATCGGAAAGACGCGAACGCACCATGCTAATCCCCCTTGCCGTCGCAACTGCGACCCGTTCACCTCGGACTACGGTGAATGTCGGTAGGATTGGTTAATGCGTGAAACTTTTATCGAACTGTCATCGGAAAAAGAATGAACACAAATTCATAGTAAATAACTGGTTACCACTATATCTCTGTTTGCATTTGCCAGATGTTTACCCATCGACCCTAAATCCTGCCGTCATCCAATCACTAGGGGGCAGAAGCCGATGAAGTTTTCTATCGTGACCGCGCTGGGCGCTGGGATGGCTCTTCTTGCAGCGCAAGGCGCGATCGCGGAAGGTAGCTTTCAACAGCACTATTCCGACTGCGTCGACAAGTTCGCTCCGGCCGGTGGCGCGGCCAGCGTGATGCTGGAATGCACCGCCACCGACGGCAAGCTCGACGCCTGCTCGGTCAAGGAAAACAGCGCCCCGGGCAAGGGCTTCGACAAGGCCGCCATGTGCGTGGCCAAGTTCCTGCCGATGGGCTCCAAGACCGGCCCCGTTCAGGTTCCGATCAAGTTCGCCGGCGCCTAAGCCGCGAACCACCAACTACCTCCCGAATAAAAATCAGGACGCGGTCACCCAATGGCCGCGTCTTTTTTTGTGCTCAAGGTTTTATGAGCACCAATTTATGAGCTCAGGATCAGGTCGGCGGCCTTCTCGCCGATCATGGCCGACGGCGCCTGGGTGTTGCCGCTGATCAGGGTCGGCATGATCGAGGCGTCGGCCACCCGCAATCCCTCCACACCCCGCACCTTGAGTTGCGGATCCACCACCGAGGCCGGATCGCTTCCCATGCGGCAGGTGCCGACGGGGTGGTAGATGGTGTCGGCGTGGGCGCGGATCAGGGCGCGCAACGCCTCCCCCGTCTCGTCGCCCGAACCATACAGCGGCCGTCCCTTGAACCGCGCCAACGGCGGCGCCGCCAGGATCGCGCGCGCCAGACCTACCCCGCGCTCAAGACCTTCCAGGTCTTCCGCCGCCGACAGATAGGCCGGGTCGATCAGCGGCGGGTCGGCGATCTCGGCGCTGCTCAGCGTCACCTCGCCGCGGCTGGCGGGCCTCAGCAGGCACACATGCAGGGCAATGCCCGTCGCCAGATGCTTCTTGCGGTTATGGTCGTCCACCAGACCGATGCAGAAGTGCAACTGCAGATCGGGGCGTTCGAGTTCAGGGCGGCTCTTGATGAATCCGCCCGCCTCCGCCGCATTGCTGGTGAACATGCCGCGGCCATGGCGGATGTAGTCCAGCGTGCTGCCGAAGCTCTTGGCCAGCACCGGCAGGGTCAGACCGAACAGGCCCGGCGCGGTCATGCGCAGATTGTGGGTGTAGTCGAGGTGATCCTGCAGGTTACGCCCCACCTCGGGCAGGTCGTGCAGCACCTCCACGCCATGGCGGCGAAGCACCTCGCCCGACCCCAGCCCCGACACCATCAACAGCTGCGGCGAGCCGAACGCGCCGGCGCAAACCACCACCTCGCGCCACGCCCTCAAGGTGCGCTCCTCGCCTGGCCGCCCGACCACCACGCCGCAGGCCCGCCGCCCCTCGAACAGGATGCGCCGCGCCTGCCGCTCGGCCAGCACGCTCAGGTTCGGCCGCGGCGGCCCCGACTGCAGATAGGCGCGCCCGGCGTTCCAGCGGCGGCCGCCCTTTTGGAACACCTGGTACAGGCCCACACCCTCCTGGCTGGCCCCGTTGAAGTCGAGATTGGCCACATGGCCGCAGGCCTCCCCCGCCCGCACGAAGGCCCCGCTCATCGGGCTCGGCGAGCGCAGGTCGCTGACGTGCAGCGGACCGCCAGCGCCGTGCCAGGCGTCGGCGCCGCGGGCGTTGTCCTCCGAGCGCTTGAAGTAGGGCAGCACCTCTGCCCAGCTCCAGCCGGCGCAGCCCTGGGCGGCCCAACCGTCATAATCCTCGGGCTGGCCGCGGACATAGATCATGGCGTTGATCAGGCTGCCGCCGCCCACGCCCCGCCCGCGCGGCTGGAAGCCCCTGCGTCCATTCAGTCCGGGCTGCGGCGTGGTCTCGTAGCCATAGTTGTAGCGGCCGCGGAACGGGACCAGGGCCGCCAGCCCCAGCGGCACGTTGGACAGCAGCGGCGCGCGCGCCGCGCCGGTTTCGACCAGGGCCACCGTCGGCGATCCGGGCGCCTCGGCCAGCCGCGCCGCCACGGCGCATCCCGCCGGGCCCGCACCGATGACGATGAAGTCGAAAGCCTGTTCGACCATGCTTCCCCCCGCCCTGTCGGCCGGCGTTCAAGCGCTCGGCCTGTTCTGTTCGGACGGGGGTCAGCCTAGGCCCGGACCCAAGCTATGCAAATGCGGCGATGCAAACGCCTCAGATCTTTATGTTGAGCAGCGCGCCCATCATCTGGTCGGCGGTCTGCACCACCTTGGCCGAGGCGTTGAATTCGCTCTGGTCGGAGATCTGGTTGACGGTCTCCTGGGCGGGATCGCCCGAACCGTCCACGGTGCGCTGGGCCGACTGGCCGAAACTGTTGGCGGCCGAGATCATGCCCGCCGCCCCGATCGCCAAAGCGTCCATCGCGCCCTCCGTATTTTGCGCTGTCTAACGGCTCAGGCTTAAGGAGACGCGCAGAAGCGTGGTTTACGGTCGCGAGTCGCCCTAATCGCAGCCTGACTTCAGGAGACGCTTATGACCGCCCGCATCATCGACGGCGCCGCGACCGCCGCGCGCCTGCGCGCCGACATCGCCGCCGAGATCGAGGCCCTGCCCGCCGGCGCCCGTCCGCCCGGCCTGGCCGTGGTGCTGGTCGGCGAGAACCCGGCCAGCCAGGTCTATGTGCGCAACAAGGGCGTGGCCACGCGCAAGGCCGGCATGGTCTCCACCGAGCACCGCCTGGCCGAGACCGCCAGCGAGGCCGAACTGCTGGCCCTGGTCGCCCAGTTGAACGCCGATCCCGAGGTGGACGGCATCCTGGTGCAACTGCCCCTGCCCCCGCACATGCACGTGGCCAAGGTGCTGGCCGCCATCGATCCAGAAAAGGACGTCGACGGCTTCCACGCCCTCAACGTCGGCCGGCTGTGGGGTGGCGAGGCCGGGCTGGTTCCCTGCACGCCGCGCGGCTGCATGAAGCTGATCCGCGAAGCCGAAACCAAGCTCGCCGGCAAGACCGCGGTGGTGATCGGCCGCTCGGGCATCGTCGGCAAGCCCATGACCCAGCTGCTGCTGGCGGCGGACTGCACCGTGACCATCGCCCACTCGCGCACGCTCGACCTGCCCGCCGTGTGCCGCCAGGCCGACATCCTGGTCTGCGCGGTGGGCCTGCCCCACATGGTGCGCGGCGAGTTCATCAAACCGGGCGCCATCGTCATCGACGTGGGCATCAACCGGCTCGACGGCGAGAACGGCAAGGCCAGGCTGGTGGGCGACGTGGCTTTCGACGAGGCGGTGGAGATCGCAGGCGCCATCACGCCCGTGCCCGGCGGCGTCGGCCCGATGACCATCGCCTGCCTGCTGGAAAACACCCTGATCGCCTACCGGCGGCGACAACTGGGCTGAGGCCTGGCGACGGGAATCAGGCGAAACAGGTCGCGCCCCTGTTCGCGGAGTTCCCTATGCGCAAGCTCGCCGCCGCCCTGCTGCTCACCGGCCTGCTGCTGCCGGGCCTGCTGGCCGCCAGCGCCGCCAGCGCCCAGAGCCAGGTGCAGATGGCGTCGCGGATGATGGTGCCCCAGACCCACGACGGCTGCGCCATCGAGGCCCGGGCCTACTGCTCGGCCGCGCCCCAGACGCCGGGCGGCATCCGCCAGTGCCTGGCCCTGCACGTCGACCACCTGTCGCCGGTCTGCAAGGCCTCGATGAACCAGATGCGCAACTGGAACCAGTTCCACCCCAAGATGGGGCACTAGGCCCGGGACGCTCTCCAAACTCCCGTCATCCCGGAAGCCTCGTAGAGGCTATCCGGGACCCAGCAGCGGATACGGCGCAATTGCTGGGTCCCGGCTCTACGGCCCGCCATGCGGGCCTTCGGCCGGGATGACGTCAAGGATGGGCTACTGCGGCGCCGGCCCGGTCGAGCCGCGCACCACCACCTCCAGGTCGAACAGCAGCCGCTCGGGCGTGGCGCCCTTCTGGGCGATCAGCAGCTCGGCCGCCGCCGCACTCATGTCGGCCACCGGCTGGCGCACGGTGGTCAGCTGCGGCCAGGTCAGGGTGGCGGTGCGGCTGTCGTCGAAGCCGCAGATCGACAGGTGCTCGGGGATGTGCAGCCCCAGCCGGCTGGCCACGATCATGGCGCCCAGCGCCATGTCGTCGTTGCTGGCGAAGATGGCGGTGGGGCGTTCGCTGCGCATCAGCAGCCGCTCGGCCCCCTCCACCCCCGACCGGGACGAGAAGTCGCCCTCCACCACCAGGTCGAGTTCGGGCTCCAGCCCATGCTCGCGCATGGCGGCGAAGAAGCCCTCGGTCCGCAGGTGGCTGGCGCCGTGGGCGGCGTGGCCCTTGATGAAGCCGATGCGGCGATGGCCCAGCCCCAGCAGGTGGCGGGTCATCTCGGCGGCGGCCGCCGCGTCGTCGGTCTGGATCGCGGTGCCGAACGCCCCGGTCAGGTAGGGCGTGATGCGCACGCAGGGCAGGCCCCGCTCGTGCAGCGCGCCCAGAACCTCGACATTGTCCGACAGCGGCGGCGTCAGGATGAACCCGTCCGCCAGCGACCCCTGCAGCAGCCGCGCCACCTGCTGGTCGAAATCGCCGGAGGTGGAGTCCATCTCCTCTACGATCAGGTGGTAGCCGGCCGGGCGGCACTGGCGCAGCGCGCCGAGCTGCAACTCCAGCACGTAGCTCGGGCTCGGGTTGTCGAACAGCAGCGACAGCAGATACGAGCGCGAGCCCGCCAGGCTGCGCGCGAAGATGTTCGGCCGGTAGTCCAGCTCGGCCAGAACCGCCTCGACCCGCTCGCGGGTTTCGCGCGACACGTTCTCTTCGCGGTTCACCACCCGCGATACAGTCTTGATCGACACGCCCGCACGGGCGGCCACATCGCTCAGGGTGACGGCGCCTTCCGTCTTCAGTTGCGTTTCCCCATTGTTTTCTGTTGGCTGACGTAATCGTAAAGGGCCACGACCGCGTTGTCAGCACTTGCTGCAGCGCAACCCTGGCGTTCCGCTGGCGATGCTCGTAGTGTCCCGCTCCGGTCGCCCGTCGCGACCAGGGATGGAGGCGTTAGGTGTCCGACACAGCCCAGGGCGAACCTGGCCCGGAAGCCAAGAAGACCGGCGAGCGCGTGGTCATCAAGAAGTACGCCAACCGGCGGCTCTACAACACGCAGTCCAGCTCCTACGTCACGCTTGAGCATCTGTCCGAGATGGTCAAGGAGGGCGTGGACTTCGTGGTCTTCGACGCCAAGACCAACGAGGAGATCACCCGCCAGGTCCTGACCCAGATCATCTTCGAGGCCGAGAACAGCGGCCAGAACCTGCTGCCGATCCAGTTCCTGCGCCAGCTGATCCAGATGTACGGCAACCAGCTGCAGTCGCTGGTGCCGGGCTATCTGGAAATGTCGCTCGACGCCTTCGCCCGCCAGCAGGACCGCCTGCGCGAGCAGCTCGGCCCGCTCGGCGCCGGCTTCCCCGCCCCGTTCACCGGCGGCGCCATGTTCGAGGAGCAGGTGCGCCAGAACATGGCCCTGTTCGACCGGGCCATGAAGATGTTCACCCCCTTCGCCTACACCGACCCCCAGACACCCCCGCACCCCTCAGCCCAGCCCGCAGCCCCGGCGGCGGACGACTCGCTGGCGGACCTGAAGAGCCGGCTGGACGAGATGCAGAAGCAGATCGAGCGGTTGGCGAAGAAGGGGTGACCTACACCAGCTTCAATGTTGGCCTCCCCGATACCGCCTTCAATTCATTTGAAGGTTCAGGGGAACTCACTAAACCAAAAACGAGATTCTCTATCTCACTTTGAGGCACACGTAGCTCGCGAGCAATGTCAGCCTTCGTAACCCGATCCCGCCAAAGATCCTCAAAAACCTTCTTCCACATGACAGATTCTTCACGCGCCATCGGACTAGGCTCACTACTACGATAGCCACGCTTACTAAGCTGAATACAAAGATTACGATTCTGCCAATCCCCCAAAACACCCAATTTATGCAGACGGTACGTCAGAGCTGCGACAGAAACACCCCATCTTTTTTTTGCGGCAATAAGATCACTCAAATTTCCAACAAACCGAATTCTGGAAATCACATCAGAACTCGGCATCAGAAATGCTGAGGCAAAGGCATTAGCCTCACTCTCGGCTTCACGCCCCTGATTCGGCCCTCCGTGCTTATGAAGAACCAGATGCCCCAGCTCATGAGCCGCATCAAAGCGGCCATGCTCCGCAGATTTGTAGGTATTCAAAAAAACGTACGGGACGCCATCCCGCCAACAAGAAAACGCATCAACATTCTTGGTATTTTCAGCCAGCGAAAATACACGCACCCCCTTAAACTCAAGCAACTTAATCATATTACTGATTGGCTGCTCGCCCAGCCCCCAAAGCTGGCGAAGCGTGACAGCCGCCATTTCAGCATCCCGCTCCTGATCTAAACTCACGAGATCGGCCACAGGCAGATTGAATCTTTCCCCCACCCAATCCGCGAGCAAATAGGCAAGCGACCCAGCCGCCAACGCCGCATTTCGTTCCGTGGCCGACATAGCTGTCAGACTACGGAAACTCGCTGCCTCGGCCGGCAGGGGCTCCACGTCCCCCCCGGAAAAGAACTCCTCAGGAAACTCCAAGGCATTTGCAATGGCAGTAAGAGTAGATGGCTCTGGATCATGGATGGATGATTCCAGGCGAGAGATTGTTACTGCCGTTACACCAGCCAACTCGGCAAGCGCCTTACCGGTCAACCGCCTCCGCTGTCTAGCGAGCACAAGCCTATTTGCACTGAACATAACACGCTATTTTCTAGAAACACTGACTTCGAATTCGGGACCAAGGCCATCGTCCCCCAAATCCATAGCAGAAATATCTGACCAATCACCGGGCTTGAGAATGAAAATTCGCTCTACAAAGCCACTAAATTGGCCATCAACAATCGGATAGGGCCGGGAGAGTTCCGCCCGCACATCATCCCCATCCACGGAGACAGCGAAGTACCATGCCGCCGAGTTCTCAAGAGCGGCCGCTTCGCTCAGCTTGCGAGCGTCCTCCGCATCCCACTCAGGGAAAAGGCTAGCTTGTATCGAACGCTCAATAATACGCCCGGAAGCAGATCCCTTGATTGATATCGCCTTCGGACTCCTCACGGGGTCCGCAGCCCAATCCACGTTTTGGTAAATAACCTTGAGTTTACGCTGAGAGCTATAGGTAGATTCTACATTGTCCTCACGACAAATCTCGTACCCTTTCGGAACGAGAAGCGCCCGAATAGCACGGGTTCCGTGGATGTAAGCGAACTGCCCAGCCGCGCTCGCAGGATCAAATAGCGTCGCGTCATTCCGCGCGGCCACAGCTGATTGTGCGACACTGATCCAATCAGCCCGATTCGCACCGAACTGGACGAGACGATCCTCGACTTCGGGCTCGTCCCGGATAATGGCGGTAGCTTGCATGGGCCACGTCGTGTTAATTTTTTCCACCTCATTTGTGGTTGAAAAAATTAACACGGTCAAGGTCCCCCTCACCCCTCCCCGTACGGCACCGGCGGAATATCCTGGATCGCCTCCCTTAGCGCCCGCGACCACCGCTCCCCCAGGTCGTGGAAGTAGGGGTCGTTGACCTCGATGCGGTGGACCAGTTCGGGGCTGAGTTCGTCGCGGCGCAGCACCAGCAGGTCGATGGGCATACCCACCGCCAGGTTGGACTTCAGCGTGCTGTCGAACGAGACCAGGGCCACCTTCAGCGCCTCGTACAGGTCGGTCTCGTAATTGACCGAGCGCAGCAGGATCGGCTTGCCGTACTTGGTCTCGCCGGCCTGGAGGTAGGGGGTGTCGGGCAGGCACTCGAAGAAGTTGCCCTCGCTGTAGATCAGGAAGAACCGCATCGGCCCGCCGGCGATCTGGCCGCCGAGCAGCAGGGTCACGTCGGCCGAGATCTCGGGCTCGACGGCTAAGGCGATCTTCTTGCGGATGCGGCCGGTGGTGTCGCCGGCCAGCTTGGCGGCGGCGAACATGTCGGCCACGTTGCACAGGCTGACGACCTCGTTGGTCTCGGGGTCGTGCACCCCGCATTCCAGCTCGCTCAGGATCGACTGGGTCACCGACAGGTTGCCGGCGGTGGCGATGGCCAGGAAGCGGTCGGGCGTCTCGAAGGTGTGCAGCTTGCGGAACACCGAGATGTTGTCGACCCCGGCGTTGGTGCGGGTGTCGGCGATCATCACCAGCCCGTCGCGAAGCAGCAGGCCGCAGCAATAGGTCATGGTCGGTGGTCCTGGCCGATTTCCGGGGCAGTTTAGACCATAGCGCGGCGGTGGGCGCCGGGTTTCGCCCTTCAGCGCGATCCCCCTCCCGGTGTCATCCCCGCGAAGGCGGGGACCCAGGTTCATTCTGAGCCGTCAGCGGGTTTGATCTGGGTCCCCGCCTTCGCGGGGATGACACGGATTTAGGCTCACTGCCCCCCGGGCGTGACCCTGAGCTTGACGTCCATCCGCTCGCCGTCGCCGCCGTAGCGGCTGCCGCGCACGGGCGCTGCGCCCAGATAGTCCAGGCCGATGGCCACGCGCACATAAGCCTCGGTGGGGCAGACGCCGTTGGCCGGGTCGAACCCCACCCAGCCCAGGTCCTCGACATAGGCCTCGCACCAGGCGTGGGCCGCCTCCTGGTCGATCTGGCCGTCGCTGCGCGCCAGGTGGCCCGAGACGTAGCGCGCCGGCGCCCCCATGGCGCGGGCGCAGGCGATGAAGATGTGGGCCAGGTCCTGGCACACCCCCTTGTTGATGGCGAAGGCCTCGGCCGCCGAGGTGGCGACGTCGGTCGGCTGGCAGTCGAACTCCACCCGCTGGTGCACCTGGCCCAGCAGCGCGTGCAGGCGGCGCAGCGGCGTGTCGGCCATGGCCTGCGCCTCGGCGGCGAAGGCCTGGAGGTTGGCGTCGGCGTGGGTCAGGGGCGTGTCGCGCAGGAACACCAGCGGCGGGAACCGCTCCACCGCGTCCTGCACCACGCCGCCGGTGTCGAAGGTCATCACCTCGCCGCTGACATGCGCCTGCAGCCGGCGCACGGGGCCGGCGACCGACAGGGTGTGGGTCAGGTTGCCGAAGGCGTCCTCGCCGCCGCGCAGCCGCCCGTCGGCGTCGACGTCCAGCCGCCATTCGCGCACGTGCAGGCCCTCGAACGGACGCGGCGTCAGGCGCAGCACCTGCTGGATCAGCCGCGCCGGGGCCTCGTACTCATAGCGGGTGGCGTAGTCGACGTGGATGCGCATGGGCCCGCGCTCCCTCAGATCAGGTACTGTTCGGCGATGGCGCCGCCGAGGCGGGCGTTGTCGCCGAGAAAGCCGGTGATGAATTCGTGCAGGCCGGACTGGAAGATGTCCTCGATGCGCGCGCAGTTCAGCCGCGCCAGGGTGCTGCGGGCCTGGCGCTGGGCCGGGCCGCGCCGGCCGTAGGCCTCGGCCAGCAGGTCGGTCTGGCGGGCGATCACCTCGTAGCAGCTGGCCAGCGAGCGCGGCATCTGCCGGTTCAGGATCAAGAGGTCGGCCACCAGCCACGGCTTGACGCTCTGGCGATAGACCCAGCGATAGGCGGTGTGGGCCGAGACCTCGCGCAGGATGGTCGACCACTGGAAGTAGTCCAGCGAGCCGCCCACCCGCTCATGCTCGGGCAGCAGGATGTGGTACTTCACGTCCAGGATGCGCGCGGTGTTGTCGGCCCGCTCGATCGCGCCGCCCATGCGCACGAACCAGTAGGCGTCGTTCCTCAGCATGGTGCGCCGCGCCGCCCCGTCGAAGGCGCGCACCACGCCCTTCACCCACTCCAGGAAGCGGATCAGCTCCTCGCTCGACAGGCGGCCGTTCTGGAACCGCGCCAGCTCGCTCGCCGTCTCGCTCATGGCGTCCCACATCTCGGGCGTCAGGGCCGTGCGCACCGCGCGGGCGTTGGTGCGCGCCGTGGACAGGCAGTTGCAGATCGACGACGAATAGTTGGGGCTGAACGCCAGCCAGTCGCGCACCGTCTCCTCGTTGGCGTCGCCGTAACGGGCGTAGAACTGCTCCGCAGCCCCGGCCGAGGCCACCGCGCTCTCCCACTCCGTCGCCGAGCCGCCATAGCTGGCCGGCAGGGCCGAGGCGCGCAGCGCCGTCTCCAGCAGGCGGGCCAGGTAGTCGGCGCGCTCCATGTAGCGCGCGGTCCAGAACAGGGCGTCGGCGGTGCGGGCGAGCATCAGGTCTCCTCCCCTGCGCAGCGGGGGAGGTGGCGGCGAAGCCGACGGAGGGGGCGAGCGACGGTGCGGCCAAGCCCCCACCACCATGCTGCGCATGGTCCCCCTCCCCCGCTGCGCAGGGGAGGAGAAGAGATTGCGAGCGTTCCCCTCATGCGTCCAGCACCCAGGTGTCCTTGGTGCCGCCGCCCTGGCTGGAATTGACCACCAGCGAGCCCTCCTGCAGCGCCACCCGGGTCAGGCCGCCGGGGGTGATGCGCACCTCGTCCGCCCCGCACAGCACGAACGGGCGCAGGTCCACGTGCCGCGGCGCCACCCCGCTGTCGACGAAGGTCGGGCAGGTGGAGAGCGCCAGGGTCGGCTGGGCGATGAAGTTGTCGGGCTCGGCGATCAGGCGGGCGCGAAAAGCCTCGATCTCAGCCCCCGAGGCGGTCGGCCCCACCAACATGCCGTAGCCGCCCGAGCCGTTGACCTCCTTGACCACCAGCTGCGGCAGGCGGTCGAGCACCAGGGCCAGGGCGTCAGGCTCGCGGCAGCGCCAGGTCGGCACGTTCTTCAGGATCGGCGCCTCGCCGGTGAAGAAGCGCACGATCTCGGGCATGTAGCTGTAGATCGCCTTGTCGTCGGCCGCGCCCGCGCCCGGCGCATTGGCCAGGGTGACGTTGCCGGCGTGGTAGGCGCTCATCAGCCCCGCCACGCCCAGCGTGCTGCCGGGGCGAAACACCAGCGGGTCGAGAAAGTCGTCGTCGATGCGCCGGTAGATCACGTCGACGCGCTTGGGGCCTTCGGTGGTGCGCATGAACACCACCTCGTCCTGCACGAACAGGTCGCGCCCCTCCACCAGCTCCACGCCCAGCTTGTCGGCCAGGCAGCTGTGCTCGTAGAAGGCCGAGTTGTGCAGGCCCGGCGTCAGCAGCACCACGGTGGGATCGGCCGGCCCGTGCGCCGGCGCAGTGGAGCGCAGGGTGCTGAGCAGCGCGTCGGTATAGGCCTCCACCGGCGCGACGCGATGGCTGGCGAACAGGTCCGGGAACAGGCGCATCATCACCTCCCGGTTCTCCAGCATGTAGGAGACGCCGGACGGCGTGCGGCAGTTGTCCTCAAGCACGTAGAAGTCGTCCGGCCCGGTGCGCACCAGGTCGACCCCGGCGATGTGCACATAGACCCCGTGCGGCGGCGGCTGGTTGACCATCTCCAGCCGGAACTGCGGGTTGCGCAGCACTAGGTCCTCCGGCACCACCCCGGCGCGGATGCACTCGCGCGGGCCATAGATGTCGGCCAGGAAGGCGTTGAGCGCCCGCACCCGCTGCGCCAGGCCGCGCTCCAGCCCGGTCCATTCGTTCTGGGTCAGGATGCGGGGGATGATGTCGAACGGGATCAGCCGCTCCTCGGCCTCGGCGTCGCCATAGACGGCGAAGGTGATGCCGATGCGGCGGAACAGCAGCTCGGCCTGGGCCCGGCGCGCGTCCAGCAGGGCCGGCGGCGTCTCGTCCAGCCAGCGTTTCACCGCCGCGTAACCGCTGCGCACCTCAGGCGACATCTCCGGCGGCGACATCTCCGCCGGGCCGCCGTGCATCTCGTCGAAAGCCTGCATGTTCAGCGCCCGTCCACGCCGCCGATGAGAGCCTATCGCCCCGTCAGGCGCCCTGCTGCTCTAGCGTGCAGAACGCTATTCGGCTCCGCCGCCCGCAAATTAAGCGGCATGGCGCGGCGCGGATGATTTTGCAGGCGCCGCAGGGCCTTTACGCCTGCGCCGAACTCCGCTCCCCTGGCCGCTCAACTCCGGGGGTGGGTCGGATGAAGCGCTTGAACTTGAAGGCTGTGCTGGCGGCCGCGACCCTGACCTTGGCGGGCGCTGCGCCCCATGCCCGGGCGGCCGAGCCCACCGCCGTGCTGCTCAAGCCCGCCCGGGTGTTCACCGCCGACGACGGGACAATCCATCCCAGCTGGGCGGTGCTGGTGCAGGGAAACAAGATCGTCGCCGTAGGTCCCGCCGCCAGCCTCACCGCGCCCGCAGGCGCAGAGGTGGTGGAGCTGCCCGACGCCACCCTGCTGCCGGGGCTGATGGACATCCACTCCCACCTGTTCCTGCACCCCTACAACGAGACCAGCTGGGACGATCAGGTGATCAAGGAGCCGCTGGCGCTGCGCACCCTGCGCGCCGGCCGCCAGGCCACCGCCACGCTGATGGCCGGCTTCACCACCCTGCGCGACCTGGGCACCGAGGGCGCGGGCGCGTCCGACGTGGGCCTCAAGCAGGCCATCGAGCAGGGGATCGTTCCCGGCCCGCGCCTGTTCGTGGCCACCCGCGCCATCGTCGCCACCGGCGCCTATGGCCCGGCGCGGCGCAGCTATCCCGGCGCGACCGAGCTGAACCAGGGCGCCCAGGAGGCCACCGGCGCCGACGAGATCGTCAAGGCCGCGCGCGAGCAGGCGGCGGCCGGCGCCGACTGGATCAAGGTCTATGCCGACTATCGCACCGGCCCCGACGGCTCGACCCGCGCCACCTTCAGCGAGGCCGAACTGAAAGCCCTGGTCGAGGCGGCCCACTCGGGCGGACGGCCGGTGGCGGTGCACGCGTCGTCGGACGAGGGCATGCGCCGGGCGGCGCTGGCGGGCGTGGACACCATCGAGCACGGCTACAACGGCACGCCCGAGACCTTCGCCCTGATGGCCAGGAACGGCATCGCCTACCTGCCGACCCTGACCGCCACCGAGGCGGTGGGGATCTACTTCCAGCACTATGTGCCGGGCCAATCGCAGCCCACGCCCTCGATGCAGGCCGCCGCCCACGCCTTCGCGCTGGCCCGCAAGGCCGGGGTGACGGTGGGCTGCGGCTCGGACGTGGGCGTGTTCACCCACGGCGACAACTGGCGCGAGCTGGACTGGATGGTGCGCGACGGCATGACCCCGACCGAGGCCCTGCTGGCCGCCACCGCCGTGGACGCCAAGATCCTGCGCCAAGGCGACAGGCTCGGCCACCTGCACGCGGGCTATCTGGCCGACATCATCGCCGTGAAGGGCGACCCCACCGCCGATATCTCGGCCATCCGCCAGGTCGAGTTCGTGATGAAGGACGGGACGGTGTACCGGCGGCCGTAGGGGCCTCACCCGCCCAATCCTTTAATCCGAGATTCCCCGCGAAGGCGGGGACCCAGGTGAAACCCGCAGGCGCTTCAGAATGAATCTGGGTCCCCGCCTTCGCGGGGATTTTTCGGAGTTGCAGGAGCGGCGAACGCCTGCCTCCCTACCCCAGCCGCTCGGCGTGCCAGCGCAGGTGGTCGCCCAGGAAACTGGAGACGAAGTAGAAGCTGTGGTCGTAGCCCGGCTGCATCCGCAGCGTCAGCGGGATCTCGGCCTGGGCGCAGGCCTCGGCCAGCAGATCCGGACGCAGCTGGTTGTGCAGGAAGCTGTCCAGGTCGCCCTGGTCGACCAGCAGTTCGGCCACGCGATGGCCATGACCGATCAGCGCGCAGGCGTCGTGCCGGGCCCAGGCGTCGCGATCCTGACCGAGATAGCCCGCGAACGCCTTCTGGCCCCACGCAACCCGTGACGGAGCCGAGATCGGCGCGAAGGCCGAGACCGAGCGATAGGCGCCGGGATTACGCAGCGCCAGGGTCAGGGCGCCGTGGCCGCCCATGGAAAAGCCGATGATGCCCTTGCGACTGATATCGGCGGGGAAATGCTCCCCGATCAGCGCCGGCAGTTCGGCGGCGATGTAGCTGCCCATGCGGTAGTTGGCGGCGTAGGGCGCCTCGGTGGCGTCGAGATAGAAGCCAGCGCCCAGGCCGAAGTCCCAGCCGCCGGCCGGATCGCCCGCCACCCCCTCGCCGCGCGGCGAGGTGTCGGGCGCCACCAGGATCAGGCCGAGTTCGGCGCAGGCGGCGCGGTACTCGCCCTTCTCGGTGACGTTCATGTTGGTGCTGGTCAGCCCCGACAGGAAGAACACCACCGGCAGCTTGGCGCCCGTCTTTGCCTGGGGCGGGACGAACACGCTGAAAGTCATGTCCACGCCGGTCTCGCGGCTCTTGTGGCGATAAACCCCCTGCACGCCGCCGTGGCTCTTCCAGGTGGAGACGGTTTCCATGACTCTCTCCTCGGGACTCAATTTCCGATCAATCCCCGCGAAGGCGGGGACCCAGATTCATTCTGAGCCGACTGCGGGCTTGATCTGGGTCCCCGCCTTCGCGGGGATTAGTCGGGCGTAATCAGTAGATCACCACCGACCGGATCGACTTGCCCTCGTGCATGAGGTCGAAGCCCTTGTTGATCTCCTCCAGCGTCAGGCGGTGGGTGATCATGGGGTCGATCTCGATCTTGCCGTCCATGTACCAGTCGACGATCTTGGGGGTGTCGGTGCGGCCGCGCGCGCCGCCAAAGGCCGAACCCTTCCACACCCGCCCGGTGACCAGCTGGAACGGCCGCGTGGCGATCTCCTTGCCGGCCTCCGCCACCCCGATCACCACCGAAACGCCCCAGCCGCGATGACAGGCTTCCAGCGCCTGGCGCATCACCGTGGTGTTGCCGGTGCAGTCGAAGGTGTAGTCGGCGCCGCCGTCGGTCAGGGCGACCAGGTGGGCGACGATATCGCCGTCGATCTCCTTGGGATTGACGAAGTCGGTCATGCCGAACTTGCGGCCCCACTCGGCCTTGTCGTTGTTGATGTCGACGCCGACGATCTTGTTGGCGCCCACCAGCCGGGCGCCCTGGATCACGTTCAGGCCAATGCCGCCCAGGCCGAACACCACCACGTTGGAGCCCGGCTCGACCTTGGCGGTGTTGACCACCGCGCCCACGCCCGTGGTCACGCCGCAGCCGACATAGCAGGCGGTGTCGAACGGCGCGTCCTCGCGGATCTTGGCGAGCGCGATCTCAGGCAGGACGGTGAAGTTCGAGAAGGTCGAGCAGCCCATGTAGTGATAGATCGGCTGGCCCTTGTAGCTGAAGCGCGTCGTGCCGTCGGGCATCAGCCCCTTGCCCTGGGTGGCGCGGATGGCGGTGCACAGGTTGGTCTTGCGCGACAGGCAGCTTTTGCACTGGCGGCACTCGGGCGTGTAGAGCGGGATCACGTGATCGCCCGGCTTCACGCTGGTCACGCCCGCGCCCACCTCGCGCACGATGCCCGCGCCCTCGTGGCCCAGGATCGAGGGGAACAGGCCCTCGCTGTCCAGGCCGTCGAGCGTATAGGCGTCGGTATGGCAGATGCCGGTGGCCTTGATCTCGACCAGCACTTCGCCGGCCTTGGGCCCTTCGAGATCCAGGTCGACGATCTCCAGCGGCTTCTTGGCCTCGAAGGCGACGGCGGCGCGGGTCTTCATCGCGTGATCTCTGTTCGTGCAGGCGCCCCGACGGCCGGGAACGTCGAAGCGGCTATAAAGCACGATTCAAGGCGAGCGAAAGGCGCTCAGCTCGCCAGATGCGCCGATGCGGGTTCCGCCTGGACCGCGGCCCAGGCCGGCGCCAGGGCGAGGTCCTCGATCCAGTTGGCGTAGAAGCGCCGCCAGGCCGGCCGCCACACCGCCTCGGCCCGCGGCACGGCCAGCACCGGGGCGTAGGCGTCGAAGCGGTCGGGATGCGGGTTGGCCACGCTCTCATGCGCCAGCTCGGCCAGGGCGGCGACGGTGGCGGGGTCGAAGGCGGCGTGCGGCGGCTGGGGCAGCATGGCGGTCTCGCCGTTCAGGAACCGCCGAAGGTCGCGGCGGTACTCGAGCCTGAGCGCATCGGCGTCGTATTCGGGATGGCCGTGCATGAACACGAAGCGGCTGTCGCCTTCGCGCACGAAGGCGTCCACCCCACCTCGGCCGAAGCGGTCAGGAAGCCGTAGCCGGCGTTGCTGAGCGCGTCGGCCGACAGGCCGTTGGTGCGCGAATGCGGCGTCAGCACCGCCTCGCCCATGCCGTCGGTGAGCGGATGCTCGACCATGCGGGCGAAGGCGAACACGCCGCTGCACTTGGCCGCCAGCCTGCGCCGCTCGATCCCGTCCAGCCGCAGCACCGCGGCGTGGGCGGCCAGGCACGACCAGACGGTCGAGCGCGTGCGGCGCTCGGCCCAGTCCACCAGCTCGCACATGGAGTTCCAATAGGCCTCGTCCTGCAGCCGCGCGGTCAGGGGCTCGGCCCCGGTGACGATCAAGGCGTCCAGCCCCTCGGACGGCAGGTCGTCCAGCACGCCATAGCCGTTGCGGGCCATGTGCCGGCGGCCGACCTCGCTGCGGGCGATCTCGGGCAGGTGGAACAGCCGCAGCCGCATCGGCTGCTCGCCGCCGGCCGCCTCCAGCAGCGCGCGGAACTGGCGCTCGGTCGCCTGCAGCGCCGCGTCGGGCATGTTGTTGACCAGGCCGATCTGCAGCGGGCGAGCCATGGCCGTCACTCCGCCGCGCGGGCCAGGACCGAAGCCGACAGCGGCCGGGCGGTGGCCGCCAGCGCCTGCTCGATGTCCTCGAGGATGTCGTCGATGTGCTCGATGCCGATCGAGAGCCGGATGGTCTCCGGCCGCACGCCGGCCTTGAGCTGCACGTCAGGCGGCATCTGGCGGTGGGTGGTCGAGGCCGGGTGGCAGGCCAGCGACTTCACATCGCCGATGTTCACCACCCGCTTGATCAGGTTGAGGTGGTCGTAGAAGGCCTTGCCGGCCTCCAGCCCGCCGCGCACGCCGAAGGTCATCAGCGAGGTGGCCTTGCCGTCCATGTACTTCAGCGCCAGCGGATAGTGCGGGCTGTCGGGATGGCCGGCGTAGTTGACCCACTCGACCAGCGGGTGGGCGTGCAGGAAATCGGCGACGCGGCGGCCGTTCTCCACGTGCCGCTCGACCCGCAGCGCCACGGTCTCGATGCCCTGGATCAGCAGGAAGGCGCTCATGGGCGCCAGCACCGCCCCCATGGTGCGCTGGAACACGCTGCGGGCGCGGGCGATGTAGGCCTTGGCCCCGAAATGCTCGCGGTAGACCAGGCCATGATACGAGGCGTCGGGCTCGTTGAACTGCGGGAAGCGCTCGGCGTGCTCGCCCCAGGGGAAGCGGCCGCCGTCGACGATGGCGCCACCGAGCGTGGTGCCGTGGCCACCCATGAACTTGGTCAGGGAATGCACCACCACGTCGGCCCCGTGCTCGATCGGGCGCAGCAGCACCGGCGAGGGCACGGTGTTGTCCACCACCAGCGGCACGCCATGGCGGTGCGCCACCTCGGCCAGGGCGCCGATATCGCAGATGTTGCCGGCGGGATTGCCCACCGTCTCGCTGAACACCGCCTTGGTGTTCTTATCGATCAGCCGCTCGATCGCTTCGGGGGAGGCGTCGTCGGCGAAGCGCACCTCGATCCCCTGCCGCGGCAGGACGAAAGCGAACAGGGTGTGGGTGGTGCCGTACAGCTGGGGCGTGGACACGACATTACCGCCGCCGTCCGCCAGGTTGGCGATGGCGTAGTACAGCGCCGCCTGGCCCGAGCCCGTCGCCAACGCGCCGACGCCGCCCTCCATGGCCGCCACGCGCTGCTCCAGCACGTCGACGGTGGGGTTGTTGATGCGGCTGTAGCGGAAGCCCTCGGCCTCCAGGTCGAACAGGGCCGCGGCGTGGTCGGCGCTCTCGAAGGCGTAGGCCGCGGTCTGGTGGATCGGCACCGCCAGCGAGCGAGCGCCGGGATCGGCGTCGAACCCGCTGTGGATCGCCTGGGTCTCAAGCCGCATGGTGAAAACCCCTGCCACTGCACGCTGGAATAGAACGGGTGTCGAAATGGGCCGTCGCGTCAAGCGCCGGCGCCCCAAAATGGGTCAGGTCGGCGGTCATCGGATCAGCATGTGCTCGATCTGGACCGAGCGGACGCCGCGCCGGGCGCACAGCCGCGCCACCAGGCTGTCGGCCGCGTCGACGCTGAGATCGGCTGCGCGCAGCACCGCCTCATAGGCCCCGCCGGACAGCGGACTCAGGGAAAAAGCCTCTATCCGCCCGGACTTTCCGCGGAATTCCTCGGCCACGGCGGCCAGGCAGGCCTGCGGATCGCTCAGACCGATGACGATCTTGTGGACCACGGTGCGGCCAGCCAGCCAGCCGTCGTCAGGCGTCGTGCGGTTGATCTCGGGAATGGGGGAAACAGTCATGGGCCGCCCTCTTCGCCGGCCCATCCCAGCAAGGTGCGTACCAGCGGCGCGCGGCGTCCATCTTGCACCTCCCCATCTTGCACACTGGCCAGGCAGCCCGCAGGCTGTCCGCCGCAGACGAGGAGAGGCCATGGCCGCCCAGGTCCCCACCCGCACGCCGCACTCGCGCACCTGGACCTTCTTCGAGGGCGAATGGGTCGAGGGCAACGTCGCCATCATGGGGCCGCGCACCCACGGCTCGTGGATGGGCTCCACCGTGTTCGACGGCGCGCGGCGCTTCGAGGGCGTTCACCCCGACCTCGACCTGCACCTGGCCCGCGCCAACGCCTCGGCCGAGAAGTTCCGCATGAAGGCGGTGGTCTCGCTGGACCAGTGGCTGGAGCTGACCCGCGAGGGCATGGCCAAATTCGACCCCAACGCCGCCCTCTATATCCGCCCGATGTACTGGGCCGATTCCGGCATGGTCGGCGGCGGGGTGCTGTTCGACCCCGACACCACCCGCTGGTGCCTGTGCATCTACGAGGCGCCCATGCCGGCCGAGGGCGGCGGCATCTCGCTCACCCTGTCGCCATATCGCCGCCCGACCGTGGAAACCGCGCCGGTCGAGGCCAAGGCGGGGTGTCTGTATCCCAACAACACCCACGCCCTGATGGAGGCGGCCTCGCGCGGCTTCGACAACTGCCTGCTGCGCGACATGCTGGGCAACGTGGCCGAGCTGGCCAACGCCAACGTGTTCCTGGCCAAGGACGGGGTGGTGAAGACGCCGGCGCCCAACGGCACCTTCCTGAACGGCATCACCCGCCGCCGCGTGATCGGCCTGCTGCGCGAAGCCGAGGTCGAGGTGCACGAGGCCCAGCTCACCTATGCCGACTTCCAGGCGGCGGACGAGATCTTCGCCTGCGGGAACTTCGCCAAGCTGCGCCCGGTGCTGCGCATCGAAGACCGCCAACTGGCGCCGGGCCCGCTCTACGCCAAGGCGCGCGCGCTGTACTGGGCCTACGCCCACGACGTCGGCCGCTCGCAGGCGGCCTAGGATCGAGGCTCGATTGGGCTCTTTAAGATCCGCTCATCCCGGCGAATGCCGGGACCCAGATCGTATGGCGCCGGTGCTGAAGGGTTCGCAGTTCCCCGATTTCCCAGCCTTCAGCTTGATGATCTGGGTCCCGGCATTCGCCGGGATGAGCGGCAATTGAGGTCGGACCTAGCCGCGCCAACCGCTGCGGCTAGAATGGCGGCCTCAGCCCTCGCAGGAGCCGCTCATGGCCGCCTACATCATCTTCGTGCGCGACAGGATCACCGACGCCGAAGCCTTCGCGGCCTATGGCCCGATGGCCGGCGCCGCCCGCGGCGACCATCCCCTGAAGCCGCTGGCCTTCTACGGCGACATCGAGACCCTGGAGGGCCTGCACTCCGACGGCGTGGTGCTGCTCGAGTTCCCGACCATGGAAGCCGCCAAGGCCTGGTACGACAGCCCCGCCTACCAGGCGGCCAAGGCCCAGCGGCTCAAGGGCGCGGACTACCGCGTGCTGCTGGTCCAGGGCGTCGACAAGTCGGCCGACTGACCCCGCGCCTAGGGTTAGGCCTCAATTGGCGCCAAGAGCTTGAACGATATCAGGCGCCTAAGCTGAACTGTCATCCCGGAAGCCTCGCAGAGGCTATCCGGGACCCAGAAACGGGGCAGCACGATCCCTCTGGGTCCCGGCTCTACGGCCCGCTACGCGGGCCTTCGGCCGGGATGACAACCTAGAGAGCCATTTCAATCGAGTACGGCCCCTACCGCTTGCTCGCCTCGGCCCGCTCGCGCAGCTGGCTGAGGCTCGAGCCCGGCGTCATGGCGTCGGTGTCGATCTTCAAGTGCAGGATCGCTGGCAGGCCCGAGGCTTCGGCGGCGCGGAAAGCGTCGGCGAAGTCCTCGGTGCGCTCCACCACCGCCCCATAGCCGCCAAAGGCGCGGGCGTAGACGGCGAAGTCCGGGTTCACCAGATCGGTGGCCGAGACGCGGCCGGGGAAGTGCATCTCCTGCTGCATGCGGATCGAGCCATAGCTGGCGTTGTCGGCCACGATGGTCACGAACGGCAGGCCATACTGCACCGCCACGGCGAACTCCTGGCCGTTCATCAGGAAGTCGCCGTCGCCGGTCACGCACAACACCGTCCGCTCGGGATACAGCCGCTTCATCGCCACCGCCGCCGGCACGCCGTAGCCCATCGACGCCACCGCCGGAGCCATGTGCGCCCCCAGCCGGCGGAACCGATAGAAGCGGTGGATCCAGGCGGCGTAGGCGCCGGCGCCGTTGCACAGGATGGTGTCGACCGGCAGGTGCTCGCGTAGCCAGACCATCACCTCGCCGAGGTTCACCCCGCCGGGCTGCGGCGTGGCCACACTGGTCCAGGCCAGATAGTCGTCATGCGCCGCCTTGGCCTGGGCCGGATCGCGCGGCGTGCGGGGCTCCAGCGCCGCCACGGCCGGGGCGAAGCGCGCCGGGCTGGCGTGGATGGCCAGGTGCGGCTGATACAGCCGGCCGATCTCCTCGGCGCCGGGATGGATGTGCACCAGGCGCGTCTGCGGCGCCGGGATGTCGAGCAGGCCGTAGCCCTGCGAGGCCACCTCGCCGAACCGGCCGCCGGCCAGGATCAGCAGATCGGCCGCCTTCACCCGCGCGATCAGCTTGGGATTGGGGCCGAGCCCCAGGTCGCCGGCGTAGCAGCGGTGCAGCGGGTCGAACAGCGAGCCGCGGCGGTAGCTGGTGATCGCCGGCAGCTCGAACCGCTCGGCGAAGCGATGCATGGCGGCCCACGACGCCTCGTCCCAGCGGGTCCCGCCGACGATCAGCAGCGGCCGTTCGGCCTGCTCGATCATCTCTTGCAGCCGGGCCAGGTCCTCGGCCGCGGGCGCGGTCTCCAGCGGCGCGAACGGCTGCAGCGCCACCGGCGTCGCCGGCTCGCTCAGCATGTCGCGCGGCAGGCCCAGCACCACCGGCCCCGGCCGCCCGGCCGCAGCGGTGTGGAAGGCGCGCGAAACGTACTCGGCCATGCGCGCGCCCTGCTCGATCTGGGCGGTCCACTTGGTCATGGAGCCGAACACGGCGGGCAGGTCGATCTCCTGCCAGGCCTCGCGGTGCTCGAAGCGGCGCTCCACCTGGCCGCAGAACAGGATCATCGGCGTGCAGTCCTGCTGGGCCAGGTACACGCCCAGCGACGCGTTGGTCACGCCCGGCCCGCGGGTGACGAAGCACACGCCCGGCCGCCCGGTGGCGCGCCCCACCGCCTCGGCCATCATCGCCGCCCCGCCTTCGTGGCGGCAGACGGTGACGGTGATCTCGGGCCGGTCGTACAGCGCGTCCAGCACCGGCAGGTAGCTTTCCCCCGGCACGCAGAACACGTGCTGCACCCCGTGCAGCACCAACTGGTCCACCAGGGCGCGGGCGGCGGTGTAGGGCGCCGCGTCAGAACCGTGCATGGGCTTGAGCCCCTCCCCCTGCGGACCCGCCTAGAACATCATGCTCTAGACCCCCAGCACCACCGCCTCGGTATAGGCGAGGTCGTTCAGGCGGGGGCGATCGGGGCCGCGATAAAACTTTGGCACACGATCCTTCACGAAACGCCCGACCAGACCCTTAACGGGCCCCTCGGCGTCGAGCGCCGCCACCGGCATGCCGTGCGCCAGCAGATAGCGGCCGAGCGGTCCGGCGAAGCGCACGAAGTCGGCGGTGTCGCGGCAGTAGGCGAGCTGGACGTAGCTGACATGCAGCTTGCTGATCGGCCGCTTGAGGAACACGAACGGCGTCAGCCCGCCGTCCTTCTCGCACACCAGGCTGAGACAGCCGCGGCCGGCGTGATAGGCCAGCAGCGCCGCCTCGTCGGCGTCGCGCAGCCGCGACGCCATCCACGGCTCATAGGGCAGCACGCGCACGCCGAACGGCCCCAGCCGAAGTGCGGGCACACTGATCATCTGGCCTTCGCTGTACCGCACATAGCCCTGGTGTTTCAAAATGGGCCAGGTGTGGACCAGGGCGGAGACGTTCAAAACGGTCACGTCCTTGTACTTGAACACCTGGGAGATCATCGGCGAGCCATGGCCGCGGAACTCCGGCTCGACGTACCAGCTCGACACATTGCAGCGTACCTTGCGCGCCTCGCCCTCGCCGGCGGCGGTGAAGATGGTCAGGATCACGCCCACGATCCGGCCGCCGCTTTCGAGCAAAAACCCATACCGGGGAAAGCCTTGCGGCGACTCGCGGTCGCGCATATGCGCCAGCCCCTCCAGCCAGTACCCGTGCGACCAGCAGGAAAACGCCTTGTTGAGCAGGGCCGCGAGATCGTTGAAATCGCCCTCGGCGATCTGACGGCATCGAAGTTGCTGTAGCTTGGTCATCCGACGCACCAGTCCGCGAAGATGCTTCTATGAGCATCGCGCACTGCAACTTTCGGGCACAGAGCTTGCATTGAGGCGCGGACGCGGGTGCGGCATGTTCGCACCTGAGACTGTATAACGATTTTGGGGGCAGCGAGGGGTTCATGGATACGCATTCAATCATCGTGCAGCAGATGACTGAGGTCGCCGCGGAGCAGTCTCGCACCCTGGCGCCCCTGACCGATGATATGGTGCTGCTCGACAGCGGCCTGGACTCCCTGTCCTTCGCCATTCTGGTGGCGCGGCTCGAGGACGTGCTGGGCTTCGACCCCTTCGCCGAAGCCGAGGATTTCCACTTCCCTGTCACCCTGGCCGATTTCGTGGCCTTCTACAGCCGCACGCCGTCCGACCAGGCCCTGGCGGTCTGATCATGTCGCTTCGCCAGCGTATCGGCGCCGGCCACTCCGGCCGGCTCAGCGATCCGCGCGAGAGCTTCGTCATCGGCGCCCTGGCCGCCGCCGCCTGCGCGCCGGGGGCCGAGCTGGCCGGGCGCACGGTGCTGGTGTGCACCCGCCGCCAGCTTTCCGCCGCCCTGGCCCTGATCGAGCTCGACGGCCTGGCCGCGCGGCTGGTGCTGTGCCCGCCCGATCTCGACCCCGCCCACCTGCCGGCCATCTGCGCCGAGGCCGGGGTCGACGCCCTGCTGCACGACGGCGAGATCCCGGACACCTTGCCGGCTCAGGTGGCCCGCTACGCCATCGACCGCCCCCAGGCCGTCCCGGTTCGGGACAGCCGCCGACGCACCGAGTGGATCATGTTCACCTCGGGCACCACCGGCCGGCCCAAGATGGTGGCCCACACGCTTGACGCCCTGACCGGCGCCATGGCCACGAAAAAGCGGCCCAGCGAGACCCTGGTCTGGTCCACCTTCTACGACATCCGCCGCTATGGCGGGCTGCAGATGCTGCTGCGCGCCCTGACCGGCGGCGCGGGCATGGTGCTGTCCGACACAGAGGAGCCCACGGCCGACTTCCTGGCCCGGGCGCGAGCGGCCGGCGTCACCCACATTTCCGGCACGCCTTCGCACTGGCGCCGCGCCCTGATGAGCCCGGCTCTCGGCAAGTTCACCCCGCGCTATGTGCGCCTGTCGGGCGAGATCGCCGACCAGGCGGTGCTGGACAGCCTGAAGGCCGCCTTCCCCGGCGTGCCCGTAGGCCACGCCTACGCCTCCACCGAGGCCGGGGTCGGCTTCGAGGTGACCGACGGCCTCGCCGGCTTTCCCGCCGCCTTCCTGGAACGCGACGGCGAGGTGGCGATGAAGGTCGAGGACGGCTCGCTGCGCATCCGCTCGCCGCGCGCGGCCAGCGGCTATGTCGGCTCCGCGCCCCGCGCGCTGGCCGACGCCGACGGCTTCGTCGACACCCAGGACATGGTCGAGCAGCGCGGCGACCGCTTCCACTTCGTCGGCCGCCGCGAGGGCATCATCAATGTCGGCGGCCTCAAGGTGCACCCCGAGGAGGTCGAGGCGGTGATCAACCGCCAGCCCGGCGTGCGCATGAGCCGGGTGTTCGCCCGCAAGAGCCCCATCGCCGGGGCCCTGGTCGCCGCCGAGGTCGCGCCGGCCCAGCCTCTGGACGGCCCCGAGGCCGAGGCGGACCTGCGCAAGGCCATACTGGACGCCTGCCGCGCGATCCTGCCGGCGGCCAAGGCGCCCGCCTCGCTCAGGTTCGTCGACGGCCTGGCGCTCACCGCCGGCGGCAAGCTGGAGCGGCGTGGTGGATAGCGTCGTCGTCACCGGCGGTACGCGGGGGCTCGGCCTCGGCGTGGTCAAGGCGCTGGCGGCCCAGGGCTATCGCGCCGTCGCCGTCGCCCGCTCGCCCAGCGAAGCCCTGCTCGCCGCCCAGGCCGAGGCGGCCCAGCAAGGTCGGGGCGTGATCCATTTCCAGGCCTGCGACCTGTCCGACCTCGACGGCCTGCACGACCTGGCCCAGCGCATCAAGGCCGAGCACGGCGCGCCCTACGGCCTGATCAACAACGCCGGCGTGGGCACGGCCGGGGTGCTGGCCAACATGCGCCCGTCCGACATCGAGGCCCTGATCCGGCTCAACACCACCTCGCCCATCGTCCTGACCCGGTTCCTGGTCGGCGGCATGATGGCCAAGGGGCACGGGCGCATCGTCAACATGGCCTCGATCATCGCCTCCACCGGCTACAGCGGCCTGTCGGTCTATGGGGCGACCAAGGCCTCGCTGGTGGGCTTCACCAAGTCGCTGGCGCGCGAGGTCGGCCGCGCCGGGGTGACGGTGAACGCGGTGGCGCCCGGCTTCATCGAGACTGAACTGACCACCGGCATGGCCGAGGACGACCGCGCCCGCATCGCCGGCCGCAGCGCGCTGCGCCGCCTGGCCGAGGTCGAGGACGTGGCCGCGGCGGTGGCCTATCTGCTGAGCGACGCCGGGCGCAACATCACCGGCACGGTGCTGACCGTGGACGCCGGCAACACCGCTTGAGCATCACTGCGTGCTTCGAGACGCGGCTAAAGCCGCTCCTCAGCATGACGAAGGTTTTTGAACACCCACGCCCGTCATCCTGAGGAGCCCCCAAAAGGGGGGGTCTCGAAGAACGCACGCGCTTCCCGCCCGATACTTCGCTCAACGCCGATCTTACCGATCGTTAATGAGCAAACGGCAAGGCGCTTTGGCATCATGTCCTGGGGCGGCTGAATAGGCCCAGGACGCGTCATGCATGTGAACGTCAAGATTCGCGGCGTGCTTGATCTGGCCAGGACGGTGATCGTCGCCGCAGCGATCGTCCTGGTTCCCAAGACCGTACTTTGCCAGCCCTACACCATTCCGTCCGGCTCGATGGAGCCGACCCTGATGGTGGGCGACTACATCCTGGTCTCGAAATATCCCTACGGCTGGAGCCGCCACTCGCTGCCGTTCAGCCCGCCGCTCGGCCAGGGCCGGGTGATGGGCCGCGAGCCCAAGCGCGGCGACATCGTCGTGTTCAAGAAACCCAGCGACGGCCGCACCACCCTGATCAAGCGCCTGGTCGGCCTGCCCGGCGACCAGCTTCAGGTCGTGGGCGGGGTGCTGATGCTCAACAGCAAGCCGGTGAAACACAAGCTCGTCTCGGCCACCACCGAGCCGACGCCGTTCGGCGGCGCCTTCCCGGTGGCCAAGTTCCGCGAGACCCTGCCCAACGGGCGCAGCTACATCGTCAAGAGCTATGGCCGCCACACGGCCGCCGGCAACACCGGGGTCTATGTTGTGCCCGCCGGCTGCTACTTCATGCTGGGCGACAATCGCGACGACTCGCTGGACAGCCGCTTCGACCCGGGCAAGACCGCTCCCGGCCAGTCGGCCTGCCGCTGGAACCCCGAGCTCGACCGCTACCTGCCGCCCGAGGAAGGCGCCGGCTATGTGCCGTTCGACGACCTGATCGGCCGGGCGGACTTGGTGCTGTTCTCCTGGAACCGCGAGGCGTCGCTGTCGCGGCCCTGGGATCTACTGCGCTGGGACCGCCTGTTCCGCTCGCTCGGATGCGGCGGGATGGCCTAGCAGCCCAAGGGATGGGCCGGCGAGACCATCGAGACCCGCCGGCCAGCCTTTCTCACACCAGCACGGCCTTGGGCTCCAGGAACGCCTCCAGGCCGTAGGCGCCGTATTCCCGGCCGATGCCCGACTGCTTGAAGCCGCCGAACGGCGCCTTGGGCTCGTGCGCCAGGGTGTTGACCAGCACCCGGCCGGCGACGATCTGCGCCGCCACCCGACGCCCCCGCGCATTGTCGCCCGACAGCACATAGGCCTGCAGGCCATAGGCGGTGTCGTTGGCGATGGCGATCGCCTCGGCCTCGTCGCGGTACGGGATGATCGACAGCACCGGGCCGAAGATCTCCTCCTGGGCGATGGTCATGTCGTTGCGCACGCGGCTGAACACGGTCGGCCGCACGAACCAGCCCTTGAGCCCATCCGGACGCCCCTCGCCACCAGCGATCAGGGTCGCGCCCCCCTCCAGGCCGATACGGATGTAGCGCTGCACCCGCTCCCATTGCTTCTCGCTGACTAGCGGGCCGAGCACGGTGTCGGCCTCGGCTGGATCGCCCACCTTGATCCCGGCCACCACTTGGCGGGCCAACGCCTCGAACGCCTCGAGCTTGTCGGCCGGGACCAGGATGCGGGTGCCGGCGATGCAGGCCTGGCCGTTGTTCATGAACCCGCCCTGCACCGCCATCGTCGCGGCCTGGGCCAGGTCGGCGTCGTCCAGGATCACCACCGGCGACTTGCCGCCAAGTTCCAGCGTCACGCGCTTGCAGGTGTCGGCGGCGGCGCGGAGGATCTGCTTGCCCACCGCCGTGGAGCCGGTGAACGAGACCTTGGCCACGTCCGGATGCGTGCTGATCTCAGCCCCCACCGTATCGCCGCGGCCGGTGACGATGTTGAATGCGCCCGGCGGCAGGCCGGCCTCGTGCAGCGCCTCGGTGACGATCTGGGTCTGGATCGCGCTCATCTCGCTGGGCTTGACCACCGCCGTGCAGCCAGCCGCCAGCGCCGTCGCCAGCTTGCCGCAGATGAAGCCCGCATTGCTGTTCCAGGGCGTGATCAGCCCCGCCACGCCCAGCGGCTCCATCGTCACCTCGGCGATCCCGGCCTGGCGGGTGAAGGCGTAGTCCTCCAGCACCTCGGCCATCTGGGCGAACACGCTCACCGCATGGTCGGCCATCCAGCTCGCCCGCGACACCGGCGCGCCGTACTCCTCGATCACCGCCGCGGTCAGGTCGTCACGCCGCGCAGCCACCGCCTCGCCCAACCGCCGCAGCAAGGCGATGCGCTCCGCCTTGCTGGTGCGGGAAAAGGCCGGGAAGGCGCGCTTGGCGGCGGCGATGGCGGCGCGCGCATCCTCCGCATCAGCCAGCCGCACTCGTCCAATCAGATCGGCGGTCGCGGGATTGAACAGATCGAACAGCTCCTGCCCGTGGGGCTCCACGAAGCCGCCATCGATGTAGATCCGGTCGATGATGCGCATAGCTGCTCTCCGCCAATACTGATGGGCCTGCTGGATAGTGCGGAGATAGGCGGCTAGGATTGGCCCGATAAGCCACACATGTCGGCATGTGGCGTTTCGAAAAGCCGGACAATGCGCGCTTCAGGCCTGATCGAACTGGACGCCGTGGTCGCTGTGGCGCGGCATCGCAACTTCCGCGCGGCCGCCATCGAACTCGGCCTGTCGCGCTCGGCGCTGAGCCAGGCGGTGGCGGGCTTGGAACAGCGGTTGGGCGTGCGCCTGTTCAACCGCACCACCCGCAGCGTCTCGCTTACCGAGGCCGGCGCGCGGTTCGTCGCCGGCGTCGCCCCGGCGCTGGGCGAAATTCGCGACGCCATGGAGGCCGCCAACAGCAGCCGCGCCACCCCGGCCGGCCTGCTGCGCCTCAACGCCGCCCCCAGCGCCGCGCGCCTGCTGCTCAATTCGCTGATCTTCGAATACCTGCGCCGCTATCCCGAGATGAAGGTCGACATCGTCGCCGAGGCCCGACTGATCGACATCGTGGTCGATGGTTTCGACGCCGGGGTGCGCCTGGCCGAACACGCGCCCCAGGACATGATCGCCATCCCCTTCGGGCCCGAGATGCGCATGGTGGTGGTCTGCGCCCCCGCCTATCTCGAAGGCCGTGCACGGCCGCAGACGCCGCAGGACCTGGCCGCCCACGCCTGCATCCGCATGCGCTTGCCGAACGGCGTGCTCTATCGCTGGGAGTTCGAGCACCATGGCGAGAGCCTCGTGGTCGACGTCGACGGGCCCCTGACCCTGGACGACGGGCCGATGTTGCTGGACGCCGCGCTCGCCGGCGCCGGCTTCGCCTATCTGACCGAGGCCTTCATCGGCAAGGAACTGGCCGACGGTCGGCTGGTGCGCGTGCTGGAGGACTGGACCCCGCCGTTCCCCGGCCTCTGCCTGTACTACCCCGGCCGCCGCCACGTGCCCGCCGGCCTGCGCGCCCTGATCGACCTGATCCAGGAACGACGCGGGCGCTAGGCCCCTCGCCGCGGCTCGCCACATGATTGACCCGAAGCACGGCCAAGCTAGGTTGCAAACAAAATAATACTCGTGGAAATCGAAATGAAATTGACGCTGGCGCTCAGTCTGATCCTGGCCGCGACCGCGGCCTCATCGGCCCTGGCGGCCCACTTGCCCGACTGCGCCGGCGACTACGCCGTCATCCGCACCAGCACGGTCAAACCCGGCAAGCTCGATGAATTCCGCAAGGCGGTGCGCGACAACCAGGCCTGGTACGCGAGCCGCGGCCTGCCGGACCGGATCCTGTTCGGCCAGGCGGCCGAGCGCGACGCCCAGGGCGCTCCGACCGGGGCCTTCTCGCCGAACATGGTGACGACCATCCACACCAATCGGCCGCCGAACCCGCCGGCCCACACCGAAGACGATCCCCAGTGGAAGGCCTTCGTTGCCGAGTACGAGGCGTCTTCGGACCTGACGAACGCCGCCGCGGTGTGCCTGACGGCCCCCTGACGGCGACTGGGTGACGGCGACTGGGTGACGGCGACTGGGCCTACAGGCCCAGGGCCTCGCGCGCCGTGGCCGGCCACGCGGCCACCTCGACCCCGTGGGTGACGAACAGGGCCACGGCCAGGCGGTCGATGCCGAAGGCGACGCAGCCGGTGTGGCTGGGCGCGCCCGAGGCGTCGCGCAGGTCCCAGGTCGTGCCAAAATGGTCCTGGTGATAGTTGAAGCTCATGCAGGCCGTGGGCTTGTCCTCGGACAGCACCGGGATGACCAGCTCGAACTTCAGCTGCTGGGCCTTCTGGCTCGAGGCCATGATCTGGCCCGCGCGGCCGAAGAACGGGTCGCTGGCCACCTCCACCTGGTAGGGCAGCCCCAGCCGGTCGGCCAGGCCCTTGGCCCGCTCGATCCAGTGCTCGCGGAACGCCTGGATGCGCTCGGGCTCGGCCACGCAGACATACTCGCGCATACGGAACGACTGCAGGCGGTCGATGTCGCGCGAGGGCTCGCGGCGGAAGCAGTCGCAGGCCACGTCGAACAGATAGCCGCCCTCGGGCACCACCCCGCGCGCGGCGGCGATCGGATAGACCGGATAGCAGCTCGCCGGCGTCAGGATCAGGTCGGCGGCCTTGAGTTCATCGCTCCATTCGCCGGTCGGCCCACCCTCGTCCACCAGGGCGCGGATCTCGCGCTCGGACCCGTGCAGGCAGCTGACGCAGCCCAGCAGGTTGGGGAAGCTGTTGAGATAGCCCGACTTCTGCAGCATGGCGCGGCTCATCACCGGCGGGAAGCGGAACACCTCGGCGCGCGGGTCGCGCTGGCGGGTGATCAGGCGGTTCAGCGCCTCGACCACCTCTTCATACAGCCCGGTGCGGGCATAGACCCCGTCCGCGCCCATCGGCCGGAACAGGTGGCCGGCGACGGCGTCCAGCCGGTCCTGGCGGGTGTCGAAGCGGGTCGGCATCACGGTCATGGGCGATCTCCGGATCGAAGCGTCAGCGGGCCAGGCCGAAACCGCCCAGGGATTGCGGGACCTCGCTCAACAGGGCCGAGGCGCCCAGGTTGGCCAGGATGCGGTCGTTGTTGATCATGATCGGCGCCGACAGCACGTCGCGCAGCAGCCGGCCGATGCTGGCGTCGCCGTCGTTGCGATAGCCCGACAGGCCGCAGGCGCGCATGGCGCTCATCACCGCCGACACCGCCAGCTCCGACACCTCGACCTTGAGCAGGGTGATGCGGGTCTGGAAGTCGACGTGGGTCAGGGCCTGGGGATCGCCGGCGCGGGCCTCGTATTCGGCCAGGCCTTCGTGGATCAGCCCCTGCAGGGTGCGCAGCGCGGTGGTGGCGCGGGTGTAGTGCGGCGCGCCCGGCGGCAGCTGGCCGCCGGCCTTGCGCGCGGCCTTGCGCAGGAACTTCTGCGCCCGGTCGGTGGCCGAGGCGGCGATGCCGGCCCACACGCCCGACCACAGCAGGTGCGCGGTGGGCGTCATGGTCTGCGCGTGGATGACGGCATAGGGCTCGGACAACACCTGGGCCTGGGCGCCCTCGGCCTTCAGCGCGAAGCCGGCGCTGCAGGTGCCGCGCATGCCGAGCGTTTCCCACGCCAGGGTGGGCGTCAGGGTGTAGGCGGCCTTTTCCAGCACCACCAGCACCTGGTCCGAGGCGGCGGCCTCGTCGTCACGGCGCGCCGTGGTGACGATGGCGTCGGCCTGGGCGCCGTAGGACATCACGGTGGCGTCCCGCTCCAAGCGAATGCGGCCGTCCTCGCCCTGGCTCACCGGAGCGGCGCTGGAGCGAACGTCGCCACCGCCCTGCCCTTCGGTGGTGGAGGAGGCGAGCAGCAGTTGCTGGGCCGCCACCCGGCGCAGGAAGCCCGCGTGCCAGGGCTCGTGCGCGGCATGGCGGATCAGGCAGGCCGCCTTGATCTGGTGCATGGCGAAGATCATCGCCGTGGAAGCGCAGGACCGGCCGAGCGCGTAGCAGATGTCCAGCACCTGTCCCACGCTGGCGCCGCCGCCGTCGAGCTCGGCGGGGACCATGATGCTGAGCAGCCGCTCCGCCTTCAAGGCGTCCATCGCCTCCTGCGGGAACCGGCCGTCGCGATCGACCGCCTCGGCATGGGCCGAAGCGATAGCGGCCACGCGCGCGGTGCGCGCGGCGATCTCGGCTGCAGCGATGGGTTCCGGGGCGATGGGTTCCGGGGCGCGTGTCACTGCGTCCAAGGCGTACACCGTCTTCATGACCGGTTCAGTCCCCCTAGACTTGGCGTCTGCTTCACCTGGGCCATAGTGGCCCGATTTGGCACACGCCGGGTTTTCCAGCCCGCAACGCTGCAACTCAGGGGCCAGCCCAGCAACTCAGGGACCAGCCCGATCGCCGCGATTTAGGCGACCTTCAGATTCAGGCATTATCCAAGGTTGCGATCGTTATGGGATGCAGGATCCAAGCCATGTCCACGACTGAGCCGGGCGCTCACGCCCAGCGCATCGCCGCCCTGGTGCGCAACCTGCTGGTCAAACACGACATTCACGCCGAACCGGCCGCCGACGCCGACCTGCGCCAGGCCGGCCTGACCTCGCTCGACATGGTGAACCTGACCCTGGCGGTGGAAGGCGAGTTCGACATCTTCATTCCGGCCGAACAGATGACGCCCGAGCACTTCCATTCCATCGCCACCATCCAGGCCCTGGTGCTGGGGCTGGAGCCGGCCTGAGGCCAGACGCGTGCCCATGGACCCGCGCGCAAGACGGCTGCTCGACCTGCTGGCGGCGGCTAAGGGCCCAGGTTCGGGGGCAGGCTCGGGCGCGGACGTCTCGCCGACGGCCCGCCGCGCCGCCCTGGACCAGCTCGCCGACCTGGCCGCCGGGCCGCCGCCGCCCCTGGCCGAGGTTCGCGACATCCCCGTCGAGGGCGTCCCGCCCCTGCGCCTCTACGATCCCGCTCCGGGACAGATCGGCGGCGCGCTGCTGTTCCTGCACGGCGGCGGCTGGACTGCAGGCAGTCTCCGGACCCACGACACCCTGTGCCGGACCCTGGCCCTGCAGGCGGGCTGCAAGCTGCTGGCGGTGGATTATCGCCAGTCCCCCGAACACCCCCGGCCCGCCGCCGTCGAAGACGGCCTCAAGGCCCTGGCGTGGCTGGCGAAAGAAGCCGCCGCGCTTGGCGTCGACGCCAGGCGGATCGGCGTGGCGGGGGACTCCGCCGGGGGCCATGTGGCGGCCGAACTCACACTGCGCGCCCGCGATCTGGCGCAATCCGATCCCACGGCGCCCAGGCTCGCCCTGCAGCTGCTGATCTGCCCGATCCTGGATCCCTCAGGGATCCTGCCTTCGCGCCAGCAATTCCGCGACGGCCATTTCATCGATCCCGAGGTGTTCGCCCGCGACCGCCAGGGCTATTTCGGCGGCGAAAGCCAGGTCGCCTCGCTGCTGGCGCGCCCTGACCTGCACGACCTGCCGCCCACCCGCATCCACGCCGCCGAGTTCGATCCCTTCCGCGACGAGGCCCTGGCCTATGCCGAGCGACTGGTCGAGGCCGGCGTGGAGGCCCGCGCGACGCTGCATCCGGGGATGGTCCACTATTTCTACGCTCTCGGTGGAGCCATCCCAGCCGCACGCCCGCTCGTCGAAGCCATCGGCCAGGAGATCGGCGAGGCCCTGGCCTGACGCCGTAAAGGGAAGAACAGCCGGGGATTGCTCCCCGACTGCTCCCCACTTCACTCCAGGCCTCTTCGGGTTGGGCTCAAAGAACCGGAGATCAGTCCTTCACCCCCGTCCGCCAGTCGGACCCGCTGCTGCGGTCGTCGTGTTGGAGGCTGCGGGGGTCTGCGGCGGCGGAGAGGCCGAGGCAGATGGGGCGGGAGCCTGGGTGACCGGAACCGTGGTCACCGGCGTAGTGGGCGCAGGCGGCATCAACTGAGCCTCTGGCCCGACTTGGGCGAACATCGGATTGGGCTTGCCGTCCGGCTTCATCCGGCAGGGACGCCCGATCGCGTTGTAGGCCCGGAACACATCGGGATTGCCGCACATCACCTCGCGGGCCGCCTCGCGGTCGCCGATGGTCTGGGCGAGTTCGCGGGCGTTCAGGCGGCGGACGCACTCGCCGTCCCGCCAGGTGGTGCCGGCGGTGACGCCGACCCCGATCAGGGACACGCCGGCCGAGGACGAACCCATGCAGGTCTCGGTCAGGGTCGAGGTAAGCGCGGGCGCCGCGATCGCCGGGGCCGAGCGGACCGTCTGGGTCGACGGGCTGGTCGAGTTGAAGTTGATGTTCTGCGACCCGGAATTGCTGGAGCCGTTGCCCCCCGTCGAGGAGCCGCCGCTCGCCGAACTCGAACCGCCGTTCGACGAACTCGAGCCGCCGGTCGACGAGGTGGAGTTACGGTTTGCCGAATTGCCGGAATTGCTGGTCGACGCTTTCGAATTCCCGGTCGTGTTGCCGTTGTTCGACGTGCTGGTGTTGCCCACCGACGAGCTGCCGGTCGTGTTGCCGGTATTGCTGGTGTTGCCCTGGGTATTGCCGTTCGACGATGACTTGTTGCTCGCGGACGAGCTGGTGTTGCTGTTGACGTTGTTGGTGTTGCCGTTGGTGTTGGTGCTCGACGAGTTGCCGGAGTTCCCGACCGAACCGCCCTGAGCGTTCGACGCGGCCGTGTTGGTCGCCGAGGAGCTGGTGTTGTTGTTGTTTTTGTTGCCGTTGGTGTTGCTGTTCGACGAGTTGCCGCCGCTGTTGCTGCCCCCGGTCGCCGCCACGTTGGTGTTGTTGCTGGCGCCGGAATTCGAGTTCGCCGTCGGCGAGTTGGAATTGGTGTTGGCGTTCGACGAATTACCGGAATTGTTGCCGCCGCCGGCGCCGCCAGAGGCGTTCACGGCCGTCTGGTTGCTGGCCCCGGAATTCGAGGTCGCGGTCGGCGTGTTGGTATTGGTCGAATTGGTGTTGCCGATATTGGAATTGCTCGAATTGCCGCCTTGGGCGGTCGCACCGGCCAGGTTGTTGGCCGAGGAGGTCGAGCCGGAATTGGCGCCGTTCGTGTTGGTCGAGTTGCCGCTGCCGGCCACGCTGCCCCCAGCGCCGCCCGCCGCCTGAGCCCCAGCGACGTTGCTCGCGTTCGAGGTGGACCCCGAATTCGCCGTCGGCGTGGTGGTGACGGTGGTGTTGTTGCTCACCGTCGGGCTCGCCACCGCATTGGATCCAGCCGCATTGATCGCGGTGGAAGTCGCGCCGGCGTCAGCCGTCGGCGTACCCGTCACCGTGTCCTGGGCGAAGGCGGGGCTAGTGGCCAGAGCCACGGCGCTCACGCCGGCCAAGGCCAGGGTCCGCAAGATCGTCGCTTTCATAACCCCCTCCTCCTTTATGAGGTTACAGGGCCCAACCAGAAGGGTCGCGCGCTCTTACCAGCAGGCAAAAGTATTGCAGGTCCTTCCGCGCCCATTAAAGGTCGTGGTCGTGTTGTGTGTGTTTCCGAATGCACCGCCAGATTGATTGGTGTTGGCGGATCCACCTGAATTCGTTCCGGACGTACCGATCGTCGATGAGGTCGTACCCGCGGTGGCCGAATTACTGCCGGCGGTGCCTGCACGGCCCAGCGACGAATTGTTGGCGCCCACATTGCTGGTCGCGCTGCCGCCAGGTCCGGACGTGGTCGTCGAGACCGAGTTGACAGACGAGGTGGCGCCCGCAGTGGCGACAGTATTGGTGTAGACAGACGCCACACCACCATTACCGCTGCTTACGACCGTGGTGTTTTGCGCAAAGGCCGGCGCGGCGATTGCGGCTGCGGCGATGGCCGCGAAAAGTACTGTGCGCATGATCGGGCTCCAGGCGTCTCAGAAAGGATTAGGGAGGGGCGAAGCCCCTCCCCGAGAGATCAAGCTGACGCTTACCAGGGATTGAACTTGAAGCTGCCGCTGGTGGTGGTGCTGCCAGCCGCACCGGCGCCGCCTTGCACGCCGCCCGCAGTCGCGGTCGAGCCGCAGCCATAATAGCAGTGCGACGGGTTCGTGGTGCTGGCGCTGTTGGTCGTGCTGCCGTTGGTGCCAGAGGTGCTGGTGCTGCTGCCGTTCGAACCCGTGACCACCTTGCCGGACGAGTTGTTCACGGCGCCCGAGCTGGACTTCGCCGAGCCGCCGCCAGACGCGGAAGCGGAGCTGCCAGAGCCGACGACCGAAATCGCGCCCGAGCCGGACGTGGTGGTGGTGAACGAGCCGCTCGCGGCATAGGCCGAGCCGGCGACCAGGGTGGCCAGGGCGATAGCGCCAGCAAAGAGATAAGCACGCATAGTCGATCCTCCACGCAATAAGGGTTGCGCCCCCGATCACCCCAGGATGGGGCGATTTCTTCTTCAGGTTTTGCGGTTGGAAAAATGATTATTCAGGCTGAACTTGACGGCCCAACTCCGCACCCAACCACCTGATAGCTGGCCATCGGTCACGATGGCCCGCCGCACGGGGCGGCGTTACAGTTAATGGACAACATTGGTGATTTACGGTCAATAATGTAAAACAACTACACGTTTTCAACCCGAGCGACTTATCGTTGATTATGTTATAGATAATCGTCACCTCCCCAGTAAGCGCTAGTCGATAATGATTACACACCGAACTAACTTCAAATACTTCCAAATTCCCATGCACAAAGGGCGGCGAACCCTACGGCCCGCCGCCCTTCCCAACCCGAGCAATCCGGAGATTTGCTAGTGCGCGGCGCTCCGACTCCTCATGACGCCGCCCTTGCCACGGGGCCCCGCCATGACGGTCTGGAATACGCCCGCGGTGCTGTTGACACCGAGCTTCTGGCGCAGATGAGCGCGATGGACCTCAACGGTCGGCACGCCGATGTTCAGATTTGCAGCAATCTGCTTCGACGATTGCGCCGACAGCACGAGACTGAGAACTTCAATCTCTTTCTTCGTAAGGCCATAGGTGTCATGCAACCAGAAAAGGTCTGCCAAATTATTTGTAGACATGGCGCTTTCGCCTTTCCTCTGGCCTATGGCATGGGCCAAACGGGATCTCGCGAACAAAGATACTCCACTATAAGGTGCGTGCGCGTCGGCGCACCACCAATCCGCTAACCCACCCCACTCTTGACCCTCATAAAGGACGTCAACAAGGGTTAACGGTCAATAATCGGAACTGATTACGCCAACCATCACCAACTTTAATTGTCAAATGATACACTCACATATCATTTCAAGCGCCCGATAGTCTGTATCCTCAGTCGGCAACCGCGATCAGACAACTCGCTTTCCCTCACGTCGGAATTAACCAAAAGGAATTCGCGAACGCCGATAGCTTGGCAAATTCGCCAATAGCGCGAATCTTGGAAGTACACTGCCCAACTGTACAATCGCGATTATTGGCTGATCCGATTCGCCACACTTGACGCTCAGTCAATTAACCAATTATTATGACCTTATGTCGGCTCCGACACATATGGGACGGAAGGCCATTTTTTCGGAGCTTGGGCATTTGGGGAGGCAAATATCCATGCTTACCACCAATAATGCGATGAACGTCGCATGGCTTCATGAGGCCTACGGCCTCACGAAGAAGGAACTTGAAGTCGTGTCCCTGCTTCTGGGCGCCAAGTCTTCTAAACAGATTGCGTTCGATCTTCAGCTTTGCGTGCCCACGGTCGAGATTCACCGCGCACACATCCGCCAGAAGATGGGCGTTAACAATACAGCGGGTATTTTTCAGTTGATCATGGCGGGGCAGCGAGCCACCGCATGAACCTGTGCTCCGCCGGCTCCGGCGCCCTCGTGCTCCGGAGCGAGGCGGAAGCATAGGTTGGCAAAACGATGGTCGCCCTCTCGCGCGCGACTATCTTTAAAATTGCATCCGCATCCGATGGGATGCGGTTTTCCAGAAATCGCCGCCGACATCCAAAGACATCAGATTATCAGCCATCGGCAGAATACGGCCGGCGCTGGCGTGGCGACGCGCGACGATCTCCGATCTAATGGAACAGGCTGATCGACTTCAGCTCGTCATAGCCGAACGGCGCCGGCTTGCACGGCGGCGAACAGCGTGCGGTCCAGGCCCGCGTAGCTTCCCTGCAGATCGATATAGAGCAGGTCTTCGACACGGGCGGGGTCGTAACCCTCGTCCACCAATACTTGCTTCTTCAACTTGAACGTCTCGGTGGCCGCCAGGCTCGCCACGCAACGCAGGAACACCGGCCGGGCGTAGGCCGGCAGGCGCGCCGCCAGATGAGCGTGCAGCGCCGCCAGGTCGAAATCCTCATCGGTCACGATCGCCGCCATGCCGGCCCGCCCCTCGGCGCCGGGCACGCCGACGCCGTAGACGCAGGCCTCGAGCACGCCGGGGCAGCCGGCGAGGGTCTCCGCCACCTCGGTCGTGGCCACGTTCTCGCCCTTCCAGCGGAAGGTGTCGCCCACACGATCGACGAAATACCAGAAGCCCCGTGCGTCCTGGCGCATCAGGTCTCCGGTGCGCAGCCAGGCGTCGCCCGGCTCGAACACGTCGCGCAGCACCTTGCGCGCGCTCTCGCCGGCGTCGGTATAGCCCTCGAAGCGGTTGGCGGCGTCGGTGTCGGTCGCGGCGATCCGGCCCAGCGCCTCGCCCACCTCGCCTCGCTCGCAGGCGATGCACAGCCCTTCGGCGCCACGCACCGGCTGCTCCAGCGCGGGATCGAAGCGGACGAGGGCGGCGGGGAAACGGTGGGCCAGGAACGGAGGCACCCGGCCGATGGCGCCGGGCTCGCCCTCGGCGTTGTAGAGCGAGAACGCGCCCTCGGTGGAGGCGTAGAATTCCAGCACCTGGGGAATGGCGAAGCGCGCCTGGAACGGCCGCCACACCTCGCCGCGCAGGCCATTGCCGCAGGCCAGCCGCAGGCGATGGCGGCGCTCGTCCGGCGAGGGCTGTGCGGCCAGCAGATAGCGGCACAGCTCGCCGATGTACTGGAACACCGTGCAGCCCTGCTCGGCCACGTCGCTCCAGAACCGGCTGGCGGAGAAGCGGCGGCGGATCACCACCGCGCCACCCGCCGCCAGCATGGCCCCGGTCGCCACCACCCCGCCGACGCTGTGATACAGCGGCAGGCAGTCGTAGAGCCGGTCGTCGGGCGTGGCGTCCATCATGCCGGCGAACCAGCCGCTCCACATCATCACCCGCTGGTGGCTGACATGGGCGGCCTTGGGCAGGCCAGTGGTGCCCGAGGTGTAGATCAACAGCGCCGGCTGGCCGAGCGTCGGGGCCGGATCCTCGTCCGCCGACAACGGCGCGGTCGATCGGCCATCGGCAGGCCCGTCCGCACCCAGCGCCCATACCTGCAGCCCCAACTCGGGGGGCACGAGGTCGGCCAGCTCGGGATCGACGATCACGTGGCGCGCGCCCGACACCTTCAGGCAATGCGCCAGGGCGTCGCCGCGCAGATTGGCGTTGATCAGCGCCACCACGCCGCCCACCCGCGTCACGCCCAGCCAACAGGCCAGATACTCCGGCCGGTTCGGCGCCAGCAGCGCCACCGGCTCGCCGCCGACCAGCCCCCGCTCCAGCGCCCAGCGCGCATAGGCGCGCAGCCGTCCGGCCAGTTCGGCGTAGCTAAAGCTCTCGTCCTCGCCGATCAGGGCGGGTGCGTCGCCCTGCCCTTCGGCCATGGCCTCGACCACCACCGCCAGGGTCTGGGTGGAGGCGCGGCGCACCTCGCGCGTCCGCTCCAGCGCCCGCAGCCAGGCCTTGTTGGCGCTGGGGGGCTTGGCCTCGCTCACGCCTGTACGCTCGCTCATGCCTGAATTCCGGGACAGACGCCGTAGACCAGGCAATAAGCGATGGTCTTGGCGTATTCCTCGTACACCCAGTGCGCCTCCAGCCGGCTGTGCGGGGCGAGCCACCCCGGGCGAGGCTGGGTCGGGACGACGGTGGCCTGAACGTCGGGAACGAAGCGGCGGAAGGTGCGCAGCGATCGGGCCGAATGCTGCCACGAGGTGACGATGACGATCCGGTGCAGGCCGTGCGCACGCAGGATCGGGGCCGAGAACAGGGCGTTCTCGCGGGTCGAGGACGAACGGCTCTCCGCCAGGATGCGATCGGCCGGCACGCCGTCGTCGATCAGCCCCTGGCGCACCCAGACATAGTCGCCCCGGCCGCTGAGCAGGATCATGGGCGCCACACCCTGGCGGTACAGCTGCGCGGCCAGAGGCGTGCGGCTGCGCGCGTCACCGCCCAGCACCACCAGGGCGTCGGCTTTCCCAGGCGGATCCCGGTGCATCAGGATCAAGGGCGCAAGCGGCGAGACCGGCAGGTAGAGCAGAAGCAGCACCAGGGCCGGGATGCCGAACAACAGCAGCAGTCCCCTAGCCATCCCGGGTGTCCGAGAGGTGGGCCGCCAGCCGCGCGCCCAGCAGGATCGCGGTCAGGGTCGGATTGGCCTGGCTCGAAGACGGGAACACCGCGCTGCCGGCCACATACAGGTTGGACGCGCCGAACACGCGGCAATCGCCGTCCACCACGCCTTCGCCCGGCTCGGCCGCCATGCGTACCGTGCCGATCTGATGGTGCCCGTCATGGCTCTGGCGCAGGACCTCGGTTTCCAGCTCCGCCTCCGGATATATCCACGACATCTGTCCCAGCCCCGCGCGCGCCAGCCAGTCGCCCAACAGGCGATGGGCGCGCACCACCGAGCGGACGTCCGCCTCCTGGAAGCGCAGCTCTATCTTCAAACGTGGCAGGCCCAAGGCGTCGGTCTGGTCCGACAGGCTGACCCGGCTGTCGCGATATGGGGCGTGTTCGGAGTGGTAGCGCACCGCGTAGCGTCGCCCGGCATTGGTCTGGAAGAACCCCGGCAGGCGCGGCTTGGCCACATAGCGACGATACAGGAAGCTGGGGAAGAACCGCGCTGCCGCGGGCCAGCCCCGCAGCAGGTTCACCACATGCGGCAGGGTCTTCACAGGCTCGGGCGCCAGGTCGAGCCCGGTGTGCGACCGGCGGATGCCCTCGGCCACCAGCAGCCGTCCAAGCCACGGCGCGGCCAGCACCAGATAGCCCAGCGACATCACCGCGTCGCCGTGGCTGGCGTTCCAGATCGGCGGGAACTCGGGCCAGAACGAGATGTTGGCGATCCCCTCGCGCGCCTGCAGCTCGGGGCTGGGGGTGAAGCGGCGGCGCGCAAAGGCGCCGCGCCCGTCGTTGAAGTAGGCCAGTTCGTGGTCCAGCGCCGGCCCGCTGAAGGTCATCTGGGCGACGCCGCCGGTGGGGTGGCCCATGTAGTAGCGGCCGAGCGGCCCGTCCGGGCCGCCGAAGCGATGCGGCGCGCGCGCCTGTTCGGCCAGCAGCAGGCGGGTGGTCTCCAGCCCGCCGGTGGTCAGGGCGAAACGGCTGGCCGCGATCTCGGCCCGGCTTCCGTCCAGGCCGCGCACCACCGCGGCGCGCACGCGGCCGTCGTCATGGAACTCCAGGCCCGTCACCGTCGCGCCCAGCACCAGCCGCACATTGGGCTCGGCCTGCAGGCGCTCGGCATAGGCGTCTTTGAAGCGGGGCTGGCGGCTCCAGCGCTCCAGGTGCTCGAAGCTGAAGTCGGCGTCCGCGATCCGGGTCGAGGTCAGGGGCTCGAAGAAGTGCGCCTCGCCGCACTGGGCGTAGTCGCAGGCGATGGCCAGGTAGGGCTCGAACTCCGTGGCGGTGATCGGCCAGCCGCTGCCGGGCACGGCGGCGCGGGGCAGGAAGTCCACCGGATCGAGCGGCACGCAGCGCCCGCCCCACAGGTTCGACGCGCCGCCGAGCGCGCGCTCGTTGGTCACCGACATCAAGGCCTGGTGTTCGGTCAGGATCTCGGCGTCGCCGAGCGCCTGGGCCTCGACGGTGGGCTTGGCCAGGCCGGATTCCAGCAGCAGCACCCGCCGCCCGCGCCGCGCCAGCTCCAGCGCCAGGGTGATACCCACCGGGCCGGCGCCGACGACGCAGATCTCGTGCGCCGCATCTCCCAGGGCGGTTGAGAAGGTCTCGATCATGCCGCGCGGTCAGCTCCCCGCTGGTCAGCCCAGGCCGGCCAGGATCGGCACCGGGTTCAGCTTCAACCGCCGCCACACCCCGAAGCCGACCAGCAGCCCGTTCAGCGACATGGTCAGGGCCATGGCCCAGGCCGCGCCCATGGCCCCGAAGGCCGGGATCAGCGCCGCGCTGAACAGCCCGCAGGCGCCCAGCAGCACGAAGTTCAGGCGGCGCAGCAGCTTGCCCTGCCCGGCCATGGCCAGCAGTTCGGTGCAGCAGGCGAAGGCCACGAAGATCAGATCACCCAGGATCAGCACCCGCAGCACCGCGCCGCTGCTACGATAGCCCTGGCCGAACAGCCCCATGGCTTCCGACGGGAAGGCGATCAGCAAGAGCGCCGGCGGCAGGCACACCGCCGCGGCCAAGAGGCCCATGTGGCTGACCACCTTGCCCAGCGGCTTGCGGTCGCCGGCGTCGGACAGCAGGGCGAAGCGCGGCGAGGCGGCGTTGCCGATCGCCCCCACCACGGTGATGAAGACATTGGCGATGCGGTTGGCCACCGCGAACACCGCCACGCTTTCGGCCGCCACCAGCGAGCCCAGCACCAGGGTCGGCACCGAGACCAGGATCACCCCGATCACGTCGACGATCCCCAGCGGGATGGCGGTCTCGATCAGGCCGGCGGGCGGCTTCATCTCGCGCAGGCGGGGCCAGCCGCCGGGGGCGAGCTTACGCATGAACAGCCAGGCGATCAGCGTCCCCAGCAGGGTCGAGAGCGAGGTCAGCATAGCTGCGCTCGTGGCGCTGTGGTCGGCCGCCAGCAGCATCAGGGCGGTCAGGGCCGGCCAGAAGCTGCTGCGCAGGAAATCGCCGACGATGGCGGCGCCCAGCGCGGTCAGCACCCCGCCGATGCCCGTCAGAAGGGCGTAGCAGACCGCCGCCAGCGATAGCCAGCGCAGGGTCAGGGTCAGCTCGGGCTTGTGGAACACATAGACCGCCATCGGCTCGGCGAAGATCACCATGGCGATGCCCACAGCGCCCGCGAACAGCAGCAGCACGCCGAGCCCCGCCACCGCCACGCCGAACACGTGCTCGCGCGAGCGGTCGCGGTTGGCGCGGGCCACGAACAACACCAGCGCCCGGCCGATCCCGGCCATGGCCACCGTCTGCAGCACCGAGGTGATGCTGAGGCCAAGTAGGAACAGGCCGGCCGCCTCGCGCGACAAGCAACGGGCCACGGCGATCTGGAAGCCGAACTTGGCCACCACCTCCAGGCCGCGGGCGAACACCGCCGCCAGCGGCTGGAACAGGTTCCAGGTCACCAGCGCGCGCAGGCGCTGCAGGCGGCCGCCGGAAAAAGCGCCCGAAACTCCCCGCCGACTGTCGAGGTTGGCGGGTTCTGGGGCCAAGGTCATGCCGCTCCTGAAGACGCCGAAGATTCCGGTTGGGCGGCGGGGGTGAACCGGCTGCTCAGCTTGTCGGCCAACTCCGCTACACCAGGTTCGTTTACGATGGTGTAATGGCTGCCGGAAAGCACGTCATAGGCGAGCCCGGTCAGCAGCCGGCTCCAGCCCAGGCCCGGCTCGGCGAACATGCCCTTGGTGTAGCGCGAGGCGAACAGCGACGCCTCGCCGTCGTAGGGCGTGGGCTTGTAGGCGCGCACGGCCAGGCGGTGGCGCCAGCGCAGGGCGCGGTCGGCCGCGTCGCTCTCGCTTTTGCGGCCGAGGGCGTGCAGGCGGGTCAACAGCGCCGTGCTCAGGCGACGCACGCGGTCGCTCTGTATCTCCCACTGGTACAGCCAGGTGCGCTTGCCCACCGGCGGATAGGCGTCGATCAGGCCCAGCAGTTCCACCTCGTGGCCCGCGGCCTTGAGGCAGCGCGCGGTCTCCATGGCCAGCACGCCGGCGCTGGAGAAGCCCAGCAGGCGGTACGGCCCCTCGGGCTGGCGCGCCTGGATGGTGGCGGCGCAGTGCTCAGCCATGCCCTCCATGGTGTCGTCGGCCTCGCCGCCGTCGTGCAGGCCGCGCGGCAGCACGCCGAGGAAGCTCTCGTTTTCAAATCGGCGCGCCAGGGTCTCGTAGAAGAACACCGTGCCCTCGACCACCGTGTGCAGGCAGAAGATCGGCAGGGTCGCGCCGGTGTCCTCGCGCCCGCCCAGGGGCGCCAGGTGCGGCAGGCTCGCATGGGCGTCGCCGCTCAGGACGTCGGCCAGCGCCGCCACGGTCGGCGCGCGGTGATACAGGGTGTTGACGTGGATCTTGCGGCCCAGCCGGCGCTCGATGGCGCTGACCGCCTTGACCGCCCGAAACGAGGTGCCGCCGCACTGGAAGAAGTCGTCGTGCACGCCCAACGGCCGCATCGCCAGCACGTCTTCGAAGATCGCCACCAGGGCCGCCTCGAGCGCATTGCGGGGCGGGGCGTCGGCCCCTTCGCCTACAGCCTCGGGCACATTCGCCGCCAGGGTCATCCGGTCTACCTTGCCATTGGGAGTAAGCGGCAAGTCGGCGACCACCGCGATCTGGCCGGGCGTCATGTGCGCCGGCAGGGTTTCAGCGACGAAGATCTTCAGGGCCCGCGGGCTCGGTTGCGCGTCCTGTTTCGGGACGACGAAGGCCACCAGCCGGCTGTCGCCGTCCGGCTCGGTCTGGGCGATCACCACCGCCTGGGCCACCTCGGGGTGCTCGGCCAGGCGCGCCTCGATTTCACCGGGCTCGATGCGGAAGCCCCGCACCTTCACCTGGTGATCCACCCGGCCCAGGAACTCCACCTGGCCGTCCCGGCCCAGGCGGGCGTGATCGCCGGTCCGGTACATGTTCTCGCTGGGCCGGCCGAACTCAGGCACGAAGCGTTCGGCGGTCAGCTCCAGCCGGCCCAGATAGCCGCGCGCCACGCCGTCGCCGCCGATGTACAGCTCGCCCACCTCGCCGTCGCCCACCGGACGGCCGGCGGCGTCGAGGATGTACAGGCGGGTATTGTCCAGCGGCCGGCCGATGGGGATGCGTTCGCCCTCGACCTTGCGGACCTCGGCCGCGGTGGACCAGATGGTGGTCTCGGTGGGGCCATAGACGTTCCAGAACCGGCCGTCGCCGCACTCGACCAGCCGCCGCGCCAGGGCGGGATCGACCGCCTCGCCGCCGCACAGGAGCTTCATTGCGCGCCCGCGCCAGCCGGCGCCGAGCAGCAGCCGCCAGGTGGCGGGGGTGGCCTGCATCACCGTGGCGCCGCTGGTTTCGATCAGTTGCGCCAGCCGCGCGCCGTCCACCACGTCGCTCCGCTCGGCCAGGATCACCGCCGCGCCGAGCGTCAGGGGCAGGAACAGCTCCAGCACCGAGATGTCGAACGAGATGGTGGTCACCGCCAGCAGCCGGTCCGCCGCCGAGAAGTCCAGCAGCCGCTGGAAGGCGTTCAGCAGGTTGACCACGTTGCGGTGACGGATCTCCACGCCCTTGGGCCGGCCCGTCGAGCCGGAGGTGTAGATCAGATAGGCCAGCGATTGCGGCAGGGCGCGCGAGACGAACCGCTCGGGCCCGTCGACGATGTCCTCGAGCACCACGCGGCGGTCGGCCTGGGGCGCGAACTCGGCCACCGAACGCTCGGTCAGCACCAGGCCACAGCCCGCGTCCTCGACCATCAGGGCCAGCCGCTGGGTCGGATAGGCGGGATCGAGCGGGATGTAGGCCGCCCCGGTCTTCATCACCGCCAGCAGCGCGGCCACCGTCTCTACCGAGCGCTCCAGGCAGACGCCGACGAAGCTGCCGGGCATGGCGCCCATCTCGGCCAGGCGGGCCGCGATCCGGCAGGCCCGCGCCTCCAGCTGGGCGTAGGTCATCCGCCGCTGCCCGTCCTGCACCGCCAGGGCGTCGGGCGTGCGCGCCGCCTGGACGGCGATCAGATCGGTCAGGCTGCGGTCGCGGGGATAATCACACGTCGTCCGGTTCAGCTCCGCAAGGGAGCGAAGGGCGGCGGCGTCCTTGAAGGCGATCACTTGCATGGCTCAGAACACACTCGGGCCGGACATGTGGCGCACCAGGGTGCGAAGCATGATGGTCAGGTCGAACCGCAGGGACCAGGCCTTGATGTAGTGGAGATCGAGGTCCACCCCACGGCTCGCCTTGGCCACCGAGTCGATGCCGCCGCGCATACCGTTGATCTGGGCCCAGCCGGTGATGCCGGGCTTGATGCGATGACGGGCGGCGTAGGCGCGCACCGTCTCGGCGTAGGAGCGTTCCTCGACGAACATGTTGGGCACGTGCGGCCGCGGCCCCACCACCGACATCTCGCCCCGCAGCACGTTGAACAGCTGGGGCAGTTCGTCGAGCGAGCTGCCGCGCAGGAAGGCCCCGATCTTGGTGATGCGCGGGTTGTCCTTGGCGGTGCCCAGGCTCCCGTCGTCGTTGGGATCCACGGTCATGGTGCGGAACTTGAACATGCGGAAGCGGCGGCCATTGAAGCCCACGCGGTCCTGGCGGAACAGCACCGGGCCCTTGCCCTCCAGCTTCAGCACCAGGGCCACCGCCAGCATCACCGGCGACAGCAGGATCAGGGCGGTTGTGGCGACGACATAGTCCTCGACCACCTTGACCAGCCCCTCGGTGCCCTTGAACGGGTGGTGGGCCAGGATCATCGCCGGAGCGCCGGCGACCTGGGTGGCGTGCGAGCCGCTGGACAGGAAGGTCGTGCGCTCGATCGGCGCGACCACGTCGGCCGAGATCCACTGCACCCGCTCGGCCAGGGCGAAGATCCGCTCCGACCGCTCCCACGGCAGGGCGATGACGATCAGGTCCAGTCGGCGCTCCAGCGCCATCTCGCACAGCTGATCCACGTCGCCGGAAAGCCCGTCGCAGACAGAGCCGCTTTCGCCGTACAGGCCCTCGAAGCGGTAGCAGCCGTCGTCTTCGGCGGCCAGCAGGCGGGCGCGCATGTCCTCGGCCAGCGGGCCCGAACCGATCACCGCCACATGCCGGCGCAGCAGGCCGGCGCGGATGGCTCGGCGCAGGAACAGGAACAGCACCGCGCGCTCGACCAGCAGCAAGCCCAGCAGCGTCACGGTCCAGCTCAGCATCCAGCGCTTGGCGCCCAGCATGGTCGGGTCGAAGGCCCACAGCACCAGCGCCACCACGCCCACCGCGACGGCCCAGCCGGCGAACACGTCCACCGCCGACCACTCGGCCCGGCGATAGCGCTCGACCCGATAGGCGCCCGACATGCGCAGGGCGAACAGGAACGCCGTCGCCATCAGCACGCCGATCATGAAGCTCTGCATCAGGGTCAGCGGCTCGGCCGAGACGATCCAGGCGGTGCGCAACAGCACCGGCGACAACATGCAGGCCGCCACGTCGCTGGCCTGCACGGCCCGGTTGACCAGGCCATAAGTGGGACGCACGAATTGGGTCCCACAGCGCCGCGACAGGACTTTTCGTCCCGAAATGGGAATGGCGTTATCGAAGCCTCCAGGACCTCGCCTGGGGCGGTCGACCTCAATGTCCATCGAAACGCTCATGAGTCGATCCGGTCTGTTCATCGGACACACACATCGTATCGCGAGAAGACTACGGACCAGCCCCAAGCAAGACGCGGGCCACCCCGGAAGACAGCAAAGGCCTCGGCTAATTTTCCCCCAGCCGGCGTTTACAAACGAATAAACCAGGGCGTCGGCGTATGTCCAATAATCGGATACTTGTATAGGGCCGGACCCATGGCCGAAGTCGCCGAGAGCCAGAGCCTTAGCCATATGCCAGGTTTTGAGATTCACCCGACCGCGACTGGCGGATCCCCGTCCTCAGGCGAGCGCACTGAAGCGCCGTTGCGGCTGCGCCGAACCACCGACCGCACGCCTAACGTGCGGGCGCGCGCGCCGTTGCGGCTCGGCATGGCCGGCGGCGGCACCGACCTGTCGCCCTATTGCGACCGCTTCGGCGGCGCGGTGCTCAACGCCACCATCGACCGCTTCGCCTTCGCCCACGTCACGCCGCATCCCGAAGGCAAGCTGGCCTTTCGCGCCAGCGATGTCGGCCTGGAGGAAACCTACGAGCCCGGCGACGACCTGCCGTGCGACGACGGCCTGGTGCTGCACAAGGCGGTGTACCTGCACATGGTGCGCACCTACAGGCTGTCGCCCTGCCCGGCCCTGATGGTCTCGACTACCACCGACGCCCCGGCCGGCTCGGGCCTGGGCTCGTCCTCGGCCCTGGTGGTGGCGCTGGTGGAAGCGTTCCGCGCCGCGCTCGACCTGCCGCTGTCGCCTTACGAGGTGGCCCGGCTGGCCTTCGTGATCGAGCGTCTCGACCTGGGACTCGCCGGCGGCCGGCAGGACCAGTACGCCGCGGCCTTCGGCGGGGTGAACTTCATGGAGTTCCTCCCGGAGGACCGGGTGACCGTCAATCCGCTGCGCATCGGCCGAGCCCAGCTGGCCGAGTTGGAATCGTCGCTGGTGGTCTGCTTCAGCGGCAAGTCGCGCCGCTCCGAGACCATCATCAAGGAACAGGTCCAGGGGCTCAACGCCACCACCTCGACCAAGACCGTCGACAGCATGCATCGCCTCAAGGAAGAGGCCACCGCCATGAAGCTGGCGGTGCTGCAGGGCGACGTGCGCGAGGTGGCCCGCATCCTCAACCGCTCGTGGGAAGCCAAGAAACAGACCGCCAGCGGCATCAGCACGCCCCTGATCGACGAGTTGTTCGGCGCGGCCATGGCCGAAGGCGCCTGGGGCGGCAAGGTGTCGGGCGCGGGCGGCGGCGGCTTCTTGATGTTCTGCACCGACCCGGAGAACCGCTACCGCCTGGTGTCGGCGCTCAACGAGGCCGGCGGCCGGGCCAGCTCGGTCAAGTTCACCTTCGACGGCGCGGAAGCCTGGACCGTGCCGGCCTGAGATCCCCTCTCCCTCGTTGGGGAGAGGGAGGGGCCCATTGCGCAAGCAATGGTGGGGTGAGGGCGGCGGGCGACGCCGGCATCGGCGGCGCCCGCCGCACCTCGGTTCAGCTCATTGGCGTCACCCTACCGGCAATCCGCACGTCCCAATCCGAGACAGGCCGCGCGCAGCAGCCCCGCGCCATCGGGATGGGCCGGCGACGGCGCGAAACCGTAGGGCGGCTCCAATGCCGGATAGACCATGATCGCGCCCTGCGGGTCCTGGGCCACCTGCCGCGCCAAGGCCTCGGTGGCGGCCATGCTGGGATAGGGTCCATCGCCACCCTGCAGCCGCACCTCCACCCCCAGCGCCAGCGGTCCCTTCCACCAGACGCGATAGGCCCGAAACGCTTTCATGGGGTCGAAGCTGTCGCCGGCGTCGTAGGCGTCGAGGCTGATCAGGTCGATCTGGCGCGCCACCGGATCGCGCAGCAGTCCCAGCATGGCGCCGACATAGACCCCACCGGTGGGCGTGGCGTCGCGAAACGCCCCCTCGCCATAGGCGCCGACGCTCACCGCCCCCACGCTCAGCATGGAGGGCCGCGGCAGTTCGCGGCGCAGGCGCCAGATGTCGTCGATCACCGCCGGCAGCACCCGGCAGCCGATGCGCCCGTCCGCCCCGCGCGCGCAACCGGGGTCGGCGGTCTCGTAGTCTACGTCCACCCCGTCGGCGCCCAGGTCGCGCACTAGCCGGCCCACCGCCGCCACATCCAGACCGGCCCAGTTGCGATAGCCCGCGCCGCCCACGCTCACCAGCACCTTGACGCCGGGATAGCGGCGGTGGCGCAACGCGATCGCCTGGCGCAGGGTCGCCCCGTCGATACGGTAGTCGAACCCGGTCCCGGACAGGTCCAGGCCGCCGCGATAGACCAGATCCGGTTTGACGAAGGCCAGGGCCATCACGTCCACATAGCCCGGCAGCTCCGCCAGGGTGGTCTGGTCGGCGGGAACGCCCGCGCGCTCGCGCCAACTGTCGTGGTAGGCCATGATCAGCGGCGCCCGCGCCGCCGCCGGGCCTGGCGCCATCGCCAGCCAGGCGGCGGCCAGGGCCAGCAGCCTCAGGGGGGCAAGGTGACGACGACCAGCGGTCCGGGAACGGCGCATGACGCCAGCTAACCACCAGAGCCGCTCATCCGCCACCTTGGGCGCGAAACCTCCCCTGCCCGCGCCTGGCGAGATCCACCTGTGGCGTCTCGACCTGGACCTGGCCGAGGCCGATCCCGCCAGCCTCAGCGAGGCCGAGCGCGCCCGCGCCGCCAAGCTGCGCACACCCGAACTCGCCCATCGCTTCGTCGCCGGCCGCGCCTTCCTGCGCCGCACCCTGGCGGCCTATCTCGACTGCGCCCCAGAGGCGGTGCGGTTCGCCTACAACCCTTATGGCCGGCCGGGGCTCGCGGCCGCGCCGTTCGACTTCAACCTGTCCCATAGCGGCGCCCTGGCTCTGCTGGCGGTGGCGCAGGGAACCGTTGGCGTGGACGTCGAACATCCCGATCCCGACGCCGACCTGCGGGAAATCGGCCGCCAGGTGATGTCGCCCGCGGAGCTGGCCGCCTTCGAGGCTTTGGCCGCCTCCGAGCGCGAACCGGCCTTCTACGCCCTGTGGACGGCCAAGGAGGCGGTGATCAAGGCGCTGGGGACCGGCTTCTCCCGCGACGCCCGCACCCTGCACATCGGCTGGCGCGCGCCGTTGGCCCTGATCGATGGCGCCCAGAGCTTCGAGGTGCGCCCGCTATCTTTACCCGGCGGCGTTCCGGCCGCGGTGGCGCTGGACCGCCCGATCGCGCGGATCAGCTGGGCGTCATGAGCTCGCGGATCGCCTCGGCCCGCTCGGCGTCCTGCGCCTGGATGAAGCAGAAGGCCATGGCCATGCAGGTCATGGCCTCGCCCGGCGCAAAGGTCACCGGCAGGATCGGCGACACCAGCACCACGTAGAACACGTAGTCGAACAGCGCCCGCGCCACCGGATCTCGCGCCTTGGCGGCGCGCCAGGTGATGCGCAGCGCCGCCCAGTGCAGCAGCAGCAACAGGCCCACCCCGATGGCGCCGTACTCGAACGCCACGCCGATCCAGCCCAGGTCGGCCAGGAAGAAGGTGCGCGCGCCCACGATGTCGCCCAGCGAAACGTCGCCGATGCGGGTGGCGCTGCCCGCCCCGAAGATCCAGCGATGCGGCTGGGCGTTGAGGAAGGCGATGGCCTTGGCGATCTCGTCCTGGCGGGTGGTCAGCGAGCCGCCAAGGCTCTTCTGCACACCCGCGGAATGGGCGTAGGCCCATATGGCGGGCGCCGCCACCAGCACGCCCAGCACCATGGCCGCCAGCACCGGCCCGCGCCAGCGCCGCGGCAGGCTCAGCGCCGCGCCGATCACCACCACCACCGCCGTACCGCCGATGGCGGTGCGCTGCTTGAAGATCATCAGCTGCAGCACAAAGCACAGCAGCAGCGCCAGCGGTTTCCACAGCTTGGGCCGCAGCCAGAACGAACGGTTCAGGCTGAACATCAGCAGCGAACCGAAGAACATCGGCATGTAGATGCGATAGCCGCGCTGCTCGTCGTACAGGAACAGCTTGGTGGAGTTGTCGCCGTTGTCGTAGGCGTGGTGGGGCACCATCACCCACAGCAGCGTCATCAGCGCAAAGGTGACCACGCCCCAGAAGATCACCGCCTGGCTCATCACCCGCCGGTCGGCCCTGAGCCACACCAGCAGCGCCGCCGCCGACAGGGCCGAGAACAGCGACCAGACCTTGGCCGTGGTGGCCACCGCCGCGGCGATGCTGTCGCCCAGCTCATAGATACCGATCAGCGGCGTCACCCCGATCATCCAGCCGATGGTGATCAGCAAGATCGCCCGATACGGCAGGGCCAGCCGCACACAGGCCCACCAGGCCAGGGGCAGGGTCAGCAGCGGCCACGCCTTGGTCAGGGCGTAGATCGGCAGCACGTCGACCACATACTGGAAGCACTGGCCGAACAGCAGCAACGCCCCGGCCACCGCCCAGGCGCGCCAGTCCAGCACCAGGGCGCGCAACAGTCTGGGCGCCAGCTGCTGGCCTTCAGGCGGCAGGAACGGACTGCCCAGCACCCCGCCGCGGGCGGGACGCAGCACCCCGCCTCTGGGGTCGGGCGTCATGGCCGTCCCCTCACGGGGTCAGCGCGTTCGGGTCGCCGTGGCTGCGCGCGGCGGCGGGGCCGAACCGCGCCCGGGCGGCGATCCACAGCACCGGCCCGGACTGGAAGAACACCCGGCGGAAATGCCGACGCGGGTTCTGCACCAGGCGGTACAGCCATTCCAGGCTGGCCTTGCGGTAGACCTCGGGCGCCCGCTGGATCAGGCCGGTGAGGAAGTTCAGCGACCCGCCGACGCACAGGCCGACGCCGCTCGCCCCGCCCAGTTCCACCGTGCGCCGGCCAACGAAGTCCGACTGCGGCGCGCCGACGGCGATGAAGACGAAGCGGGCGGGATGGTCGCGGATGAAGGCGGCGCAGCGGTCCACCTCGACCGGATCGCGGCCGAAGCCCATGGGCGGGTCGTACCATTCGATGTTGGTCAGGCCGAACTGCTCGCGCAGCCGCCGCTCGACCTCGGCCCCGCCGCCGATGATGGTGATCGGATCGTCGGGTCGCACGGCGCGCTCAAAGCCGCCGACGCCGAACAGGGCGGCGGTGATGTCGCTGCCCGCCGCCACCGGGAAATCTTGCTTGAACAGCTTCAGCGACAGCAGGCGCAGGATGCGGCTGTCGTTCAGCACCATCCACGCCTTGTCCATGGCCTGGAAATAGCGCGGGTCGCCCTGGTCGTGGCCGACGATCCATTGGGCGTTGGGCGTGGCGACATAGGCGAAGGGCTGATCAGCCGGGCGCGCGGCGATCTTGGCCACGGCCTGGTCGAGCGGCAGGGGCGTGAAGCGCAGGCCCAGGAACCAGCGCTGCACCAGGCCGGCTTCCGGGCCGCCGCCCGCGCTCCCAACCCCGCCCTCGGCACCGGCCATCAGAAGAGCACCCCGCTGCCGACCGAATAACTGAAGCCCAGGTCGCGGTTGAACGGCAAAAGCTTGTTGATGTTCTCGTCGACCCACAGGTCGAGTTCGGCGACGCGGCTGCGCGGCACGAACACCACGTCCTCGGGCGCCAGGGCCACCCGATCGCGCTCGTCCCCTTCCGAGACGTAGCGGCGCAGATCGACGGTCTTCAGCATGGCCGCCCCACCGCCCGGCGGCGGCCGCAGGATCACCACCTGGTCCATCCGCGCCTCGGGCAGGAACCCGCCGGCCAGCAGCACCGCCTCTATCGGCGTGGCGCGCGGCGGCAGCGGGAAGACGCCCGGCTTCTGCACCGCCCCGCCCACCATCACCCGCGCCGACTTGGCGTCGGTGACCGAGACGCTGACGATCGGGTTGCGCAGATAGACCGAGGCCGCCTGCTGGACCGCGACCTGGAGCTGGGCCGGCGACAGGTTCTGGGCCGGCACGCGACCCGCCACCCGCAGCGAGATGTAGCCGTCGGGCCCGACGATGGTCTCCTCGCTGAGCTCCGGCGTCAGCAGGAAGTCCACCTTCACCTTGTCGCCAGAGCCCAGGCGATAGGGCGGCGGCGCGTCGCTCCAGGGTGAAAAGGCGTGGGCGCGGTTCTCGCGCGGGCGGATCGACTGGGTGGTGCTGCACCCCGCCAAGCCCGCTGCGCCCAGCAGGATCATCGCGCCTCTGCGGGTCAGAGCCATCGGTAGAGCGCCTCCGGGATGTAGTAGCCGCGGAAGGTGAAGACGAAACCCAGTATGTCGCCGCCCGCCGCCAACACCGTTTCCTTGAGCTGACGGGCGGCGAGCGCACGGGTCTTCTCGCCGCGCACGATCAGCACATTGGCGTCGGCCAGCGCGTACAGCCGGCGTGCGGCGTACTGGCTGAAGTCCTGGCGGGCCACGATCAGAATGCGGTCGAAGTGCGGCTCGATGGCCTCGAGGCTGGCTCGCAGCTCGGTCAGGGGCAGATGCGGGTCGCCGAACGGCGACTTGGCCGCGTCCAGCGTCAGCCACAGCTTGGGCGTGCCGCTACGGGCCACCGTCAGGGTGGTGCTGGCGGCCGGCAGGGTGCGCACCGCCGGCGACTTGTCGGCCAGTTGGCGGTAGCGGTCCTCGGCGTCGAAATCGACCAGCAGGGTGCGCTGGCTCTGCTCCAGGGCGATGGCCCGGCCAAGCTCCAGCGCGAAGTCCGACTTTCCCTCCAGCTCGGTGGAGGCGATCTGGATCGTCTTCAGCAGCTTGCCGTCCACCACCGTGTCCACCAGCAGGGTGGCGAACCGGCCGACCGCCGCGCGCCCTTCGGGGCTGCGGAAGTGGGACTGCTTGGTGTCGAAGTGGGCGAGATTGGGCAGGCGCAGCGCCCGGCTCGCCTCGCCGGGGGTGATGAACACCTGCCGGCCCAGCGTCGCCAAGCCGCTGGCCGTCACCGCCAGCACCACGCCCAGCAACAGGCCGCCGACCAGGAAGGTCATGCGCAGGCTGTGCGGGCGCGTCGGAGAGGTCGGCGGCTGGATCACGCGGAAGCCGCTGTCGCGCAGGCCCTGGGCCTGGTCGCGCAGCGCCACCCCGGCCTGGCTGACCGAGAGCTGGCGATAGATGCCGTCCACCACGTCGCGCTGGCGCTGCAGGTCGCGGATCTGGCCGGCGACATCGCGCAGTTGCGCCACCCGCGCCTGGGCCTGGACGATCTGGCGGCCCAGCTCGGCGATCTCCTGCCCCAGCGACTGGCGCTCGATGCGCACGTTGGACAGGCGGCTGTCGAGCTGGTCGAGCACCGGATTGCGCTGGGTGCGGTCGGTGAAGAAGCGGTTGCTGGTGTTCTGGTTCACCTGCGCCTCGGCCGCCGCGATCTTGGTGTCCAGCTCCTTCAGGCCCGGCCACTTGTCAGTGTACTGGGCCGCCATGTGGGCGCGGTCCTGGCGCAGGCGCATCAGGGTGTTGCGCGAGTCGTCGTTGGCGGTCGAGTTGGTGGTGTCCTGGCTCTGGAACACCTGGGCCGGGGTCGCGGCGACCCCCTTGGAGGTGGCGGCCAGTTCGGCGTCGGCGGCGCTCTGGCGCTCGCGCGCCTGGCTCAGGCGCTGGTTCAGGTTGTCGAGCCGGTTGTTGGCGAGCTGGGTGTCCTGGTTCAGGTCCAGCACGCCGTTCTTGGCTTCGACGTCCTGGATCTGGCGGTCGATCTCCTGCAGCTGGCTCTGGTAGCGGCGCAGCTCCTGGCCCTGCGGACCGTAGGCGGGGTCGAGGAACATGGCCGCGCGCCGCTCGCCGAAGGCCGCGATCAGGGCCTGCAGCGACTGGGCCGCGAGCTGGCCGTTGGCCGCGGTGAAGCTGACCTTGATGACGTTGGAGGTGGGCTCGGAGGTGACGCGCAGCGCCTTCTGGAACTTGTCCACCGTGTCGGCCAGAGGGCGCGCGCCGTGATGATGGTGGAACGGCACGCCGCCGAGGTCGGCCAGCTTGTCGAGCCCCACCTGCTTGACCGCGTCCTCGACCACCGGACCGCTCTGCAGGATCTGCACGTCGGTCTGCACCGTGCGCAGGATCTGGTCGGCGGCGCCGGCGCCGGCCGGCCCCTGGGGCGTGAGCACATCGCTCGGCTCGGGCAGGGCCAGCAGCAGGCTGTCGGCGGTGTACTGCGGCGGGCTCAAAAGCGCGCCGAGCAGGCCCAGGCCCAGGCCCACGGCCAGGCAGATCAGCACCATGCGGATATTGTAGAAGGCTTGGACGAACAGGTCGCGCAGCGAAAACAGGCCGCTCAGCGGCGGGTCCGCGCCCAGGGACGCCCCCGAACCTCCGGATGCCGCAGCATTGGAAGCGGGGCTATGCGCGCTGACCAATGCCATGGGGTGGTAGCCTCGCCCGCCCTTGCAACCGCCCCTTCATGCACAAACGCCGCCTGGCGACGTCACAGGGTTGAAGGTCATTCAATCGCGATTCGCGAAGGAACCCAAAGGGGCGACGTGGCGGGAACTCCCCGCTCGCCAGCGCTCGTTTGTCGCAACCCCCGAGATCACAAGATCGAGACGTTTAACCCTCGCGCGCAAGATCGCTGAAGCCACCGAGCAATTCATCAGAGCACCAACAGTCTATATTTCTCCCGCAAAAACTGCAGGAAACGCACGCCTTTGGTGTGCTTTAGGTTTGAAACTCTTCCACACACGCCCCGTGCGCACATTTAACCGAATCGCAATCGTGGCGGGAGTTATATTAGGTCCGAAGTTAGCTTTGTGACTGCTTCGTCTCTTCGGGGCCTCCTTAGAGGATCGCCACGTCAAGGCGTGCATGTCGCGTCACCACGCTAATCGGCAGGACCAAGCATGATGCTTCTGGCCGTCGTTTGCAGGCGTTCCCGGCTAAGCCTCGCGAGGCTCCGCGGCATAGATCGCGCGGCTGATCGAAACCGTTCCCCCCGATCGTTCCGACGGGATCGGAGCGGCTCGACGGCGATTGAGTTCGCCGTCATCAGCCCGGTGCTGATCCTTATGCTGCTGGGGATTTTGGTCTATGGCGGCTACTTCATGCTGTCGCATTCGCTGCAGCAGATGGCCAACGACGCCGCGCGCGCCTCCGTCGCCGGCCTGACCGACACCGAGCGCTCCACCCTCGCCCAGACGGCGGTGAGCAACGACGTCCAGACCTACAGCTACCTCAAGCCCCAACTGCTTTCGGTCAACTATACCGACCAGAACCAGGTCCTGACGGTCACGGTCATCTACAACGCCTCCAGCAGCCCGTTCTGGGCGCTCAACGGCCTCGTGCCGATGCCCTCCTCGACCTTGACCCGCAGTGCGTCGGTGCAGATCGGCGGATACTGATGCGGGGGCTCATTCAATCCTTGGGTGCGCTTTTCCCGCTGAAACGCTGGCGAAAAGACAACCGGGGCGTGACAGCCCTGGTCGTGGCCCTGTCGTTCACGGCGCTCGGCATGGCTACGGCGGTGTCGATCGACCTGGGCTCGCTGTTCCTCAACGCCCGCCGGCTGCAGGGCATGGCCGACCTGTCCGCCATGGCCGCGGCCCAAGGGCTGACCACCGGCACGACCAGTGCAGCCGACATCACCGCCGCCAATACGGCGGCCACCAACACGGTGGCGGTAAACCCGTGGCCCTATGCGGTGGCCACCACGGTGACGCCTGGCGTCTATTCGCCCGACCCGACCCTCTCGGTGGCCAACCGCTTCACCGCCACCACCACCAGCCCCAACGCCGCCAAGGTGTCCCTGACCGCGCCAGTGAAGCTCATCTTCGTGGGCCTGCTGATCGGCAATCCGACCCTGCAGCTCACCCGCACCGCCACGGCCGCCTCGACCCAGCTCACCGCCTTCTCGATCGGCTCGGGCCTGGCCACCCTGAACGGCGGCATCGCCAACGCCCTGCTGTCGGCCCTGACCGGCAGCAGCGTGTCGCTGTCGGTGATGAACTACAACGCGCTGCTCGGGGCCAACGTGGACCTGTTCTCCTACATGAGCGCCCTGTCGACGCGGCTGAACCTGACCGCGGGCAGCTACAACAGCCTGCTTTCCGGCCAGGTCAGCATGCCGACCGCCCTCGCCGCGCTCAGCGACACGCTCAACGCCGAGGGACAATCCAGCGCGGCCGCGGCGGTGAACCAGCTCGTGAGCGCCAGCGTTTCCGCGCCCAACGTGCAGCTTTCCGCCCTGTTCAACCTGGGGCCCTACGCCAACCAGGACAACAGCAACTTCTCCACCGGCGGCGCCTCGGTCTCGCTCAACGCCATGTCCACCATCAGCGCCCTGCTGCAGGCCGCCAACGGCGCGCGTCAACTGCAGCTGAACCTGGGCGCCTCCATCCCCGGGGTGACTGCCGTAACCGCCTATCTGGCCATCGGCCAGCGGCCCAGCAACTCGCCCTGGATCGCGATCACCAACGCCAACAACGTGGTCGTCAGCACCGCCCAGATGCGGCTGTACCTGACCGCCTCGGTCAGCGCTAACGGCCTCATCCCCGGCCTGCTGAGCATCACCCTGCCGGCCTATGTCGAGCTGGCCTCGGCCCAGGCCAAGCTGGCGTCGCTGCAGTGCGCCGCCACGCCGAGCCAGCAGAACGTGACCCTGTCGGTGCTGCCGAGCCTTGGCCAAATCGCCATCGCCCAGGTCGCGAACACCTCGACCCTGCAGAACTTCACCCAGCCGGTGACCCTGCAAAGCGCCCAGCTGTTGAACGTCGCGGGGCTCGTCACCGCCAGCGTGTACGCCGACGTCAACCTCGGCGGCGGCAGCAATGGCTGGCAGTCGGTGAGCTTCAGCGGAACCGACATCGCCAATGACACGATGAAGAGCGTCTCGACCCAGAATCTGCTCCAGGCCACCCTGGGCTCGCTGCTCGGCAACACTTCGATCAACGTCAACGTGCTCGGCCTGGGATTGGGCCTCGGCACGAGCGGTCTCCAGCAGAGCCTGGCCACCCTGCTTACACCCGTGGCCTCCGGCCTGGACGGCGTGGTGGACCAGCTCACCAGCCTCGCCGGAGTACAGCTCGGCGTCGCCGATGTGTGGGTGAACGGCCTGCGCTGCCAGGGCGCCGCCCTGGTGGCGTAAGGGGTCGGCGGGGTTTTCCACATCTCTGCGACAGCCGGTCCCGATTCCGCGGTGCACACCCTCTTGCGCGCTCCGGCCACCAAGGCTATTAGCCCCCCTCCCTCGCTGATCCGCGGTAGCTCAGCGGTAGAGCAATCGGCTGTTAACCGATTGGTCGTAGGTTCGAATCCTACCCGCGGAGCCAGCGAGGGTAT
>FSXV01000186.1_pt1 | contig 78661 bp, 78 predicted proteins | sample 1638401 | NCBI WGS metagenome assembly FSXV01 (sample SAMEA3914788, study PRJEB12502) | metagenome | biome: forest; material: soil | place: Canada | collected 2011-07-03 | depth 0.1 m | reverse complement strand
ATCATGGTCAACTGCAACCCCGAGACCGTCTCGACCGACTACGACACCTCCGACCGCCTGTACTTCGAGCCCCTGACGGCCGAGGACGTGCTGGAGCTGATCCATGTCGAGCAGTCCAACGGGACCCTGCTGGGTGTGATCGTGCAGTTCGGCGGCCAGACCCCGTTGAAGCTTGCCCATGCGCTCGAGCAGGCCGGGGTGCCGATCCTGGGCACCAGCCCCGACGCCATCGACCTGGCCGAGGACCGCGAGCGCTTCCAGCAGCTGCTGCAGAAGATCGGCCTGAAGCAGCCGATCAACGCCATCGCCCGCTCGCCGGAAGAGGCCAAGGTCGCCGCCCACCAGGTCGGCTATCCGGTGGTGATCCGCCCGTCCTACGTGCTGGGCGGCCGCGCCATGGAGATCGTGCGCGACGATGACCAACTGGCCCGCTACGTCCGCGACGCGGTGCAGGTTTCGGGCGACAGCCCGGTGCTGATCGACCAGTACCTGTCGCGCGCCACCGAGGTGGACGTGGACGCCATCTGCGACGGCGAGACCGTGTTCGTCGCCGGCATCATGGAGCACATCGAGGAGGCCGGCGTGCATTCGGGCGACAGCGCCTGCTCGCTGCCGCCGTTCTCGCTCAAGCCCGAGACCATCGAGGAGCTGAAGCGCCAGACCGAGCAGATGGCCCGCGCCCTGAACGTGAAGGGCCTGATGAACGTGCAGTTCGCCATCGAGGAGCCGCACAGTGACAGCCCGCGCATCTACGTGCTGGAGGTGAACCCCCGCGCCTCGCGCACCGTGCCCTTCGTGGCCAAGGCCATCGCCGCCCCGGTCGCCGCCATCGCCGCCAAGGTCATGGCCGGCGAGAAGCTGGCTTCGTTCGGCCTCAAGGACCACACCGCCAACCACGTGGCGGTGAAGGAAGCCGTGTTCCCCTTCGCCCGCTTCCCGGGCGTGGACACGGTGCTGGGCCCGGAGATGCGCTCCACCGGCGAGGTCATGGGCCTGGACTGGCGGCGTGAGGGCGAGAACTTCGAGGCCGCCTTCGCCCGCGCCTTCGCCAAGAGCCAGCTCGCCGGCGGCACCAAGATCCCGACCGAGGGCGCGGTGTTCGTCTCGGTCAAGGACGCGGACAAGCCGTTCATCCTCGAGCCGGTGCGCCGCCTGATCGAGCTGGGCTTCCAGGTGATCGCCACCGCCGGCACCGCCAGCTATCTCGAAAGCGAGGGCCTCGCGGCCACCCCGATCAAGAAGGTGCTGGAGGGCCGTCCCAACATCGTCGACGCCATGAAGAACGGCGAGGTGCAGCTCGTGTTCAACACCACCGAGGGCCTCCAGTCGCTGCAGGACAGCTTCTCGATCCGCCGCAGCGCCCTGATGATGAAGATCCCCTACTACACCACCACCGCCGGGGCCCTGGCGGCCGCCCAGGCCATCGCCGCGGTGACCCAGGGCGTGCTCGAGGTGCGGCCGCTGCAGAGCTACACCTGAGGCCATCCAGAGCCGGCTCCTGCGTTGAGGGGCCGGCTCAGGTCGCCTAGCCGTGATGGCGCGGGGGTGAACCGGGGCGGGCCTTAACCGTTGCGGCCGTATGCGCAACTTTGGCCCGTTGCAGTTCATGCTATTCGTGGGAGCGGCGCTGGTCGGCCTGGCGGCGCTCTACGCCGCCGGCGCGGCGGCGGGGGTGGCGCTCGGCTTCGCCGCCGTGTTCGCGGTGCTGGCCCTGGCGATCTGCGTGATCGTGGTCAATCTGATCGCCGCCGAACGGCCCGTGCGCCGGCGCAAGGCGCATACGCCGCATCCTTAACCGCGCGCCCAGATGCGCTTTGGATTGCGCCGCCGGTCCGAACGCCGCATAAGGCGTGCCGCCCTGTGCCAAGGGTGTGCGCGTGATTCCGGGGAGGGCGTCGATGCGGTTCGCAGTGAAGGTCCAGGATCGTGAGGTCATCGCCTCTGGCGTCCTCGTGCTCGGGCCCAACGACAAGGAAATGTCGTTCGACCTCGACGGCATGGTGTTCCTGATCCGCCTGATCCCCAACGAGGAGCCGCTGCACGTGCGCTTCGTCGCCGGCGGCCCCAAGCTGATGCGCGTGGAGTTCGAGGGCAAGTTCCCCGAGCTGGGCGCCGCCTGGAAGGTCGAGGGTCTCGGCCGGGCCGGCGACCGCATGATCGACCTCGATCTGATGGTCTACAGCCTGAGCGATTTGCGCGACGTGAACCGCCAGGTCGGCTTCACCTTCACCGCGGGTCCGCCCGCCGGTGGCCAGATCGCCGGCGGCGGTCCGGGCCCCGAACCGGTGCGAGTGTTCTAAAGCCTGCGCCGCTGGCGCTTGCAACATCTAGGTGCGCAGCCTACCTTCATTGGCCGGTCGCTGCGCCCCGTGATCGGAAATCCCATTTCGAATTGGGCGAGGCCAACTAAATCCCCATGGATAAAGTCCCGATGACCGGCGAGGGCTACCGGGTCCTCGACGAAGAGCTGAAGCGTTTGAAGTCTGTGGAGCGGCCGAGCGTGATCGCCGCCATCTCCGAGGCGCGTTCGCATGGCGACCTGTCTGAAAACGCCGAATACCATGCCGCCAAGGAGCGGCAGGGCTGGATCGAAGGCCGTATCGCCGAGATCGAGGACAAGCTGAGCCGGTCTCAGGTGATCGACGTCTCCAAGCTGTCCGGCAAGCAGGTCAAGTTCGGCGCCACCGTGACGGTGGTGGACGAGGACACCGAGGAAGAAGCCCGCTACCAGATCGTTGGCGAGCACGAAGCCGACGTGAAGCAGGGCCGCCTGTCGCTGACCTCGCCGCTCGCGCGCGGCATGATCGGCAAGGAAACCGGCGACGTGGTCGAGGTCTCCACCCCCGGCGGCGTCAAGGCCTACGAAATCCTCAAGGTCGAGTGGGTCTGAACCCACGGCGGTGAGGGGGCTCGAGTGTGAGCGACCCTCTCCGCGACCGTCCGCTCAGTGTCTGGGCCGTCTCTGACGGCCGGGCCGGGATCGAGGCTCAGGCCGTCGGCCTGGCCGAGGCTGTCGCGCGCCTGACGCCGGCTGAGATCACCGTCAAGCGAATCGGCTGGCCGCGCTGGATGAAGCGCGCGCCCTCGGCGCTGAACCTGGCCCCGCTACGCTTGCTGGCCCGGGGCTCAGATGTTGTCGCGCCGCCCTGGCCGGACCTGTGGATCGCCAATGGCCGCGCGGCTATTCCGCTGTCCATCGGGCTTAGGCGCTGGTCGAAGGGGCGCAGCTTCGTAGTCCAGCTGCAAGACCCGCTGCGCTCCCCGCATCGCTTCGACTTGGTGATCCCGCCCCGCCATGACGGCCTGGCGGGGCCCAACGTCTTCCCCATCACCGGCACGCCGCACAAGGTCACGCCCGAGCGCCTGGCCCGCGAGCTGGAGCCTTTCCGCGCCCGGCTGGCGGGGCTGCCGCGTCCGCACGTGGCGGTGCTGATCGGCGGCAAGTCCAAGGCCTTCGACCTCTCGCCCGGCCGCGCCCAGGTGCTGGCGGAGCAGATCGAGGCGGCCGTGCGCCAAAGCGGCGGCTCGCTGCTGCTGACCTTTTCGCGCCGCACACCCGAGGACGCCAAGGCCATCCTGGGCGAACGCCTGGGCGACCTGCCGGGCTGGCTGTGGGACGGGCAGGGGGCCAATCCCTACTTCGCCTTCCTGGCCACGGCCGACCACATCCTGGTCACCGAGGATTCGGCCAACATGCCGACCGAGGCCGGTTCGACCGGCAAGCCGGTCTACCTGCTGGCCATGGACGGCCAGCAGGCGCGCAAGCAGCGCTTCCACACCGAGCTGGCGCGGCTTGGGGTGGCGCGTCGGTTCGAGGGGCGGCTGGAGGCGTGGAGCTATCCGCCCCTGCGCGAGACCGAACGGGCGGCTGTGGAGATCCTCAGGCGGATGGGGCGGCTAGTCTAGAGCCGCAGGGCGCTGAAATCTGGAGCGCGCACGCCAAACAACGCCGGGCCCGTGGGGGCCAGGCGGTTGGTAAGCGTCGGTTACTAGGTGGGATGGACGGGGCCAGGAACGCCGGCCCCGCAAACCCGAGCGATTAGCTCCGGGCGTACATCGACAGGCGAGCGGCGCGGCGGGTCTGGGCGTCGGACTTCATCGTCGCCTTGCGCTCGCGGCGTTCAGCCCGCTTGGCTTCGAGGGCGGCCAGTTCGGCTTCCTCGACGCTCATCTTGGCCATTTCCAGGGCTTCAGCCCGCTCGATGCGGGCCCTTTCCCGTTCTTCGACACGGGCCTTGCGGACCGCTTCGAGCTCTTGCTCCCTGCGGGTGGCGCGGTCGACATGGTTCTCGTCGGTGACAGCCGGCTTCGGCTTGAAACGGGCGAGCAGGGCCTTCTTCGCGTCCGCCTGGGCCTGCAGGCGGTCGGCGAATCCGGGATTGATGTTTTGCTTCATTTATCTTTCGGTGAGGTTGCCGGGGGCGATCGCCCTAAGCCTGTTCCGGCCCCGGCAATCTGCCGGCTATTTAGTGCGTCGGGCGCGCCGGGTGAAGATGCTGTGATGCAATTTAGCGCCCGCAGCTGCGGACTTTTCAACGCATCAGCCATTTAAGGCGCCGCCCAATCAGCGCATCGCCCGATTTTTTCAACGCATCGCAAAGTCGAGCAGGGTCGAGATGCGCTCCACCGCCTCGCGAAACAGCGGCGTGGTGCGAAAGCCCTCGGGCCGAGGCAGCGGCGCCTCGACTCGGGTTTCCTCGGCCAGCCGCCCCGGCGCGCGGGTCATGACCAGCACGCGGCTGGCCATGTAGACCGCCTCCTCGACGCTGTGGGTGACGAACACCACCGCCGGCCTCAGCCGCGCCGCCAGGACCAGCACGTCGTCGGCCAGGCGGCGGCGGGTGATCTCGTCGAGCGCGGCGAACGGCTCGTCCAGCAGCAGCAGGCGCGGGTGGGTGACCAGGGCCCGCGCCAGAGAGGCGCGCATGGCCATGCCGCCGGACAGCTGCGCCGGCTTCAGTTGCTCGGACCCGCCGAGCCCGACCTGGCCCAGGGCCGCGTCGGCGCGCCTCAGCGCCTCGGCCCGACTCACCCCGGCCAGTTCCAGCGGCAGGGCGACATTGGTCCTGGCGCTGCTCCAGGGGGCCAGCGTTGGGGCCTGGAACACCACCGAGGTCTCGCCCCGGCCCGGGGTGCGCCGCACCGTGCCGCGGGTGGGCGGCTCCAGCCCGGCCAGCAGCCGCAGCGCCGTGGACTTGCCGCAGCCGGACGGACCCACCAGGGCCACGGTCTCGCCCGCGCGCAGGCTCAGCGACACCGGCCCCAGGGCCAGCCGGTCGCCATAGACCACCTCGACCGCCTCCAGGGCGGCGACCTCGTCGTCCATCGCCAGCATGGTCAGCGCCGCCGCCCCACCACCACGCGGCTCAGCCCCGTGGCCACGGCCAGGGCGGCGACGGCGGCCCAGAAGCCGATGCTCAAAAGGTCGTGCTGATCGTCGGTCAGATAGACCACCCCCAGCGGCGGCAGGCGCAGGGCGTAGACCTGGCCGGTGAAGACGTCGGGCGTGTGCGGCGCGTGGCCCAGGAAGTAGACGCAGGCCACCAGCACCGCCGCCATCAGCAGCAAGGCGATCACCACGCCCGGATTGCGCAGATTCAGCCGCACCCTCACAGCCGTCCGATCATCGCCCTGGCCGCCGCCGGCGCGCGCACCTTGGCCCCGTTGATCATATAGACGAAGGCGTCGCGCGGCTGGGCCTTGGGCTTGTCGGGGTGGATGTAGTCGAAGCCGTCCGGCTGCTCGCCCTTTTCCCAGGCTTTGGCCACGGCGGTCCAGCGGTCGAGTTCGTCGTCGGTATAGCCGGTCTCAACCGCCTCCTGGGCGTTCTCCAGCCGGGCGTAGACGAAGTCGGCGGTGACGTCGGGCAGGTTGGGATAGGTGTCGGAATCGGCGAACACCACGGCGACATTGAATTTGCGCGCCAGCTCGATGAAGGCCGGGGTGCGGAAACTGTCGTGGCGCACCTCGATGGCATGGCGCAGCCGCCGGCCGCCGATCTCATCGGGCAAGAGCGCGAGGAAGCCGCCGAAGTCCTCGGCGTCGAACTTCTTGGTCGGCATGAACTGCCACAGGATCGGGCCCAGCTTGTCGCCGAGCTCGGTCAGGCCGCTGTCCAGGAATTTGCCCACCGATTCGCCGGCCTCGGCCAGCACCTTGCGGTTGGTGCAGAAACGCAGGGCCTTCACCGCGAACACGAAGTCGTTCGGCGTTTCGGCGGCCCACTTGGCGAAGGTGGAGGGCTGCTGGGTGCGGTAGTAGGTGCCGTTGATCTCGATCGAGGTCACCTGGCGCGAGGCGTATTCCAGCTCGCGCGCCTGGGCCAGCTTGTCGGGGAAAAAGGTCCCGCGCCAGGGTTCGAAGGTCCACCCGCCGATGCCGACCCGGATCATCGCTTTGCCTTCCCGCCAGTTGGCCACGCCAGGCGTCACCTTAGGGCGGCGGCGCGCGCGGCGCGAGCCTCAGGCCGGCGTCCCCTTGCGCATCAGCATCATGGTCTCGCCGATCATCAGGTCGTGGAAGGCCACGCCGCGGGGCGCGTGGGTCAGGTCCTCGTCATGGGCGCCGACCCGCGCCTTGGCGACGACGAAGCCGGCGTCGCGGGCCGCCTCGTAGAAGTCGTTGCAGGACTTGCGGTTGAGGTTGACGTACTCCGAGAACATGTAGCGCGTGATGAAGTTGCGTTCGTCGTCGGAGCTGGCCCGCGTCGCCGCCTGCAACTGGTCCTGGACCCATTGCTCGCTCTCCACGTGGTGGAAGAACGGCTGCTTGATCCAGCCATCCAGGTGGCTGCCATAGCGCGAGCCATGCCAGGGGAAGACCTGGACGAAGGCGGCGCCGTCGGGCTTCAGCACCCGGTGCATCTCCCGCAGCACGCCGTCGATATCGGCGATGTGCTCGAAGGCCGACCACGAGAAGGCGACGTCGAACGAGCCGTCCTCGAACGGGAACACGCGGCCGTCGTAGCGGGTGTAGGCGAGGCGGTGGGCGTAGTCGCGCGGGAAGGCGATCCGTGCCCGGCGGACCTTGTTCGCCAGGGTCTCCAGCCAGTCGCCGGGCTTGTCGTGGACGTCGAGCCCCATGATCGAGGCGGCGCCCTGGCCGATCAGCCCCAGGTCCATCAGCATCTCGCCGCAGCCGACGTTGAGAACCCGGGCGCCCTGCATCAGGTCGCCGCAGAAATCACGTGTCCGCTGCGGCGCCTCGATGACGTGCGACCGAATCCATTCGTCCATTGGGGCGGCCTCGCGGCGACGGAATCTCATCGCCTTTTTGTGCGAAAGCCCGCGCGCGACCGCAAGTCGTAAAGCGTGAATGTTGAACCTTTGAGAGCGCTTGCGCGCCCTCAGTAGGCCAGTTCGAACACCCGCCGCACGTCGCCGGCCCAGGGGCCGTTGTACAGCTCCAGCAGGCGCTCGGCGGGGGTGATCCCGCTCTCGGCCACCTCGGCCACGGGGTTGAGGAAGGCGCGCTCGTCCTGGCCGGCGGCGTTGAAGCGGGCGCGGTTCTTCAGCCCCGCGCGGGCGATCTCGACCATCTCCTTGGCCACGTCCTGCAGCTTGCGGCCGGCGATCTCGGCCTTGAGGCCATGGCGGGCGGCGTCGACGCGCAGGGCGTTGTGCTGCTCGGTCGTCCAGGCCTTGCACAGGTCCCAGGCGGCTTCCAGGGCGGCGTCGTCGTACAGGATGCCGGTCCACAGCGCCGGCAGGGCGCACAGGCTCGACTGCGGGCCGGAGTCCGCGCCGCGCATCTCCAGATAGGTCTTCAGCCGCACCTCGGGGAACAGGGTGGTGAGGTGGTCGCCCCAGTCCTTGATGGTCGCCCGATCGCCGGGCAGCTCGGCCAGCTCACCGGCCTGGAAGGCGCGGAACGATTTGCCCGACAGGTCGACATAGCGGTCGTTGCGCTTGGCGAAGTACATCGGCACGTCCAGCGCGTACTGGGCGTAGGTCTCGAAGCCGAAGCCGTCCTTGAACACGAAGTCGAGCAGGCCGGTGCGGTCGGGGTCGGTGTCGGTCCACACCGCCGCGCGCGCCGACAGCCAGCCGTTGGGCTTGCCCTCGGTGAAGGGCGAGTTGGCGAACAGGGCGGTGGCGACGGGTTGCAGCGCCAGGCTGGCGCGGAACTTCTTCACCATGTCGGCCTCGGACCCGAAGTCCAGGTTGGCCTGCACGGTGCAGGTGCGCAGCATCATGTCCAGGCCCTTGGAGCCGACCTTGGGCATGTAGGCGCGCATGATCTTGTAGCGGCCCTTGGGCATGATCGGCACTTCGTCGCGCCGCCACAGCGGCGAGAAGCCCAGGCCCAAAAAGCCGATGCCGAGCTTGTCGGCGACTTGCTTGGTCTCGTGCAGGTGCTTGGAGGTCTCGATGCAGATGTCGTGCATCGTCTCCAGCGGCGCGCCGGACAGCTCGAACTGGCCGCCGGGCTCCAGGCTGACGTTCTCGCCCTCGCGGGTCAGGCCGATCAGGGTCTCGCCGCCGTCGCGCGCCTCGTAGACGCCTTCCCAGCCGAACTGCATCAGCCCCTTGAGCAGGGCCTCGATGCCGTCCTCGCCCTCGTAGGGGATGGGCTGCAGCGACGCGGGACGGAAGCCGAACTTCTCGTGCTCGGCGCCGACGCGGAAGTCGGCCACGGGTTTGCAGCCCTTGGCCATGTAGTCGACGAGGTCGGAGAACTGGAGCGGCGTATCTTGTAAAGCGGCGTCGCCCATAAAGTCTCCTAGAGCGAAGCGTCCGCTATCGGAGCCCGCCAACATCGCGCCACATAATCGTCCGGCGGTGGCCGCTCAAGGGCTGAGCACGCAAAGGGTTGCGGGCTCAGCTCGAAGAGCGCCAGTCGCCGAGCGCCGCCTGCCACAGGGTCAGGGCCGAAATGGCGGCGGTGTCGGCGCGCAGGATACGCGGGCCGAGCGTCACCGGCGTGACGAAGGCCGAGCTGCGCAGGCGGGCGCGCTCCTCCGGCGCGAAGCCGCCCTCCGGCCCGATCAGCACCGCCCAGGGCCCCTCGGGCTTGGCCGCGAGCGCGGTCAGGACCGGCTGGGCGCGGCCGCTGTCGCCGCCCCAGGGCTGATCCGGCGCATCGCCCGCCTCGTCGCAGAACATCAGGGCGCGGCCGGCCTCCCAGCCGTCCAGCAGGCGCTCCAGCGGCTGCGGCTCGCAGACTTCGGGCACGTCCAGCCGGCCGGTCTGTTCGGCGGCCTCGGTGGCGATGGCCTGCAGCCGCGCGAGCTTGGTGTGGTCGGCGTTGGTGCGCCGGGTGGTGATCAGCCGCACGCGCCGCACGCCCAGTTCGGCCGCCTTCTCGACGATGGTCTCCAGCCGCGCCCGCTTCACCAGGGCGATCACCAGCTCCAGGTCGGGCGGCGAGACCTGCGGGCGGGTCATAGCCGCCACGCTCAGCCGGCCGCCCTTCTTGCCGGCCTCGACCAGCACCGCGCGCCACTCGCCGTCCACCCCGTTGAACACCAGCAGTTCGGCGCCAACCTGCAGGCGCATCACGTTGGCGAGGTAGTGGGTCTGGTCCTGCGGCAGGACGACGTCGGCGCCGGCGGCGAGAGGGGCTGGAACGAACAGGCGGATCATGGCTGTTTCCCCTGACATGCGTTTTGGCGTCGCGCCAGGGCGCGATTGAGGACCACTCATGACCGCCTGGCAGATCGTCGACCGCCCCGAACGCGACCAGCTCGGCGAGGCGCCGTTCTGGGACGCGCAGAGCCAGGCCCTGTTCTGGGTCGACATCCCCAACAAGCAGGCCAAGCGTTTCGAGCCCTCAAGCGGCGCGATCACGCGCTGGAGCTTCGATCTGTTCTGCTCGGCGGTCTTCCCCACCACCCGCGGCGACGCCATGGTGGCGCTGCGCGACGGCCTGTACCGGCTCGAGCTCGCGACAGGCGCGACCACGCCCTTCGCCAAGCCCGACACCGATCCCGGCAACCGCGCCAACGAATGCCGCCCCGATCCCCAGGGCCGCATCTGGTACGGCACCATGGCCGACAACCTGGGCCCGGACGGCAAGGGCGTGCCCCTGACCCGCTCCTCGGGTTCGATGTTCTGCGTCGACGCGCGCGGCTACGCCAAGCGGATGCTGAGCGAGATCGGCATCACCAACGTGCTGTGCTGGAGCCCGGACGGGACGCGCTTCTACACCGCCGACACCCGCCAGGGGGTGATCTGGTCGTTCGCCTGGGACCCGGACGGCCCGGTGATCAGCGACCGCAAGGTGTTCGCCGACCGCAGCATCCCCGGCAATCCTGACGGTGGGGCGATCGACGAGGACGGCTGCCTGTGGAACGCCCGCTGGGGCGCGGGCCAGGTGGTCCGCCTGACGCCCGAGGGCAAGGTCGATCGGGTGATCGAGCTGCCGGCCAAGCAGCCCTCCAGCTGCGCCTTCGGCGGCCCCGACCGGCGCACCCTGTTCATCACCTCCGCCCATCAGGAGATGAAGGAGCCTGGCCCGTCGGACGGGGCGCTGTTCGCTGTCGAGGTCGAGGTCGCGGGCCTGCCGATGGCGCGGTTCGACGGGTGAGGATGTGCGTGCTTCGAGACGCGGCTAAAGCCGCTCCTCAGCATGACGAAGGTTTGTGAACACCTACCCTCGTCATCCTGAGGAGCCCGCAAGGGCGTCTCGAAGGACGCAGAACGAACGCGGCTATTGCGGCGGGGTGGCGCGGACCTCCACGCTCACCCGCACCGCGCCGGCGTGGGCGAAGCGCAGGGTGGCCGGGAAGCGGCTGCCGGCCGCCAGCCCGCCCTTCAGCCCCATCATCATCAGGTGATAGCCGTGGGGCTCCAGCTTGGCGGTTCCACCCGCGGGGACGATCAGGCCGTCCTTGATCATGGTCATGATGGCGACCCCGCCGGCCATGCCCGAGCGGTGCAGCCCGACCTCCGCGGCCATGGGGCTGGAGGCGCCGGTCAGGGTGTCGGCGGCGCGGCCGTGGTTGGCCACGATCAGATAGATCACCCCCGTCGAGATCCCCGCCGGCTCGGGCCGGCTCCAGGCCCCGCTGACCGTGATAACCGAGGGCTTCGGCGCGCGGGCCTCAGCCGCGGCGCCGAGGCCGGCCAGGGCGGCGATCAGGCACGCGGACAGGACAGAACGTCTCAACAGGGTCTCCAGCGAATCCCGATTTGCCTCCCTGTCTACGTCGAACGCGGCGGTTTGGCCTGCAAATCGCAGCTTTCTTTCCTGCGAAGCGGGCTAGAAGGGCGATGACGCAACGCGGAGGGAACAGGTGTCGGCGATCCAGGTCATTCTACTGGCGGTGCTGCAGGGGGTGACGGAGCTGTTCCCGGTCTCCAGTCTCGGCCACGCGGTGCTCGTGCCCGCCCTGCTGCACTGGAACATGGACCAGGACGGTCCCGGCTTCCTGCCCTTCCTGGTGGTGATGCACCTGGGCACCGCGGTGGCGCTGCTGATCTATTTCTGGCGCGACTGGCTGGACTTCGCCCTGGCGGTGCTGCTGAACCGCGGCGCGCGGGCGGCCCAGGACCGGCGGCTGTTCTGGCGCGTGGTGGTGGCCACCATCCCGGCGGTGATCGTCGGCGGCCTGTTCGAGAAGCACCTGCGCCACATCTTCGCCAGCCCCCAGATCGCGGCCATCTTCCTGATCGTCAACGGCGTGATCCTGTTCGTGGCCGAGCGCCTGCGCCGGGCCGCCGCCCGCGACATCGACAACCTGGGCTGGGGCCACGCCCTGTTCATCGGCGTGTGCCAGTGCCTGGCCCTGATCCCCGGCATCTCGCGCTCGGGCACGACCATGGTGGGCGGCTTCCTGTCGGGCCTGGACCACAAGGACGCCGCGCGCTTCTCGTTCCTGACCGCCACCCCGATCATCATCGGCGCCGCGGTGCTGGAGGTGCCCAAGCTGCACAAGGCGGGCGCGCACTTCAGCACCATGGCCTGGGGCGCGGGCGTCATCGCCGGCGCGGTGGCCTATATCAGCGTCTGGGCGTTGATGCGGTGGTTCAAGAAGCACGAGTTCAAGGCCTTCGACCCCTTCGCCATCTACTGCGTGGCGGCGGGCATCCTGTCGCTGGTCCTGCTGACGTTCGGGAGGTGAGCATGAGCCGATTGCGCGCTTCGCTGGGCGGCGTCGCCCTCGCTGGCGTTCTGGTCGCCCCGGCCCTGGCCGGCGGGACCGTCGCCTACGACCGGTTCCAGGTCCCCGAGACTATGAAGATCACCGTCGGCGACATCGCCGCCGACGGCAAGATCCCGCCCAAGTTCACCGGCGATGGCAAGAACGTCGCCCCGCCGCTGCACTGGGGCGAAGGCCCGGCCGGGACCAAGAGCTTCGTGGTGATCGTGCAGGACCCTGACGCCCCGGGCGGCGAGCCGGCCGTGCACTGGGTGGTCTACGGCATCCCGGCGCAGATCCGCCAGCTGCCCGGCAACATGCGCAACACGCTTGAGCCGACCAATCCGCTGGGCGCGGCCCAGGGCTGGAACTATCACGGCAGCGTCGGCTACACCGGCCCGCGGCCGCCGCTGGGCGACCCGCCGCACCACTACCATTTCCAGGTCTTCGCCCTGGACCGGCCGGTGAAGATGCATCCGGGCGCCCAGATCGACGAGGTGCTGAGGGCCATGAAGGGCCACGTCATCGGCCGCGGCCAGCTGGTGGCGACCTACGAGGCGCCCAAGCCGAAGGACGACCAGCCGAAGGGCGATAAGTCGAAAGCGGGCCAGCCTCAACCTGACCCGTCCCCTCAGGACCCGCCTTCACAGGATCAGCCCCGCACCTAAGCTGGGGGACCTGAGCCAGGCTCAACTGCGGGCCAGATTCAACTAGGGGCCTGGGCCAGTCGCGGCGACGGCGCCGCCTCGGCCCTGGCGTGCGCCTCGGCGTAGCGGCGCGCCAGCACCGCGCAGACCATCAGCTGGATCTGGTGGAAGATCATCAACGGCACGATCAGCACCCCCACCTGGGCGGCGGGAAATAGCACCCCGGCCATGGGCACGCCCGAGGCCAGGCTCTTCTTCGAGCCGCAGAAGACGATGGTGACCTCGTCGGCCTTGTCGAAGCCCAGCAGCCGCGCGCCCCAGGTGGTGATGGCCAGGGCCGCCGCCAGCAGGATGGCGTCGAGCACCAGCACCGTCGCTAGGTCGCCCGCCGACAGCCGCCGCCACAGTCCTTCCACCACCGCGGCGCTGAAGGCGGTGTAGACCACCAGCAGGATCGAGCCGCGGTCGACCACGTTCAGCATCGCCTTGTGCGTGTCCACCCAGCGCCCGATCAGCGGCCGCGACAGGTGCCCGGCCACGAACGGGACCAGCAGCTGCAGCGCCACGCTTTCCACCGCCGCGACCTCGTTGCCGCTCTTGCCGTGGGCGCCCATCAGCAGCGCCGCCAGCACCGGGGTCAGGAAGATGCCGATCAGGTTGGAGGCCGAGGCGGCGCACACCGCCGCCGGCACGTTGCCCTTGGCGATGGAGGTGAAGGCGATCGAGGACTGCACGGTCGAGGGCAGCAGGCACAGGAACAGCACCCCCGAGACCAGGGCCGGCTTCACCGCCCAGGCCGGGGCCAGGTGCGCGACCAGGCCCATGGCCGGGAACAGCACGAAGGTCGAGGCGAACACCGTCAGGTGCAGCCGCCAGTGCCCGATCCCCTGCAGGATGGCCTCACGCGACAGTTTGGCCCCGTGCAAAAAGAACAGCAGGGCGATGGCGAAGGTGGTCAGGGTCTCGAACGCTGGCCGCGCCCAGCCGCGACAGGGCAGCACCGTGGCCAGGACCACGGTGGCCACCAGCGCGAGGGTGAAGTTGTCGGGGCGAAGGCGGGCCAGCTTGTCCATCGGTGGTTCAGTCTCAGTCGTGGTCCTTCACGGTCTTGGGGCGGTAGGGCGCCTCCAGCGCGTCGATCTCCTCGTCGCTGAGCTCGAAATCCAGCGCGGCGATGGCGTCGGCCAGGTGGTGCGGCTTGCTGGCCCCGACGATGGGCGCGGTGACGACCGGGTTGGCCAGCACCCAGGCCAGGGCGACCTGCATGTTGGGCACGCCACGCTCGCGGGCGACCTTGGTCACCGCGTCGACTACGTCGAAGTCGCTGTCGTCGCCGTACAGCTTGTCGGCGTAGCTGTCGGAGCCCGAGCGCACCGTCTCGCCGCCGCCGCCGCGCATGCGGTTGCCGGCCAGAAAGCCCCGCGCCAGCGGCGACCAGGGGATCACGCCGATGCCGTCCGCGTCGCACAGCGGCAGCATCTCGCGCTCTTCCTCGCGGTAGACCAGGTTGTACTGCGGCTGCATCGAGACGAACCGGGTGAAGCCGCCCAGGTCGGCGGCGTGGTTCATGCGGGCGAACTGCCACGCGTACATGGACGAGGCGCCGATGTAGCGGGCCTTGCCGGCCTTCACCACGTCGTGCAGCGCCTCCATGGTCTCCTCGATCGGGGTGTCATGGTCGAAGCGGTGGATCTGGTACAGGTCCACGTAATCGGTCCCCAGCCGCTTCAGGCTGGCGTCGATGGCCGACATGATGTGCTTGCGCGACAGCCCCCGCGCGTTGGGGCCCTTGCCCATCGGATTGAACACCTTGGTGGCGATCACGACGTCGTCGCGGCTGGCGAGGTCCTTCAGCGCCCGGCCGGTGACCTCTTCGCTGGCGCCGTCCGAATACATGTCGGCGGTGTCGAAGAAGTTGATCCCGGCCTCCAGCGCCTGCTTGAAGAACGGCCGGCTCTCATCGTCCTCCAGCACCCACTCGCGCCAGCTCTTGGCCCCGTAGGTCATGCAGCCCAGGCACAGGCGCGACACCTTCAGGCCGGTTGAGCCGAGATTGACGTAGTCCATGCTGATCCTCCGCGGGCGAGCCTCGCCTACATACGCCGCCGGGCGGCGGCGGGGAGGGGGATCGCGCGATTTCAGTTATCGGTTGGCGTGAAGAAACGCCCCCTCCGTCGGTTGGCGCCGACTCCTCCCCCGCTTCGCAGGGGAGGAGATCGAGTGTCTTCTCCGCCCCCGCGTAGCGGAGGAGGGGGACCAGGCGAAGCCTGGTGGAGGGGGCTTACCGACGCCGCTACGGCAGCAGGTGCAGCCACCCAGCGGTCGCCACCGCCAGCGCCGCCAGGCCCACGCCCAGCGCCATCCAGCCCACCGGCGAGGAGCGCCGCTCGATCACCACCGGCGCCGCGGCCGGGGCGTCGGCCATGCGGGCCAGGGTCTCCACCGCCTTGATCCCGCGCTCGGCCAGGTCGCGCACCCGGCGCACCGGCGAGAGCTCGCGCGCCATCCAGCGCTCCACCACCGGGCGGGCGGCGAGCCAGATGTCGTGGTCGGGGTCGATGCGGCGGGCCACACCCTCCACCGCCACCATGGTCTTCTGCAGCAGCACCAGTTCGGGACGCAGGTGCATGCCGAACAGGCCGGTGATCTCGAACAGCTGGCCCAGCAGGCGGCCCATCGAGACCTCCTTGGCCGGCCGGCCGAAGATGGGCTCGCCCACCGCCCGCAGCGCCTGGGCGAACATGGCCACGTCCTGGTCGGCGGGCACGTAGCCGGCCTCGAAGTGCACCTCGGCCACCCGGCGATAGTCGCGGCGGATGAAGCCCCACAGGATCTCGGCCAGGAAGCGCTGGGCGTCGCGGTCCAGCCGGCCGACGATGCCGAAGTCCACCGCCTCGATCACCGCGGGCGCGCGGACGAACAGGTTGCCCTCGTGCAGATCGGCGTGGAACACGCCGTGGTCCAGCGCCTGGCACAGGAAGCCGCGGGTGACGTGGTTGGCCAGCGCCGGGCGGTCCAGCCCCGGCTGCTCCAGCGCCTCGGGCCGCGACAGCGCCATCCCGCCGGCCCATTCCAGGGTCAGCACCCGCTTGCCGACGCCCTCCCACACCACCTTGGGCGCGCGCATGTGCTCGCTGAGCGTCATGACCTCGCCGAGCTCGCTGGCGGCGCTGGCCTCGAGCCGCAGGTCCAGCTCCAGCTCCAGCGAGCGGGCCACGGTGGCGGCGAAGGCGCGCGGCTCCAGCCGGCGCAGCGGCGCGGGCGCGAAGCGCTCGGCCAGGGCCGCGCCCAGGTGCAGGGCGCCGATGTCGGCATGGACCCGCTGCTCCACGCCGGGCCGCAGCACCTTCACCGCCACCCGGCGGCCGTCGCGCAGGGTGGCCGGATGGGCCTGGGCCAGGGAAGCGGCGGCCACCGGCTCCTCGAAGCTGGTGAACACGGCTTCCAGCGGCCGGCCCAGTCCGGTCTCGACCTCGGCGCGTGCGGTGGCGATGGGGAAGGGCGGCAGGCGGTCCTTCAGGTGCGACAGGTCTTCGGCGAACTCCACGCCGAAGATGTCGGCCCGGGTCGACAGCAACTGGCCGAGCTTGATCGCCGCCGGGCCCAGCTCCTCGAACGCCCGCGCCAGCCGCTCGCCCGGCCGGCCCTTGGCGCCATTTCCTCCAGCAAGCGTGCGCAGGGTGGCCGCGCCGAACCGCGCCGGTCCCGGCAGCAGGTGGGCGAACTCGCGCGGGGCGAGGGCGTCGTGGCGCGCCAGCACCAAGCCGGCGGCGGCCATGCGCAGGGCGGAGGCTAGGGAGGAGGGCATGCGGCGGGCTAGATCGCCCAGCCGTGGTGCAGCGCCGCTACCCCGCCGGTGAAGTTGGTGTAGGTCGCGCGCGAGAAGCCGGCTTCCTCCATCATGGCGGCGAAGCGCCGCTGCTCGGGAAAGCGGCGGATGCTCTCCACCAGGTACTGGTAGCTGTCGCGATCCTTGGCCACCCATTGGCCGACCGTGGGGATGACGCCGAAGGAATAGAGGTCGTAGGCTTCGCGCAGGGCCTTGGCCGGCGGGCGCGAGAACTCCAGGCACAGGAAGCGGCCGCCGGGCTTCAGCACGCGGCGGGCTTCGCGCAGCGCAGTCGGGATGTCGGTGACGTTGCGGATGCCGAAGGCGATGACATAGGCGTCGGCCCAGGCGTCGGGCAGGGGCAGGCGCTGGGCGTCGCCTACGGCCCAGGCGATCTCGGGATCGCTCACCCGCTCGCGGCCCACGCCCACCATCTCGGCGTTGTAGTCCACCACCATGATCTCGGCGTCCGGGCCGCCGCGGCGGGCCTGGGCCTGGCGCGCCAGCTTGGCCAGGCGCTTGGAGATGTCGCCGGTGCCGCCGGCGCAGTCGACGATGCGCTCGCCGGGCTGGGGGTTCAGCCGCGCGGCGGTCATGTCCTTCCATACCCGGTGCACGCCTGCGCTCATCAGGTCGTTCATCAGGTCGTAGCGCGACGCCACCCGGTCGAACACGCCGCGCACCAGGCGGGGTTTCTCGTCCGGTTCGACGTCCTGGAAGCCAAAGGTGGCGCGGGGTTCGGTCATGCGGCGACGCTTAGCGCAGGAGGGGCGGGCGCGTCACCTTTCTTTCCCTCTCCCCTTGCGGGAGAGGGAGGGGCCCAGCGCAGCTGGGAGGGTGAGGGGTCGCGCTGCGATCAAAGCGGCAAACGCCCATCGACCCCTCATCCTTCCCACGCGTCTATCGACACGCGGGCCCCTTCCTTCTCCCGCAAGGGGAGAAGGGGGTTAGTCCGGAACGTTCGTCTCCAGCTCCGCCAGCCAGGCGGCGGGGGAGGCGTCGCTGGGCATGCGCCAGTCGCCGCGCGGCGACAGCGAGCCGCCCGACGAGATCTTCGGCCCGTTCGGCAGGGCCGAGCGCTTGAACTGGTTCGCGAAGAAGCGCCGGATGAACAAGGCGAGCCAGGACTTGATCTCGGCCAGGTCGTAGGCCTGGCGGGTCTCGGGCGGGATGTCCCTGGGCCATTCGCCGGCGTCCACGTCGCGCCAGGCCTGCCAGGCCAGGTAGGCGATCTTGGACGGCTTGAAGCCGTAGCGGGTCAGGTAGAACAGGTTGAAGTCCTGCAGCGGATAGGGGCCGACGAACGACTCGGTGGACTGGCTCTTGCCGTCCTCGCCCGGCGGGACCAGCTCGGGGCTGATCTCGGTGTCGACGATGGCGCGCATCACCTTGGACGCCTCCGCGCCGAACTCGCCCGACGCGGCGGCGAAGCGGATCAGGTGCTGGATCAGCGTCTTGGAGACCGAGGCGTTGGGGTTGTAGTGGCTCATCTGGTCGCCCACCCCGTAGGTGCACCAGCCCAACCCCAGTTCCGACAGATCGCCGGTGCCCAGCACGAGGCCGCCGTGCCGGTTGGCCAGGCGGAACAGGTAGTCGGTGCGCAGCCCAGCCTGCACGTTCTCGAACGTGATGTCGTAGACCTTCTCGCCCCGGGCATAGGGATGGTCGAGGTCGGCCAGCATCTGCTGGGCGGCGGGGCGGATGTCGAGCTCGGCGGCCGAGATCCCCAGCGCCTTCATCAGGGTCCAGGCGTTGGACTTGGTGCCGTCCGAGGTGCCGAAGCCCGGCATGGTGTAGCCCAGCACGTTGGTGCGCGGCAGGCCCAGGAGATCCATGGCCTTGACCGCCACCACCAGGGCCTCGGTGGAATCCAGCCCACCCGAAACGCCGATCACCAGCTTGTCGACCTTGGTCGCGCGCAGCCGCTCGGTCAGGCCCTGCACCTGGATGTTCCAGGCCTCGTAACAGTCCTGGGCCAGCCGCGCCGGATCGCTCGGCACATAGGGATAGCGCTCGACCTTGCGCATCAGCGCCAAGGGTTCGCTCGGCGGGACGAAGTTGAAGCGCACCGTGCGCCAGGGCGGCGCCTTCAGGCCCGCCTGCACCTGGCTGTCGCCCCAGCTGCCGGTGCGCATCCGCTCCTGGCGGATGCGGCCGAGATCGACGTCGACCATGGCCAGGGTGGATTCGGGCGAGAACCGCTCGGTCTCAGCCAGGTCTTCGCCCATCTCGAAGATCGAGGCCTGGCCGTCCCAGGCCAGGTCGGTGGTGGACTCGCCCGGGCCGGAAGCGGAATAGGCGTAGGCGGCGATGCAGCGGGCCGACTGCGAGGCGCACAGCAGCTTGCGCATCTCGGCCTTGCCGATGACGATGTTGCTGGCCGACAGGTTGAGCAGCAGCTCGGCCCCCGCCACCGCCGCCACGCCGCTGGGCGGATTGGCGGTCCAGACGTCCTCGCAGATCTCCATGTGGAAGGTGAAGGGCGACTGGCCCTCGGCGCGGAACAGCAGGTCCAGGCCGAACGGCGCGGTGGTCCCGGCCACGTCGATCTCGGCGCCGACGACGCCCGAGCCCGACGAGAAGTGCCGGCGCTCGTAGAACTCGCGGTAGTTGGGCAGGTACAGCTTGGGCACCACGCCCAGGATCTGGCCGCGGTGGATGGCGACGGCGGTGTTGTACATCCGCCCGCCGTGCAGCAGCGGCGCGCCGACCACGATCACCGGCAGCACCTTGCGGCTGGCCTCGACCAGGCGCTTGAGCTGGGCGTGCACGGCCTCGATCAGCGCACCCTGCTGCAGCAGGTCGTCGATGGCGTAGGCGGTGACGCCCAGTTCCGGGAACAGCAGCAGGGCCGCGCGGGCCGCATCGCCGCGCTGGACCAGCTCCAGGGTCTGGTCGGTGTTGAAGACCGGATCGGCCGGGCGCAGGCGCGGCACGCATACGCCCATCCGCACCAGGCCGTGGGCGTAGGGAGAATCGAAGGGCGGCGAAGGCTGGGTCATGACGTCTCCGGCGGCCGGCCCGTCCTGCGGCGAGGCGGTTGCTGGTTTCTATGTAGTCGAAGGCGCGCGCCGCGTCAGGCTGTCGCGGTGGAAAGCTCGGCCTTGTGGCGCTCGTTTCTCCGTTCATCCCCGCGAAGGCGGGGATCCAGGTGAAACCCATCAGGCGGGCAAAATGAATCTGGATCCCCGCCTTCGCGGGGATGAGCGGATTGAGTGCGGATGAGGGGCGAATCCTCGCAACCCCTGCCATTCCGCGCCAGCTTCGCTTATCTCAGCCCCATGCCTGAGCTTCCCGAGGTCGAAACCGTACGGCGCGGACTGCAGCCGCATCTGGAAGGCGCGCGGCTTTCCCGCGTGGAGCAGCGCCGGCCGGACCTGCGCTTCCCGTTCCCGTCCCAGTTCGTCGAGCGCCTGACCGGGGCGTTGATCCAGCGGCTGGAGCGGCGGGCCAAGTACCTGATCGCCCCGCTCGACACCGGCGAGACCCTGGTCGCGCACCTGGGCATGACCGGCCGCTTCCTGATCGAGGACGCGCGGCTCGGCCGCTTCACCCACGAGGAGGGCGGCGATCCCAAGCACACCCACGTGGTGCTGCACACCGAACAGGGCGCGACGGTCTCGTTCAACGACGCGCGCCGCTTCGGCTACATGGACCTGATCCCTACCGCCGAGCTGGAGCGCCATCCCTGGTTCGCCGGCCTGGGACCCGAGCCGCTCGGCCCCAACTTCGGGCCGCAGGTGCTGGCCAAGGGCTTCGAAGGCCGCCGCCAGAGCGTCAAGGCCACCCTGCTCGACCAGCGCGTGGTGGCGGGCCTGGGCAACATCTATGTCTGCGAGGTGCTGTACCGCGCCCGCATCAACCCCGAGCGCGCCGCCGGCGACATCCTGCCGGCCGAGATCAAGCGCATCGCCAAGGCGGTGACCGAGGTGCTGGAGGCGGCCATCGAGGCCGGCGGCTCGACCCTTCGCGACTATCGCAACGCCGAGGGGGCGCTGGGCTATTTCCAGCACGCCTTCCAAGTCTATGGCCGCGAGGAGGCGCCCTGTCTGACGCCGAAATGCACGGGAACGGTGCGGCGGCTGGTGCAGGGCGGCCGCTCGACCTTCTTCTGTGCGGTCTGCCAAAAATAGGACCAAGCAGATAAGGCCTACACGGGTTTGGGGGCTCGCGCGGGTTGGCGGCCGCGCGTACGGTCAAGCCATGAGCCGATTCACCGCCCGTTCCGTTCGTCTCCTCGCCGATGCGCGGCGCCTGCTCCAGGGGGCTGCGCTGGGCGGGCTCGGCGTGCTGGCCCTGTCCGGCACGGCCCTGGCCGCGCCGCCGGTCTGGCACCTGGAGGAACCTGGCGGCGGCAAGATCACCCTGTTCGGTTCGGTGCACCTGCTGTCCGACGCGACGCAGTGGCGCAATCCGGCCCTGACCGCCGACCTGGCGGGCGCCGGCGCGGTCTGGTTCGAGATCCCCATCGACGCGACGGCCCAGGCGGAAGCCGGCCAGCTCGCCCTGCAGAAGGGTCTGTTGCCCGAAGGCCAGACCCTGAGCACGGTCCTGCCGCCCGACCTGTATGTGCGCACTCTCGCCGTGGCCCAGCGCGAAGGTCTGCCGGAGGCGGCGCTGCAGCGGATGCGGCCCTGGATGGCCGAGCTGACCCTGTCGCTGCTCTATTTCCAGAAGCAGGGCGCCCGCGCCGACCTGGGGGTCGAGGAGCAGCTCTCCGCCGCCGCCCCCCACGACGCCGATCGCGGGGCCTTCGAGACCGTGGCCGGCCAGATCGACCTGTTCGCCGACGACCCCCTGCCCGAGCAGATCGCCTCGCTGAGCGAGACCCTGGACGAGATCGGCAAGGACCCGGACATCTTCGGCCGCCTGGCCAGGGCGTGGGTGGACGGCGACGTGCAGCGCATCGAGCACGAGGCGCTGGAGCCGATGAAGCGCGAGGACGCCGCCCTCTACGACCGGCTGATCGTGGCCCGCAACCGCCGCTTCGCCGCCCGCATCGCCCAGCTGGCGCAGCAGGGGCGCAACGTGTTCGTGGTGGTGGGCGTGGGCCATCTGGTGGGCGCCGACGGCGTGCCGGCGCTGCTGCGCCATGACGGCTTCAAGGTCGATGGGCCCTGACGAGAGCAGGGTAGCCGATAGCGCCTTAGCCGCCTGCGGGCTTCAGCCGTTGCAGGAGATGACGTTCTGCGTGCTGACGGTGCCGGGCGAGGTGATCGCCGTGGTCTGGCGCGGCTTGAAGTAATAGGTGTTGGAAAAGACCATGCTGCTCGGCAGGAAGGCGCTGACGATCGAGCTGAAGGTGTAGCGCCCCTCCGACATGATCACCGTGTCGCCGGTGTTGACCAGCAGGCTGGACACGGTCGGGTTGCTCACCGTGGAGTTCACGGTCAGCGGCGTCAGGACGCTCTGGTTAGCCGGCGTGCAGCTCCAGGCCACCTGGATCGAACTCGCCTGCTTGACGATGCTGGTGGTGCGCAACTCGAGCAGCGGCTTCGCGATGGTGCCGGTGGAGTAGGGGGCCATGGTGTCCAGGGCCGCCTGGAACAGGTTCGGCATGTAGTTCGGCTCTGTCGACGAACTGGTGGCCGAGACGCTTTGGACCTGGGCCGTCAAGTCGCCCACCGTGGACACGGCGTGGCTGCTCTTGCGCGCGGCCATCAGGGCCGAGGTCACCCCCGCCATGCCGCAGTAGATCAGGATGAGCACCGGCGCGATCAGGGCGAACTCGACCGCCGACACGCCGCGCACGTCGCGCAGCATGGCTTTGGTCATGGTGAGGGTTCGCCAGCCCATCGTCGCTTCGCTCCCGGTCTTGTGGCTCCTCAAGGTCTGGTCATCCCTGAGTGCAGCTGACCGCGCCCGCCGTGAACGGCTCGAAGCCGAGCACGTCGGTCGAGATCAGCATGTGCTGGCCGCTGCCCGAGAAGGTCTGCAGGCCGCCGTAGAGGAACGGGGTCAGCAGGGTCCAGTTGTAGTAGGCCGTCATGACATTGACGGTTCCGGGCGCGCCCGAGGTGTCCTGAAGCTGCGTCGGATCGAAGCTGGTGAGGCCGTTCTTGGTGGTGGTCGGCAGGGGCGAGCTGGCGCCGGTGAACGAGCTGTAGGTTCGGATGTCCACGTAGAGGTTGGTCGTGCACTGAGCCGACAGCCACCCCATGTTGCCGCAGATGTTGTTCTTGAGGTTGGTGACGGCGGTCTTGTCGGAGGCGCTGTCGATGCACTCCTGGCCGGTCATGAACTTGCGGCCTTCGATGGCCACGGCGTTGTCCAGGGTGACGTTGACCAGGAACACCAGGGCCAGCTCGATGATCGCGAAGATCATGAAGATGAAGGGAGCGGCGACGATGGCGAATTCCGCCGCCGTGGAGCCGCCGGTGTCGGCGCCAAGCCGCCGCAGCCAACGGCGCGCCTGATCGATCGGGCGCAGCCTCGCGCCGCCGTCACGCTTGTCCATGGCTGATCGGACGATCAATGGCCGGCGGCGGGAGCTGCGCCGCCGCCGCCAGTGTTGTGCGGGCTCTTGGCGCAGCTGTCGGAGCAGCTGAAATCGGTGCGCTCGGCGCCGCGGAAGACCGAAACGTTGGAGCCGGGATCGGTCACCGTGACGTCGCCGCTGAACACCGTGCGGCCGGCGTGGTTCAACACCACGATGTCGGTGGAGCCGAAGTTCTTGCCCATGACGAAGACGGTGTTGTTGTCCACCACCGTCACGTCGGCCACGCTCGGATTGGCCACGATCACCGAGGCTGCGTCGCGCACGGGCAGGCGGGTGGAATGGTCGAGCCCGACCTTCAGGGTCTCGGCGCTGGCGCCGGAGGCCATGGCCGCCAGAGCCAGGGCGATGGGGGCCAGGGCGATGGGGGCGAGCATGAAGCGCATGGGCGACCTGTGAACCGATTTCGCTCCACCATGCCTGGCAAGCGTCAATAAAACCTCAAGGCCCGGCGCACCTACGCGTGCGGTAAGGCGCGCGTAGGACACGGCGCGCATGGACAAGCTGGATGTAACTGAGACGTGGCGAAACAATGCTGATGCTTGCGTGACGAGATTGGTTTTCTGAAAGTAAATAAAGTTCGTAAATGCGCGTAAACCAAACAATAATGACGCGCTGAAGCCGTTTTCACCTCGCATTAAGGAGGTCCGGGCATCCTGCATCCTGTGTTGAGGGTCAAGCGGGCAGAACGGCTCGGGACCCGTGCTCCGCTTGAACAACCGGGAGATCATTAATGTCGAAGTTCGTCACTCGCTTTCTCAAGGACGAGTCCGGCGCCACCGCCATCGAGTATGGCCTGATCGCCGCTCTGATCGCCGTCGTCATCATCGCCGGCGCGTCCACCCTGGGTAAGAACCTGGGCAACCAGTTCAACAACATCGCCGGCAACGTCGCCAATCCGAGCGGCAGCTAATAGCCGCTGTCGGAACGCCCTTTGTTCTGACATGGCATGAGCGGGCCGCGACGATATCGTCGCGGCCCTCTTTCGTTCGTGGGGGAGGCGATGCGCGCCCTGATATCGAGATTTCTGCGTGATCAGGCGGGCGTGACCGCCGTGGAATACGGGCTGCTGGTCGCCTGTATCTGCATCGCCTTGATCGAGGGGCTGACGATGTTCCAGTCCAGCTTCACGAGCGCCTTGAACACGCTTTCGACCACCATCGCTTCGCACTGAGGGCGCAACGGTTCCTTTAGAGGAGCCGCGCAATATGGGGCGCAACAGTCGGAGTGCGCCGTCCCATGACGCTCGTTCAGCTTGCGCTTGTATCGATCTTTCCCGCCGGCGTGATCGCCGCGGCGCTCACCGACGCCACCACCTACACCATTCCCAATCGGCTCTCCGCCGCCCTGGCCCTGGCCTTCGCCCCTGCGGCCCTGGCTGTGGGGCTGTCGCCGATGGCGCTCGCGATCTCGCTGGGCCTGGGCGTGGCCGGCCTGGCGGTCGGGATCGTCATGTTCGCCCTGCGCTGGATCGGCGGCGGCGACGCCAAGCTGCTGGCGGCCTGCGCCCTGTGGCTCGGCCTGGGCGCGATCGCGCCGTTTCTGGTCTGGACCGCGCTCGCCGGCGGCGCCCTGGCGGTGGGGCTGCTGCTGCTGCGCAAAGCCCCCTTGCGGCTGGCCGATTTCGGGCCGGCCTGGTTCGGACGGCTGATGACGCCCGGGGGCGATGTGCCCTACGGCGTGGCCATCGCCGCCGGGGCCCTGCTGGCGCTGCCGGATGCGGCGATCTTCACCCGGCTGCACGGGGCCTAATTCCTCGCACTTAGCCCGCCGTTAACCAGCCGGGCGCATCTTCCACGTGCGGTAAAGCGCCCGGAGGGCTGGGCGTGCGGTCGCGCGGCCTCGGAAAGACCGGGACATGAACACCACACGTTTGGCCATCTTGCTGGTCGCCTTGATCGCCGGCATCGCCTCCGTGGGCCTCGTCTTGCGCGGCATGGCCTCGGCGCGGCGAGCGCCTCCGGTGATCATGGCCGCGCCGCCGTCCCATCCCACCGTCCAGGTGCTGGTGGCCAAGCGCGACCTCAATGTCGGCGAGAAGATCGGCGCTGAGGACATGTCCTGGCAGACCTGGCCGGCTGAAGCCCTGAACCCCGCCTTCATTACCGACGGGCCGCCGCGCACCGCCCCGACCGGCCAGCTGGCCGGCAAGCTCGACATCGCCGCCAACGCGGTCAAGTCGGCGGTCAGCAACCCGTCCCAGGGCGCCGGCGCCAGCCTGGTCGCCTCGATCGTGCGCGAGCGCATCCTGGCCAACGAACCGATCGTGCGCAGCAAGCTGGTGCATCCCGGCGCCGGCGGGGTGATGGCGGTGACGCTCGATCCCGGCATGAGGGCGGTCGCCCTGCCCCTGACGGCGGAAAGCGCCGCGGGTGGCTTCATCCTGCCTGGCGACCACGTCGACGTGCTGCTGACGCGCACGCTGGACGCCAACAACAACGGCGGAACCGGCAGTGGCGGGGGAGGCGGCGGCCACGCCACCAACACCGTGATGAAAAACGTCCGCGTCCTGGCGATCGACCAGAACATCGGCGCGCCGAAGAGCACCGCCGAGGTCGGGGCCACCGCCACGGTCGAGTGCACGCCCGAGCAGGCCGAATACCTCGTCCAGGCCAAGGCCTCCGGCACCCTGACCCTGATGTTGCGCTCCTACGCCGACGCGGCCGGGCCGGCCGAGGTCGGCCGAATGCCCCACCAGGCGGTGGCGGACAACACCGTGCGGGTGTTCCGCGCCACCAGCGCCTCCACCACCGCCGCCGCCCCGGTGTCGCAATGAGCCTGTTCCGTCCCGCGCCGCTCGGTAGCGCGCCGATGAAAACCGCCCTGGCGCATCTCGCCGCCCTGGCCGCCGTCGGCGCCGCCATCCTGGCCCACGCCGCCGCCGCCCGCGCCGCCAGCGCGCCCTGGCGCGACATGGCGGCCGGCTCCACCGCCTCCGCCTCCGTCTCCAGCGCCGCCCTCGCCGGCGCGCCCGCCGTCTCGGCCAACCAGACCGTGGCCTTCGACCTGCACAGCGGCGCGATGCGCAACCTGGCGCTGCCGCGTGGCAAGTCGGCGGTGATCGAACTGCCGGTGGATGCGCGCGACGTGCTGGTCTCCGACCCCAACACCGCCGACGTGGTGCTGTCCACGCCGCGGCGCATCTATGTGCTGGGCAAGAAGGCCGGCACGGCCGACGCGGTGTTCATCGACGGCATGGGCCGCCAGATCCTGCATCTGAACATCCGCGTCGACCTCGACAGCAGCGCTGTGGCCGACACCCTGAACCGGATCCTGCCGGGCTCCTCGGTGCACGTGGAGGCGGTCAACGAATCGCTGGTCCTCAGCGGCGAGGTCCCCAACGCCGGCGACGCCGACAAGGCGGTGCGCATCGCCCAGAGCTTCGTCGACAAGCCGGAGAAGGTGCTCAACATGCTCGCGGTCGCCGGCCCTGAGCAGGTGATGCTCAAGGTCCGCATCATCGAGGTGAACCGCCAGATCGTTAAGCAGCTCGGGGTCAATCTGGGCGCGCTGATCGGCGACGTCGGGCCCTCGGGCAGCAGCCTCGCCCTGACCACCGCGGCCACCTACGGCGTCAACGGCGCCCTGCTCGGCCAGAACCAGGGCTCCTATAACTACGTCAACGGCAACCGCTTCAACGCCGCGGGCGTGATCGGGGCGTTCGAGCAGGCGGGCCTGATCCGCACCCTGGCCGAGCCGAACCTGACCGCGGTTTCCGGTGAAAGCGCCAAGTTCCTGGCCGGCGGCGAGTTCCCGGTGCCGGTCGACGAGGACAACCTCGGCCGCGTGACCGTGGAGTTCAAGAACTTCGGCGTGGGCCTGGGCTTCACCCCGGTGGTGCTGTCCAACGGCCGCATCTCGCTCAAGCTGTCGACCGAATATTCCGAACTCACCAACGTGGGGGCGTTCTCGCTCAGCAACGGCACCAACACCGGCTCGGGCTCGTCCAACGGCACCGGAACCAGCAGTTCGGGGACTGGCACGAGCGGCACCGGGACGACGAGCTCCGGCACGGGCAGCACGACGGGGTCCACGACCTCGTCCTCGACCACGGGCTCCTCGAGCACCGGATCGGCCACCGGCAGCGTGACCCTCAGCATCCCGGGCCTGACCGTGCGCCGCGCCGAGACCGTGGTCGAACTGCCCTCGGGCGGCGCGATGATGATCGCGGGCCTGCTGGAGTCGGTGAATAAGCAGACCATCTCGTCCCTGCCGGGCCTGACCCAGCTGCCGGTGCTCGGCGCGCTGTTCCGCTCGCGCGACTACCAATTGGGCGAGACCGAGCTGGTGGTGATCGTCACCCCCTACCTGGTGAAGCCCACGCGTCCCGACCAGCTCCAGACCCCGGCCGACGGGATGCAGATGGCGGACGACGCCTCGACCTACCTGCTGGGCCAGCTGAACAAGACCTTCGGCAGCCCGGCTTCGGCGCCCCCGCCCGGCAAGACCTATCAAGGACCCTTCGGCTATGTGGTGCAGTGATCCCATGCCTCGTCGCCTGGCTCCGGCCCTGGTTCTAACCTTGACGGCGGCCATCCTCGGCGGCTGTACGGTCGGGACGCCCGGCCGGAACATCCTGGCCGACCAGGCCCCGGCCCTGACCCCCACCGAGCAGTACGGCATCAAGGTCACCACCGCCCCGGAGCAGATCGCCATCGGCCTGCACGCCGAAGGGCTGTCGGCCAACCAGCAGGCGGCGCTCGGCCAGTTCATCAACGGCTGGCGCGAGAACGGCGGCGGCGACGTGATCGTGCACGCGCCTTCGGATGGCGCCGATCCCCATCTGGCCCGCGCCGTGGCTGACGCCGTGCAGGCCTATATCGGTCACCTCGGCGTGCCGGCCGAGCGGCTGCAGGTCGCCGGCTACGTCAGCAACGGGGCCAAGGATGCGCCGGTGCTGGCCAGCTACGAACGCTATGTGGCCCAGGGGCCGACCGACTGCGCCCACCGTTGGGACAACCAGCTCGCCAACGGCGCCAACACGCCCTCGGCGCACTTCGGTTGCGCGGTGACCGCCAACATCGCCGCCCAGATCGCCAATCCGCGCGACCTGCTGGCGCCCGCCGTGATGACCCCGTCCGACAACGGCCGCCGCGAGGTGGTGATGGGCAAATATCGCGAGGGCGCGGTCACCTCCTCGGCCCTGGACGCGCAGGCCTCGGGCAAGGTTTCGGGCGACCAGCAATGATCTTCGTGAGCTTGGGCAGCGGGAGAGCCTGATGACGCGCACCGCCAAGGCCGAATTCGGCCAGACCGGCTTCGACGACGACTTCGGCGGCTTCGACGTCGATGACGATTTCGCCATGCCCTCCGCACCGTCGACGACGTCGGGCGCGGCGGAGTGGGACGAGACCGGCCTGGGCTCGGCGCCCGAGAGCCTGGACGCCGCCCCGGACGCCCCGCCGTCGCTGGCCACCGGCTCGCTGAGCGCCGGCGGCTCGCTGCTGGCCGATCCCGACGCCATGCTGGGCGAGGCCGCCGTGCCGCGCATCAGCATCCATGTCTTCTGCCACCGCCAGGAAACCGCCGCCCTGGCCGAGCAGATGAAGGAAGACCGCCGCCTGACCCGGGCGGTCACCACCGTGCGCATGGGCAGCCTCGACGACGCCCTGGTCATCTATCAGAACCAGCCCACGCCTTCGCTCATCCTGCTGGAGAGCACCGACGACGCGACCAGCCTGCTGGCCGGGCTCGACCGCCTGGCCGAGGTCTGCGACCCCGGCACCAAGGTGGTGGTGATCGGTGCTCACAACGACATCCCGCTGTACCGCGAGCTGATGCGGCGCGGCGTCAGCGAGTATCTGGTCCCGCCGCTGCAGACCCTGCAGCTGATCCGGGCAGTGACCACCCTGTATTCCGATCCCTCGACCCCCTTCATCGGCCGCACCATGGCCTTCGTCGGGGCCAAGGGCGGGGTGGGCTCGTCGACCCTGGCGCACAACGTGGCCTACGCCATGGCCGAGATGACCCACGCCTCCACGGTGATCGTCGACTACGACCTGCCGTTCGGCACCGCCGGCCTCGACTTCAACCAGGACCCGCTGCAGGGCTTCGCCGACGCCCTGTCCAAGCCCGATCGTCTGGACGCAGTGCTGCTCGACCGCATGACCGCGCGCTGTGGCGAGCGGCTCAGCCTGTTCGCCGCGCCCGCCTCGCTGGACGACGACCACGACTACAGCGCCGACGTCTACGAGGAGGTCCTGGGCAAGATCCGCTCGACCGCCCCCTACGTGGTGCTGGACCTGCCGCACCTGTGGACGGCCTGGATGCGCCGCACCCTGATGTCGGCCGACGACGTGGTGGTGGTGGCGTCTCCCGACCTGGCCTCGCTGCGTAACGCCAAGAACCTGCTGGACCTGGTGCGCAAGGGACGTCCCAACGACCATCCGCCGCAACTGGTGCTGAACCAGGTGGGCGTGCCCGGCCGCCCGGAGATCCCGATCAAGGACTTCGCCAAGGCGCTCGGCCTGGAGCCGACCCTGGTGCTGCCGTTCGACCCCAAGCTGTTCGGCCAGGCGGCCAACAACGGCCAGATGATCCAGGAGGTCAACGGCCGGTCCAAGGTCGCCGAGGGCCTCGTCCAGTTCGCCCAGCAATTGTCGCGCCGCGATGCGGTCGCGGCGGCGCCGAAGTCGGCGGCGAAGTCGCTGATCGAGCGGCTGCGCAAGCGCGGCTAAGGAGCGCCCTGAATGTTCGGCAAGCGTAGCGTCGCAGGCGTCCCGGCCTCAGCCGGGCCCCCGCCGCCCCCACCGGGCGGCGCCAAGATCGCCACGCGTCCGCAACAGGTCGAGGCGCCCCGCCCCGCCGAACCGCCGCAGGCCGCTGCGCCCGCCCAGAAGCCGCAGGCCCAGCCCGCTGCGCCGCCGCCGGCCAACGGCGGCGGGCCTCGCTCCACGCCCGCCCTGGAGCAGCTCAAGGCGGCCCAGGCCGGCAACGGCCGCCAGGGCGCCGTCGCCGAGATCGTGCGCGAGCAGAGCGACTACTACCACGCCACCAAGACCACGATTTACACCGCGCTGCTCAACACCATCGACCTGGCCCAGTTGGCCCAGCTCGACATCCGCGCCGCCGCCGAGGAGATCCGCGACATCGTCGCCGAGCTGGTGGCCATCAAGAACGTCTCCATGTCCGGGGCCGAGCAGGAGCACCTGGTCCAGGACATCATCAACGACGTGCTGGGCTATGGTCCGCTGGAGCCCCTGCTGGCCCGCGACGACATCGCCGACATCATGGTCAACGGCTCCAGCCGGGTGTTCATCGAAGTGGGCGGCAAGGTCCAGCTCACCAATGTTCGCTTCCGCGACAACCAGCAGCTGATGAACATCTGCCAGCGGATCGTCAGCCAGGTCGGCCGCCGGGTGGACGAGTCCAGCCCGATCTGCGACGCCCGCCTGCCCGACGGCTCGCGCGTCAACGTCATCGGCCCGCCGCTGGCCCTGGACGGTCCCACCCTGACCATCCGGAAGTTCAAAAAAGACAAGCTGACCATGCGCAAGCTGGTGGAGTTCGGCTCCGTCAGTCCCGAAGGCGCGCGGGTCCTGGGCGTCATCGGCGCCTCGCGATGCAACGTGCTGATCAGCGGCGGCACCGGCTCGGGCAAGACCACCCTGCTCAACACCATGACCGCCTTCATCGACCCGACCGAGCGGGTCATCACCTGCGAGGACGCGGCCGAACTGCAGCTGCAGCAGCCCCACGTGGTGCGCCTGGAAACCCGCCCGCCGAACCTGGAGGGCCAGGGCCAGATCACCATGCGCGATCTGGTCAAGAACTGCCTACGTATGCGTCCCGAGCGGATCATCGTCGGCGAAGTGCGCGGACCCGAGGCGTTCGACCTGCTGCAGGCCATGAACACCGGCCACGACGGCTCCATGGGCACGCTGCACGCCAACAGCCCGCGCGAGGCCATCAGCCGTATCGAGTCCATGATCACCATGGGCGGCTACGGCCTGCCGTCGCGCACCATTCGCGAGATGGTGGTGGGCTCCATCGACGTGATCATCCAGGCCGCGCGCCTGCGCGACGGTTCGCGCCGCATCACCCACATCACCGAGGTGGTGGGGCTGGAAGGCGACGTGATCATCACCCAGGACCTGTTCGTCTACGAGATCAACGGCGAGGACGCCGCCGGCCACATCAACGGCCGGCACCGCTCCACCGGCATCGCCCGTCCGCGCTTCTGGGACCGCGCCCGCTACTACGGGCTGGAGCGCGAACTGGCCGAAGCCCTGGATGCGGCGGAGTAGGCGGCCATGATGTTGGTGCTGCTGGTCGGCTTCCTGGCCTTTCTCGCTATCGGCGGCGTGGGCTACGCCCTGGTCGGCGGGGAAAGTTCACAGACCAAGGCGCTGAAGCGCATGCAGACGGTGTCGGGCGGCGCCGCGACCAAGGTCGACCGCACCCGCACCCGCGAGGACGTCGCCGCCAACCGGCGCAGGCAGATCCTGACCAACCTCAAGACGGTCGAGCGGCAGCAGCGCAAGCAGTCCATGACCCTGGAGGGCCGGCTCAACCAGGCCGGCGTGCCGCCCAACGTGCGCGGCTTCTGGATCGTCAGCGCCGTGGTGGGCGCGTTGCTGGGGCTAGTGGCTCAGGTGGTGAGCCACAACCCGCTGATCGCGCTCGGCGCGACCTTCGGCGGCGGCCTGGGCCTGCCGCGCTGGATTCTCGGCGTGCTGGCCAAGCGCCGCATGAAGTTGTTCACCGCCGATTTCCCCAACGCCACCGACATCATCGTCCGCGGCATCAAGTCGGGTCTGCCGGTCAACGACTGTCTCAAGATCATCGCCCGCGAAAGCCCTGAGCCCCTGGCCAGCGAGTTCAAGAAGCTGATCGAGAGCCTGTCCATGGGCCAGTCGATCGATCAGGCGCTGGAAAAGATGTACGGCCGGATGCCGACCTCCGAGGTGCGCTTCTTTTCCATCGTGCTGTCGATCCAGCAGAAGACGGGCGGCAACCTGGCCGAGGCGCTGGGCAACCTGTCCACCGTGCTGCGCGCCCGCAAGCTGATGAAAGAGAAGATCAAGGCCATGTCGGGCGAGGCCGTGGCCTCGGCCGCCATCATCGCCAGCCTGCCGCCCGGGGTGATGATCCTCGTGTCGCTGATGACGCCCGCCTACATGACGCCGATGCTCACCGATCCGCGGGGCCACGTCATGCTGATGGTCGGCGTCTTCTGGATGACCTTGGGCGTGCTGGTCATGCGCAAGATGATCAACTTCAAGTTCTGAGGCGCGAGATGCTCGACCTCACAACGCTAATCGACAACCCGGCCAACGTCGTCGCGGCCCTGGTCGCGATGCTCTGCTTCGCCACGGTGATCACCCTGGCGGCTCCGCTGATGCGGGGCGACAAGCTGGAGGGCCGGCTGAAGTCGGTGGCCAACCGCCGCGAGGAGCTGCGTCGCCGCTCCCGCCAGCAGATCCGCGACGGCGGCTTGCGCCATGTGGACGAGGGCCTGGCCAAGCGGGTGGTGGAGCGGTTCGAGCTCAACAAGCTGCTGGAAGACCCCAAGGTGATCGACAAGCTGGCCCAGGCCGGCCTGCGCGGTCCCAAGCCGGTCTCGACCTTCTATTTCTCACGCCTGCTCATGCCGATCGGGCTGGCGATCCTGGCGATCCTGTATCTGTTCGTGCTGCACGCCGGCAACTTCACCACCCAGGTTCGCTGGGTGGCGGTGTTCGCCATGGTGGTGTTCGGCTACTACGCGCCCAACCTGTACATCCAGAACCGCATCTCCAAGCGCCAGTCCTCGATCATGGCGGTGTTCCCCGATGCGCTGGACCTGCTGCTGATCTGCGTGGAGGCGGGCATGTCGATCGAGGCGGCGGTGCAGAAGGTGGCCGCGGAAATCGGCTCCAGTTCCATCGAGCTGGCCGAGGAGCTCAGCCTGCTGACCGCCGAGCTGAGCTATCTGCCCGAGCGCCGCATGGCCTACGAGGGCCTGGCCAAGCGCACGGTCCACGCCGGGGTCAAGGCGGTGACCACCGCCATGATCCAGGCGGAGCGCTACGGCACGCCGCTCGGCGGGGCGCTGCGGGTCATGGCCAAGGAAAACCGCGAGATGCGCATCGCCGCGGCCGAGAAGAAGGCGGCCCAGCTGCCGGCCAAGCTCACCGTGCCGATGATCCTGTTCTTCCTGCCGGTGCTGTTCATCGTCATCCTGGGTCCGGCGATCATGCGCGTGCAGGACACCCAGAAGGGTCATCCCCCCGGCAGCAGCAGCTCGCAGTCCAAGTAGGGCTGCGGCTCGGTCAGGACGGCGGCCTCAAGCTGGGCCTATTCCCGCGTTGAAGTTGGCGACGAAGCTAACGTGCCAGCTCAGCGGGCCTGGGCGATCGGGCCGGGGCCAAGTGCGCCAGGGCCAAGTGCGCCAGGGTTGGGCGCGCCGCGCTGGGGCGAGGTCAGCGGATTGGGGACTGCGCCCTTCGACACCGCCTTGAGATAGGCCAGGTTGGCGTCGGCCACCTCGGGCGGCAGGTCCTCGCGCATCAACTGCTCGGCCTCGATCAGCTTGCCCTGAAGGCCCAGCACCAGGGCCAGGTTCTGCCGCTCCTGGGCGGTGGCGGCCGGCTCGGCGGCCGCGCGGCGCAGGTAGGTGACCGCCTCGACCGGCTGGCCGTGGCTGGCGTACCAGAGGCCCAGGTTGGACAGCACCGCCGGGTTGTCGGGCGAGAGGGCCAGGGCCTGGTCGTAGGCGCTGCGCGCCTCGGTGGGCTGCTTGTTCTGCTCGCGCGCCACCGCCATCAGCGAATAGATCCGCCAGTCCTTGGGCGCGACCACCTCCGCCTTGCGCAGGGGATCGAGCGCGTAGAAGCCCTTGCCCTCGGCGATGTGGTCGCGCGCCGCCTCCAACAGGGCGTCGAGGTCGTTGGGATAGAGCACCAGCACCTTGCCCACCGCCTCGGCCGCCTCGGGATAGCGGCCGGTGTCGCGCAGCGACGCGGCCAGCTTGACCCCGGCTTCGGCGTCGGTGGGATCCAGGTCGACCTCGCGCGCCCAGAAGGCCGAGCGGCTCAGCGCGTCCAGCCGGTCGGCGACGGCGCGCTCCTTGGGCGAGGCCTTTTTCAGGGCAGGGTCGGAAGAGGCCGCAGGCGTGGTCGCCTGACCCGCCTGCGCAGAGGTCTGCGCGGGCGCCTGAGCTGGCGTCTGGGCGGCCGGTTTGCCCCCGAACGGCCACGCCATGGCCGGCGCGGCGAGGGACATCGCGGCCAGCACGACGGCGAGAGCGGTTGCAGAGGGCGGAGGCTTGCGACACATCTGGGCCATCCTGGTCGAGGGCGAACAGGCGGCAGTTTCGCCGCTTCGCCTCAACCAAGCGTTAAGCATGATCGCCGGACCGCCGGCGGGAGGTCCGTGTCCGTGTCGCACGATGCAGCCGAAGTCCTGATCGCCGCCGAGGCGGCCCAGGCGCCGATCCCGATCCAGCTGGTCGCCACGAGCGACCTCGCGGCCGCGCTGGAGGCCTCGGGCCCCGCCGCCAAGGCTCTGGCCGCGCGCGAGGGGTTCAAGGCCGCCGCCGGCTCGGTCCTGATCCTGAGCGACCACGAGGGCGCCATCGTCCGGGTCCTGGCCGGAACCGGGCAGGGCGACAGCGCCGCGGCGCTGCGCGCGCTGCCGGCCAGGCTGCCGGGCGGCGACTACGCCCTGGCCGAGGGCGCCGCCGATGCGCCGGCCATTGCTTTGGCCTGGGGCCTCGGCAGCTATGTATTCGATCGCTACAAGGCCGAGCACGGCAAGCCGCGCCCGCGCCTGGTCGCGCCCGCCGGCGCCGACCCGGCCCTGCTGCGCCGCATCGTCCACGCCACCAGCCTGGCGCGCGACATGATCAACACCCCCGCCAACGACATGGGGCCGCGCCAGATCGAGAGCATCGCCCGCGAGGTGGCCGAGGCCTATGGCGCCAAGATCACCGTGACCACGGGCGACGCCCTGCTCGAGGCCGACTATCCCGCCATCCACGCCGTCGGCCGCGCCGCCGTGCCTGAGCGCGCGCCGCGCCTGATCGAGCTGGACTGGACCGGCCCGGGCGCTGGCGCCGATGCGCCCCGCATCGCCCTGGTCGGCAAGGGGGTGGTGTTCGACACCGGCGGGCTGGACATCAAGCCCTCGGCCGGGATGCGGCTGATGAAGAAGGACATGGGCGGCTCGGCCCATGCGCTGGCGCTCGGCCGCATGGTGATGGACGCCGGCCTGCCGGTGCGCCTGAGCGTGCTGCTGCCCGTGGTCGAGAACGCCATCTCCGGCGACGCCATGCGCCCGGGCGACGTGCTCGCCACCCGCGCCGGCCTGACGGTGGAGGTCGGCAACACTGACGCCGAGGGGCGGCTGATCCTGGCCGACGCCCTGACCCGCGCCGCCGAGCTCGAGCCCGTGCTGACCATCGACCTGGCCACCCTCACCGGCGCCGCCCGCGTGGCGCTCGGCCCCGACCTGCCGCCGTTCTATACCGACGACGAGGCGCTGGCGGTCGACCTGGCCGAGGCGGCGAAGATCACCGCCGACCCGCTGTGGCGGCTGCCGCTGTGGGCCGGCTACGACTCCTCGCTCGACAGCGACACCGCCGACCTGAAGAACGATCCCGACGGCTGGGCCCAGGCCGGCTCGGTCACCGCCGCCCTGTTCCTGAAGCGCTTCGCCCCCACCTCGGGCGCGTGGCTGCACCTGGACATCTTCGGCTGGAACCCGCGCAAGCGGCCGGGTTATCCGGTCGGCGGCGAGGCCCAGGCGATCCGGGCGCTGTTCCACCTGCTGTCCACCCGCTACGGCCGTCCTGCGTGAGCACCTTGGATTCCCGACTGACCCTGTTGCGCGACGGCGTGGCGGACGTGGCGCTGGACGGCCTGGCCCCGGCCGGCCGCTACGCCGCCCCCGCGCCGCGCCAGCTGATCGCCGAGCGCGCCGGCGTGCATCGCGAGCCCACCCTGGCGTCCGAGCAGATGGACCAGTTGGTGTTCGGCGAGCGGTTCGACGTTCTGGCGAGCGGCGACGGCTGGGGCTTTGGCCGCGCCCGCCGCGACGGCTATGTCGGCTGGGTCGAGCTCGACGCCCTGGGCGAGCCGGGTCCTGAGCCCACTCACTGGGTCTCGGCCCTGGGCGCTCACGCCTTTTCCGAGCCGTCGATCAAGACCTTGCCGCGCCATCGCCTGTCGCTGAACGCCCTGGTGGCGGTCGAGGCGGAGCAGGGGCGGTTCCTGCGCATCGCCGGTTCGGGCTGGGTGGTGCGCGAGCACCTGAGCCCGCTGGGCGCCTGGGCGACAGATCCGGCGACCGTGGCCGAGCGGTTCCTGGGTGTGCCCTACCTGTGGGGCGGTCGCGACGGCCTGGGGCTGGACTGCTCGGGCCTGGTGCAGCAGGCGCTCTACGCCTGCGGCCGCACGGCTCCGCGCGACACCGACCAGCAGGCGGCCATGGGCGAGGCCATCGCGCACGACCAGCTCCAGCGCGACGACCTGGTGTTCTGGCGCGGCCATGTCGGCATGATGCTGGACGGCGCCCGACTGCTGCACGCCAACGCCCACCACATGGCCGTGGCCATCGAGCTGCTGGCCGAGGCTATTCCCCGCATCGAGGCGGCCGGCAATGGCGCCCCCACCGCCTTCCGCCGGCTGGGAGCCTTCGCATGAGCGCGGAAGCTGAACTGCGCGCCGAGATCGTCCAGGTCATGCGGGCCATGGGCGAGCGCGGCCTGAACAAGGGCACCTCGGGCAATGTCTCGGCCCGGTTCGAGCGCGGTATGCTGGTCACCCCCAGCGGCGTCACGCCCGACCGCCTGACGCCCGAGAGCATCGTCTTCGTCGACGGCGACGGCGCGCCTCGACCCGGCGGCTGGCGGCCCTCCAGCGAGTGGCGCATGCACCTGGGCCTCTACACGCGGCGGCCGGACGTGAACGGGGTGGTGCACTGCCATTCGCGCCACGCCACCATCCTGGCCTGCGCCGGGCTGCAGATCCCGTCGATGCACTACATGGTCATGGTCGGCGGCAAGAGCTTCGTGCCGCTGGCGCCCTATTCCACCTACGGCACCGACGAGTTGGCCCGCGACGTGGCCGTGGCGCTGGACGGCGGCTACGCCTGCCTGATGGCCAACCACGGCCAGATCACCGCCGCCCCCGACCTGGCCAAGGCGCTCGCCATCGCCGAGGAGATCGAGGAACAGGCGGCGGTCTACTGGGGCGCGCTCGCCATCGGCGGCCCCAAGCTGCTCGACGCGGACCAGATGGCCGCGGTGCTGGAGCAGTACAAAGGCTACGGCCAGAGATGAGGCGCGGGTGATCGTCCTCCGCGGAGTCTGCAAGTCCTACGACGGCGGGCGCACGCAGGCGGTCGATCACGTCGACATCGACGTGCCTGAGGGCGGCTTTCTGGCCATCGTCGGCGAGTCCGGCTCGGGCAAGAGCACCCTGGTCAAGACCATCAACCGCCTGGTCGAGCCGGACTCGGGCCAGGTGGAGATCGGCGGCCATTCCGCCTGCGACGAGCCCGCGCCGCAACTGCGCCGGCGCATCGGCTACGTGTTCCAGCAGGTGGGGCTGTTCCCGCACCTGAGCGTGGCCGAGAACATCGGCGTCACCCCGCGCCTGCTGGGTTGGCCGGAGGCGCAGATCGCCCGGCGCGTGGACGAGATGCTGGAGCTGGCCCGCCTGCCGCGCGCCTACGCCGGCCGCGCGCCCGACGCGCTCTCCGGCGGCCAGCGCCAGCGGGTGGGCATCGCCCGCGCGCTCGCGGCCAAGCCCGCTATCGTGCTGCTGGACGAGGCGTTCGGCGCGCTCGACCCCATCACCCGCTCGAGCCTCGGCGACGAGTACCGCCGCCTGCATGACCAGCTTGGCCTGACCACGGTGATGATCACCCACGACGTGGCCGAGGCGGTGCTGCTGGCCGACCGCATCGCGGTGATGAAGTCCGGCCGCCTGTTGGCTGAGGGCGTGGCCGAGGCGCTGGTGCGCCACGCCGATCCCTATGTGCGCCAACTGATGGACACGCCGCGCCAGCAGGCGAGGCGGCTGGCTGCGCGCCTCAATGGCGGCGTCGGCAACGGTGACGAAGGCCAGGAGGGCGGCGCGTGAACGCCCAACTCGCCCAGGGCTTCGCGCTCTTGCCCGGTTACCTCGCCGGCCACGTGGCGCTGAGCGCCGCGGCCCTGCTGCTGGGGCTGGCGATGGGCCTGCCGCTGGCGCTGCTGGCGGCGCGCTCGCCGCGGGTGCGCTGGCCGGTGATGGCCTTCGCCAGCCTGGTGCAGACCATACCGAGCCTCGCCCTGCTGGCCCTGTTCTATCCCCTGCTGCTGGCGCTCTCGGCCCTGGCGCGCGCGACGCTGGGTCATGGCTTCCCGGCTCTGGGCTTCCTGCCGTCGCTGCTGGCCCTGGCGCTCTACGCCCTGCTGCCGATCCTACGGAACGGCGTCGCCGGCCTGACCGGGGTCGACCCGGCGGTGCGCGAGGCGGCGCTGGGCGTGGGCATGACCGAGCGCCAGCGCCTGTTCCAGGTCGAGATCCCGCTGGCCGCGCCGGTGGTGATGGCCGGGGTGCGCACGGCGACGGTGTGGGTGATCGGCGGCGCGACCCTGTCGACCGCGGTCGGCTGGAGCAGCCTGGGCGACTACATCTTCGCCGGTCTGCAGACCGAGAACTGGGTGCTGGTGCTGTTCGGCTGCGCCGCCTCGGCCATCCTGGCCCTGGTCGCCGACCAACTGCTGGCCCTGATCGAGGTGGGGCTGGCCAAGCGGTCGCGCCGGCGGCTGATCGGCGGCGGGGCCGGGTTGCTGGCCGGGGTGCTGCTGGTCCTGGCGCCTAAGATGAGCGTGGGGATGGGCATGGCGGGCTCAGGCCCGGCCTATGTGATCGGGGCCAAGAACTTCTCCGAGCAGTACATCCTGGCCGACCTGCTTGGCCGCCGGCTGCAGGCGGACGGCGCGCGGGTGAGCCAGCGCTCGAACCTGGGCTCGGCCATCGCCTTCCGCGCCTTGGCGGCCGGCGACATCGACGTCTATGTCGACTACTCGGGCACGCTGTGGACCAACGTGCTGGGCCACGCGGACGTGCCGCCGCGCGCGGTGCTGCTGGCGCGCATGACCCGGGAGCTGAAGACCCGCTTCGGGGTCGAGACCCTGGGCGCGCTGGGGTTCGAGAACGCCTACGCCCTGGCCATGCGCCGCGCCCGCGCCCAGGCCCTGGGCGTCGCCACCCTGGCCGACCTCGCGCCCCGGGCGCCGTCCCTGGTGCTGGGCTCGGACCTGGAGTTTCTGTCGCGGCCGGAATGGCGGGCGATTCAGACGGCCTATGGCCTGGCGTTCAAGGCCCAGCGCCGGTTCCAGCCCACCTTCATGTACGGGGCGCTGCGGGATGGCGAGGTGGGCGTGATCTCGGCCTTCTCGTCCGACGGCCGCATCGCCGCCGACGACCTGGTCACCCTGGCCGACCCCAAGGCGGCGGCGCCCAGCTATGACGCGGTGGTGTTGATTTCGCCCAAACGAGCGGGGGATGGGCGGCTGCGCTCGGCGCTGCGGCCGCTGATCGGCGCCATCCCGGTCGAGCGCATGCGGGCGGCCAATCTCACGGTGGACCGCGACCGCAACAAGCTGACGCCGGCCCAGGCGGCGGCGGCGCTGGACGCCCAGATCGCGGGGCCCAGAATCGCGCGGCGCTGACTCGCGCGGGCCGCCTTAGGCCGCGAGCTGGCGGCTGAGGGTCTGGGCCTCGGCCTCGAAGATCGACTGCAGGTTCTCGGTCGGCTTGCGGCCGTTGAACACGGCGCGCTGCTTGGCCTGCTGCATCCGGTGGATGGCCCGGCGCTGGCTTTCGCTCAGCGAGGCGAGGGCGGCGTTGTGCTCGGCTTCGATTTGTTCGGGTGTCACGGCCATGGCGGAGACTCTTCGCGATGAACTTGCGGCATGACAGCCACGACGACGCGCGACTCATGCCTGCTGCATAAGTTGAGTCTCTGCCTTAGTTATTTGGGAGGGGTAAACGCGGCTATGCGGCGCAACAGATGCGGCGTTGTTGCCCAGGCGAGTGCTTGAAGCCAAGCAATGCCAACCGCTCACCGATATCCGCCGCAGCAACGGATATCGGTTATCGCGTTTGGCGCGGCGTCAGGCCACGGCGCCGAAGCACCAGGCCAGCACCGCCTTCTGGGCGTGGATGCGGTTTTCCGCCTCGTCGATGACGCGCGACTGCGGCCCATCGAGCACCGCGTCGGTCACTTCCTCGCCGCGGTGGGCGGGCAGGCAGTGCAGGAAGATGGCCTCGGGATCGGCCAGCTTCATCAGCGCCTCGTTGACCTGGAACGCCTCGAAGGCTTGCAGGCGAGCGTCGTGGTCGGTGTCGCCCATCGACACCCAGGTGTCGGTGAGCACGCAGTCGACCCCGTCGACCGCCGCACGGGCGTCGTGGGTGATCTCGATCCGCGCGCCGTCGCCGGCGCGGGACAGGTCCATCAGGTCGGGGTGGTAGTCGACCGGGCAGGCGATCCGCAGGGTGAAGTCCAGCTTGGCCGCCACGTGAATCAGGCTGGCGCAGACATTGTTGCCGTCGCCCACCCAGGCCAGGGTCGCGCCCGCGATCGGCGCCTTGCGGTGCTCCTCGACGGTCATGATGTCGGCCAGGATCTGGCAGGGATGGCTGCGGTCGGTCAGGCCGTTGATCACCGGCACGTCGGCCACCTGGGCGAAGCGCTCCACGTCGCCGTGGCGGTTGGCGCGGATCATCACCCCGTCGACCATGCGCGACAGCACCCGCGCCGTGTCCTCGATCGGCTCGCCGCGGCCGAGCTGCATGTCGGAGGCGGTGGCGATGATGCAGTCGCCACCGAGCTGGCGCATGGCGGCGTCGAACGAGAAGCGCGTCCGGGTGGAGTTCTTCTCGAAGATCATCGCCAGGGTGCGGCCGGCCGCCGGCGTGTCCGCGTCGGGGCGGCCTCGGGTCCAGCCGGCGCGCGCGGCCTTGCGGCGCGCACCCTCGTCCAGCAGGGCGCGGATCGTGGCGCCGTCCAGGCGCCACAGGTCCAGGAAGTGCCGGGGTTCGGTCATGGTGCGGGTGTCCGCCCCCTTAAGCGGGGGCGGTTTCCGGCTGGATCGAGGCCCGGGCGACTTCGCAGGCCGCCTCGAACTTCTCGATCGCTTCGCGGGCCTCGGCCTGGGTGATCACCAGCGGCGGCAGCAGCCGCACGCAGTTGTCGCCGCCGCCGGCCACCAGCAGCTTCTGGTCGCGGGCCAGCTGCATGAAGGCGCGGTTGTTGGTCTTCAGCTTCACGCCGATCAGCAGGCCGCGGCCGCGGATGTCGACGATCACGTCGGGGAAGCGGGCCTTCAGGCCTTCCAGCTGCTGCACGAAGTAGCCGGCGATGTCGGTGACGTGGGTCAGCAGCTCGGGCTTCTTCAGCTCCTCCAGCGCCGCGGCGGCGACGGCCATGGCGATGGGGTTGCCGCCATAGGTCGAGCCATGCACGCCGACGGTCATGCCCTTGGCCGCCTCGGCGGTGGCCAGGCAGGCGCCGACGGGGAAGCCGCCGCCCAGCGCCTTGGCCAGGGCCATGATGTCGGGCTGGGCGCCGGACCACTCGTAGGCGAACAGCTTGCCGGTGCGGCCCAGGCCGCACTGCACTTCGTCGTAGATCACCAGCACGCCGTGCTGGTCGCACATGGCGCGCAGCTCGCGCAGCCAGGCGTCGGGGATGGCGCGCGCGCCGCCCTCGCCCTGCACGGGCTCGATGATCACCGCGGCGGTGGTCGGGCTGGCGATGGCGGTCTTGAGCGCTTCGTCGTCGCCGTAGGTGAGTTGGATGTAGCCGGGCAGGCGCGGGCCGAAGCCCTCGACGTAGGACGGATTGCCGGCGGCGTTGATGGCCCCGTAGGTGCGGCCGTGGAACGAGCCGTCGAAGCCGATGATGTCGATGCGTTCGGGCTGGCCGTTGGCCGAGTGATACTTGCGCGCGGTCTTCAGCGCGCACTCCACCGCTTCGCTACCCGAGTTGGTGAAGAACACCACGTCGGCAAAGCTGACCTCGGTCAGGGTCTTGGCCAGGGCTTCCTGGCCGGGGATGCGGAAGACGTTGGACAGGTGCCAGAGCTTTTCGGCCTGGGTCTTCACCGCCTCGACCAGCTTGGGGTGGGCGTGGCCCAGCGCGTTCACCGCGATCCCGGCCATGCAGTCGAGGTAGGCGTCGCCTTCCGCGGTGTACAGTCGCACCCCTTCGCCTCGGTCGAACACGACCTGGGCGCGGTTGTAGACGCCCATCAGATGATCCGCAGGAACCTTTGCCGTTTCGGCGGTCGGCGACGGGGAAGCCATCCCGCAACTCCCTAAAAAGCGAATATCCCCGGGGGTGATCCGGGGATGGGAAAGGCGGGGAGCTTTCGACCCCTCGGGGCTGAAAGTCAACTTCACGGCGCCTGGGGATGTGGTCAGGCCACCCATCGTTACCCCGATGGTAATCATTTCGGGTTGAAACGGACGTTCTACGGTCTGGAGCGTGTGATGTTCAAAGTGGTCGGCTGTATCGCGACCGCCCATGATCTGCGGCTGGTCGTGATCGCGGGCTTGGTGTGTTTCGGGGTCAGCGTCCTGGCCTGCAGCCTGTTCGATCGCGCGGTGCGCAGCGATCGCAAAGCGCGTCGGTTGTGGCTGAGCGCGGCGGCCATCGCCGCCGGCTCGGGCCTGTGGGCCACCCATTTCATCGCCATGCTGAGCTTCCGCCCGGGCCTGCCGGTCGCCTACGATCCGGTGACCGTGCTGGCGGCCTGGCTGGTCGCGGTGCTGGGCGCCGGCGCCGCCTTCCTGATGCTCGGCCAGTCCCGCACCTGGCTGACCCGCTGCGCCAGCGGCGTGGCCATGGGCCTGGCCGGGGCGGTGATGCACTACGTCGCCATGGCCGCCTTCCGCACCACCGGCGTGTTCAAGCTCGACCCGGCCTATGTCGTGGCCTCGGTGCTGGTCGCCTGCGCCATCGCCGGCTTCGGCGCCGCCTACATCCGCCGCATGCACACCTGGCGCGGCCGCATGCTGGGCGCGCTGGGCCTTACCCTGTCGATCTGCGGCGTCCATTTCGTCGGCATGACAGCGCTGCAGATCACCCCCGATCCCCGCGTCGTGCTCGACGCCGGCCTGATCTCGCCGGCGTATCTGTGGGTGGGCGTGGCCGGCACCGTGCTGCTGGCGGTGAGCATGACCGCCCTGGCCATCCTGATCCACGCCCGCACCAGCGCCGACGCCGCCGAGTGGCTGCACGAGCTGATCGAGGCCATGCCCGTGTCGCTGGCCTATCACGATCCGGAAGACCGGATGGTGATCTGGAACAAGCGCTACGCCGACGGCGCCGGCCGCAACGGCCTGGGCGTGAGCAAGGACCTGAGCTACCGCGAATCGCTGCAGGCGAGCGTCGCCGCCGGCCTCTATCCCGAGGCGGCCGGGCGCGAGGCGGAGTGGATCGCCGAGCACATGGCCGTGCGCGCGGACAACACCGACAGCCACATCAGCGAACGCCGCCGCGGCGGCCGCTGGCTGCGGTTCGAGGAGCGCCGCACTCAGGACGGCGGGGTGATCACCGTCGCCACCGACGTCACCGACCTGAAGGCCGCCCTGGCGCGCGCCGAGCAGGGCGACCGGGCCAAGACCGAGTTCCTATCCAACCTTTCCCATGAGCTGCGCACGCCGCTGAACGGCGTGGTCGGCCTGGGCGACGTGCTGTCGCGCACCGAGCTCAGCGACGCCCAGCGCCGCATGGTCGACGGCATGCTGGCCTCGGCCCACAACCTCACCGGCCTGATTTCCTCGATCCTGGACTTCTCCGAGCTGCAGTCGGGCGAGACGCCGCTGAAGCAGGAGGCGTTCGACCCGGCTGAAACCGCGCGCGAGGCCGCCCGCGCCTTCGCCGCCGCCGCCCAGTCCAAGGGCCTGGACCTGCAGCTCGAGGCCCGCATCCGTCCGGGCCTGCGGGTTCTGGGCGATGCCGGGCGCGTGCGCCAGGTGCTGAGCAACCTGGTCAGCAACGCGGTCAAGTTCACCGAGGCCGGCGGCGTGCGCATCGTGCTGCACGCCGAGGAAGCCGAGGGCGTGCGCCGCCTGCGCTACGAGGTGATCGACACCGGCATCGGCTTCGACGAGACCCAGGCCGAGCGGCTGTTCGACTGGTTCGAGCAGGCCGACGGCTCCATCACCCGCCGCTTCGGCGGCACCGGCCTGGGCCTGGCCCTGGCGCGCCGCGTGGCCGAACGCCTGGGCGGCGTGGTCAGCGCCCGCTCAGCGCTGGGCCTCGGCTCGACCTTCGCCTTCGCCCTGGAGCTGCCGGCGGCGGCGGACGGCCTGTTCCTGGTCGAGACCATCGCCGAACCCGAACCCCGGCCCCAGCCCGAGGCCCCGACGGTGGACGAGGAGCAGCCCTTCCGCGTGTTGCTGGCCGACGACCACCCCACCAACCGCCAGGTGGTGGAGCTGATCCTGGGGGCCACCGAATCCGACCTGACCTCGGTGGAGAACGGAGCCGAGGCGGTGCAGGCGTTCCAGTCGGGCCGCTACGACCTGGTGCTGATGGACTTGCAGATGCCGGTGATGGACGGCCTCACCGCCATGAAGGCCATCCGCGAGTTCGAGGTCGCCTCCGACCTGCCGCGCACGCCGATGATCGCGCTCACCGCCAACGTGCTGGCCGAGCACGTGGCCGCCTCCTTCGCCGCCGGCGCCGACCGCCACGTGGGCAAGCCCATCACCGCCGCCCAGCTGCTGGAAGAGATCGGCAGGGTGTTCGAGCGCCAGACAGGCGCCAACGATATCGCCGATGTCGCCTGACTCCCGGCCCGAGCCCGGCTTCGCCATCGATCCGGCCTTTCTGGCCGGGTCGCGGACCCTGGCGTCGCTTGGGCTGTGCGAGGCCCGGCTGCAGGACGACGCCCGCTGGCCCTGGATCGTGCTGCTGCCGCGGCGCGCGGGCCTGAGCGAGCTCGAGGACCTGGAAGCGCCCGAGCGGGCCCAGCTGATGGATGAGATCGTCCTGGCCGGCGAAGCGGTGCGCGCCATGGGCGAGGCGCTGGGGCGGTCGGTGGAGAAGCTGAACGTCGGGGCGCTGGGCAATGTGACGCCGCAGCTGCACGTGCACGTGCTGGGCCGCCGGCGCGACGACGTGGTGTGGCCCGGCCCGGTCTGGGGCGTGGGCGCAGCCCGCCCCTATGCGACGGAAACCCTGGAACTGCTGCGCCGCGCGGCGCTGACCGTGCTGCAGCCCTGAGGGCCTAGCAAGGCGCCGGCTTTGCGTGCTTCGAGACGCGGCTACGCCGCTCCTCAGCATGACGAAGGTTTTTGTGAACACCCACGTCCTTCATCCTGAGGAGCCCCAGAGGGGCGTCTCGAAGGACGCAGCGCCATATCGGCGACAGCCTCCCCCGCCAGGCAGGGGAGGCCGTGCACGTTCTTAGCGCGGAGCCCGCTTGGCCAGGATCCGTTGCAGGGTCCGGCGGTGCATGTTCAGCCGGCGCGCGGTCTCGGAGATGTTGTGGCCGCACAGCTCATAGACGCGCTGGATGTGCTCCCAGCGCACCCGGTCGGCCGACATGGGGTTTTCCGGAGGCGCAGGCGAACCGCCCTCACGGGCCGCCAGCAGCGCGCGGGCCACGTCGTCGGCGTCGGCGGGCTTGGGCAGGTAGTCCACCGCCCCGGCCTTCACCGCGGCCACCGCCGTGGCGATGTTGCCGTAGCCGGTGAGCATCACCACCCGGGCGTCAGGACGCACGGTCTGGATGGTCTCGACCACCTGCAGGCCATTGCCGTCCTCCAGCCGCATGTCGAGCACGGCGAAGGCGGGCGGTTTTTCCTTCACGGTCTGCACCGCCTCGGCGACGCTGCCGACCAGTGTGACTTCGAAGCCCCTTTGTTCCAGCGCGCGCCCCAGACGGGTGCGCAGCGGCGCGTCGTCGTCCAAGACCAGCACCGATTTCTCGGGCAGGGCCGCGACGGCGGCGGAGATATCGGTCATCCTCTGGGCTCCCTAAGCTCAGCGTTCGGCAGTAACTCGCCTTCGCCATAATGTCGCAGGGTCGCCTCTTGCAACACAAGAGTTTCAAACCGGTTCCGGCATTTCGATGCGATCGCGCGCCCAGCGCACCGTAATGCAGGCTCCGCCGCGCTTCGCATTGCGGAATTCCACCTCTCCGCCCGTGCGTTCCAGCAGGGTTTTGGCGATGAAGAAACCCAGGCCCATGCCCAGATGTTGGGAGCGGGAGTTCTCGCCGTGGCTACGGGTGGTGACGTAGGGCTGGCCCAGTTTGCTGATGACGTCGGGCGAAAAGCCGGGGCCGTCGTCGTGCACCTCGATCACCAGCCGGGCGTCGTCGTAATAGGCGCTGAGGTCCACGGTGGTCTCGGCGAAGTCCACCGCGTTCTCCACGAACGACGACAGGCCGTGCAGCACCTCGGGCATGCGGCGCACTTCCAGGATCGCGGCGCCGGGCGCGCAGGTGACGTCGGCGTCGATGGCGATCTCCACCCCGCGGTGCGGGTCGGCCACCTCGTCCAGCAGCTGCGACAGGCTCATGCGGTCGTGGTGCTCGTCGGAGGTGTCGGGCTCCTGCGACAGCCGGCGCAGGATGGCGCGGCAGCGCTCGGCCTGTTCGACCAGCAGCTGCACGTCGTCGGCCAGGGGGCCGGGCTCCAGGCTGCGAGCCATCTCCTTGGTCACCACCTGTATGGTGGCGAGCGGCGTGCCCAGCTCGTGCGCCGCCGCCGCCGCCAGGCCGCCGAGCGCCGACAGCCGCTGCTCGCGCGCCAGCACCGCCTGGGTGGCCGCCAGGGCCAGCTCCATGCGCGCCGCCTCGGCCGAAGCCTGCCAGGCGTAAGCGGCGGTGAAGACGATGCCGACCGCCAGCGCGATGCCGATCCCGGCCACGTACAGCGGCGGCGGGGCGAAGGGGATGTGGCCCGGCCAGGGCAGGGGCCCCGACCACAGGCCCAGAACGGCGGTCGCGGCCAGGGCCAGCAGGCCGAGCAGGGCGGCGTGGCGGGTCGGCAGGGTGGCGGCGCCCACCGTAGCCGGCGCGATCAATAGCAGGGCGAAGGGGTTCTTCAGCCCGCCGGTGAGGCCGATCAGCAGCGCCAGCTCGATCAGGTCGAAGGCCAGCTGCAGCACCGCCTCGCGGTTGCCGGCCAGCCGCACCCCGGGCCAGGTGATGGTGGCCGACAGGTTGACCAGGGCGGCCAGGGCGATCACCAGCAGGCACCAGCCGAGCGGCGCGTGCAGGTGCATGACCTGGGTCACCCACAGCACCGCCGCGGTCTGGCCGCCGATGGCCACCCAGCGCAGCAGCACCAGGGTGCGCAGTCGCAAGCCCCGCCGCGCCTGGGCCCAGTCCCATAGCCGGCCCTCGCCGGCCTCGGCGATCTCCGGCCGATCCCAGCCGCCTTGCCAGCGCAACATGCGGGGCCTATCGGGTTTGCGCGCGGTCGGCGCTGTCAGTTGAGGCGAGGCCATGCACGAACGAGGGGTCAGGGTTTGAGACAGGCTTCCGGTCGGAAACCCCGCGGGCAAGGTGCGACAAGGTCGATGGGAACGAAAGCCGTTTCCTCGCCAGAGCGTTCCCCTTCAGGACGCGGGCCCGGCGTCATGGGGCTGGCGGCCCTGGCGCTCGGCGTGGTGGTCGCCGGTGGCCTGGGCGTGGCGGCCTGGCGCGTGCACGGCCCGGCCTACGCCTCGGCCAGCGACGATGGCGGCGCGGCCGTGGGCGGTCCCTTCACCCTCACCGACCAGAACGGCCGCCCGGTCGACCAGCGCGTGCTGGACGGCAAGTGGAGCGCGGTGTTCTTCGGCTACACCAACTGCCCCGACACCTGCCCCGCCACCCTGCAGGCGCTCAATGCGGCGAGCCAGCAGCTCGGTCAGGCGCGCAAGGACTTCCAGGTCGTGTTCGTCAGCGTCGATCCGGCCCGCGACACACCGGCGCAGATGAAGCTCTACGCCTCGGCCCAGGGCTATCCGGCGGGCGGCCTGCTGGCCTTGACCGGGACCCCGGCCCAGGTGGCGGGCGTCGCCAAGGCCTATCACGTGTTCTACGCCAAGGCCGGCGGCGGGGCCGACTATGCGGTGCAGCACAGCGCCGCCATCTACCTGATGGATCCCAGGGGCCGGTTCGCCAAGCCGCTGATCGACAGCATGCCGCCGAAAGAGCTGGCGGACCAAATCGCCGCGGCCATGCGTTCTTGAGCCGGTAACGGTCAAGCCACATACTGAAATTAAGAATACGAATCCGCGACTCACCGCGGGTCATGGTTTTTGCGGGCTCGCACCAGATTCTTAAGTCGCTAAAGTCAGTGTGGCGCGATCTGGGCCGGAGGATTTGCATCCATGCTCTACGCCTTGAGCGAAATGGCCTACAACGCTGTCACGCCGGCGCGTTGGGCCGCGCGCATGACGCGGGACTTCTGGCGCGCGCCCTATAACCTCGCCGCCGAGACGCCCATGGGGCGCACGTTCTACGCCGCGGCCGACCTGTTCACCAACCTGACCCGCCGCTACGGCAAGCCCGACTGGCGGCTCGACAATGTCGAGCTCGACGGCGTGCCGGTGCGCGTACGCGAGGTGGTGGAATGGTCCTCGCCCTGGTGCCGCCTGGTCCACTTCGCCCGCGACCGCGCCGACCTGCGCCGGGCGGGTCGCCACGAGCTGGAACCCGCGGTGCTGATCGTGGCCCCCATGTCGGGCCACTACGCCACCCTGCTGCGCGGCACGGTCGAGACCTTCCTGCAGGACCACGAGGTCTACGTCACCGACTGGGTCAACGCCCGCGAGGTGCCGGTGCTGGATGGCCGCTTCGACTTCTACGACTTCATCGACCACATCCGCGACATGCTGAAGGCGCTCGGTCCGCGCACCCACGTGGTGGCCGTGTGCCAGCCGGGCCCCTGCGTGCTCGCCGCCGCCGCCCTGATGTCGATGGACCAGGACGAGTCGCGTCCGGCCTCCATGACCTTCATGGGCTCGCCCATCGATGCGCGCCTGGCCCCCACCGTGCCGACCCGCCTGGCCGAGGAGCGGCCGTTCGCCTGGTTCAAGTCCAACCTGATCTACACCGTGCCGCCGCCCTATCCGGGGGCGATGCGCCGGGTCTATCCGGGCATGGTGCAGCTGATGGGCTTCATGAGCATGAACGCCGAGCGCCACCAGCAGGCGCACCAGCAGTATTACGACGACCTGGTCAGCGGCGACGGCGACGGCGCCGCCAAGCACCTGGAGTTCTACGACGAGTACCTCTCGGTCATGGACCTGACCGAGGAGTTCTATCTCCAGACCATCGACGTGGTGTTCCAGAGCCATCTGCTGCCGCGCGGCGAGCTGGTGCACCACGATGGCCGCAAGGTCGACCTCGCGGCCATCACCGACGTGGCCCTGATGACGGTGGAGGGCGAGAAGGACGACATCTCCGGCGTCGGCCAGACCCAGGCCGCCCACGGCCTCTGCCCGGCCCTGCCGGACGACCTCAAGGAGCTGCTGGTCCAGCCCAGGGTCGGTCACTACGGCGTGTTCAACGGCCGCCGCTTCCGCGAGGAGATCTATCCCCGCGTGCGCGCCTTCATCCGCAAGAACGGCGGGCGCAAGGCGTAAGGGGCAGGCGACGCCTTCTCCTCCCCTGCGTAGCGGGGGGGAGGACCATCCAGAGGATGGTGGAGGGGGCGTTCGCGGGGGAGTTCAGGCGCGGCGCGAGGACATTCAAGGCGCGACGCCCCCTCCGTCATGGCGCCTGTCGGCGCCACGCCACCTCCCCCGCTTCGCACGGGAGGAGAAAAAGGCGCCCACACCCGCCGCAAAAAACAGCCAAAGGGACGAGGCGCGAGCCCCGTCCCTTTCGCATTTCAGAGCGGCGAACGGCCTCAGGCGGCCAGGACGCCCTTTTCGATCAGCAGCGGCTTCAGCTCGCCGGCCTGGAACATCTCGCGCACGATGTCCGAACCGCCGACGAATTCGCCCTTCACGTACAGCTGCGGGATGGTCGGCCAGTCGCTGTAGGTCTTGACGCCCTGGCGCAGACCCTCGTCCTGCAGCACGTCCACGCCGACGAAGTCGACGCCGACATGGTCGAGCACCTGGACCACCAGCGAGGAGAAGCCGCAGCGCGGCTGGTCTGGCACGCCCTTCATGAACAGCACCACGGGATGCTCTTCCAGCGTCTTGGCGATGAAGGCATGGACGGGATCGGCGGCGGCGACGTCGGTCATGGCGACCTCTAAAAAGAAACAGTTACCCCGCACCTAGGCATCGCGGGGCTCCAGATCAAGCGGCGCTTGCGTCGGCGAGCGATGCGACGCGGGCGAGTTCGATCTGGGTGGCGACGTTTGACGGCAGCACGCGGTCCACCGCCTCGGCCAATTGGCCCAGCAGGGGCAGGGAGGCGGTCTCCACCCGTACCGTGGCCAGGGCCGGCTCGGACAGGGCGTGGACCAGGCCGATCTGTTCGGCCGTCCAGCCGGGCGTGGTGCTCATGAAGTCGTAGGCCCGCTGGATCTGCTGCGGCGGCGCCTTCCTGAACAGCCGGCCCAGGCCCTTGGGCGCCTCGGCCGTGGCCGGGCGGGCGGGGTCGATGTGGTAGTTGCGACCGATGACGGTCATGCCGCGCGCGCCCGCCGCCTTGATGCGGTTGCGCTCGGGCCAGCCCGAGCTGACGTTGTAGGTCGCGCCCAGCACGTCCAGGCCGGCGACGCTCAGGGCCTCGTCGGCGCCGTCGCCGTCGGCGGCCACGCCCGCCAGGCGCAACCGCCGCGCCGTCTTCATCGACTCGATCTGCCTCAGCGTGATCTCGGTGGGGGCGCCATCCTCGCGCAGCATCAGGGCGTCGAGGTACTGCGCGCCGGAAGCGCGCAGCGCCAGCTTGGCGAAGGGGAAGATGTCCTCGCTGCGGTCGACCCGCTCGATGGTCAGGGTCAGCACGATCACGCCGCGCCCCACCGACGGGATCGCACGGCCCAGCGCCGCCGCCGCCGCCTCGTCGCCGCCGGCGATGTCGAAGCTGTTGATGCCGTGCTCCAGGGCGGCGCAGATCAGCTTGAAGGCGTCATGCTCCCGCATCGCCGGCACCGCCAGGGTGACGGCCGAGGTCGACAACCCCGACAGCGTGAAGGGTCGGTAGCGCATGGGTCAGTCGCGCGGAGCGGTCTCCAGCGCCAAGGCGTGAAGCTCCCCGCCCACGCGTCCCTTCAGGGCGGCGTAGACCAGCTGGTGCTGGCGCACCCGGTTCAGGCCCTTGAACGCAGGCGACACAATGCGGGCGCGGTAATGGTCGCCGTCGCCGGCCAGGTCCTCGATCTGGACCTCGGAGTCCGGAAAAGCGGCCTTCAGGCTCGACTCCAGGTCTTCCACAGACATCGGCATCGTACGCTTATCCTCGAAACTTCGCCGGCGCGTCGGTGAACGGCCGGCCCATCGCGGGCGATCCTAACAGCTCGCCTTGGATGTCGGAATGTCGTGACCGTTGCATGTATCCCAGGCTTGGCGTTAGCGTTCTACCCTGGGTCGATCCAAAGGGGGAATGAAACCATGCGCGTCCTGTCCACTCTGTGCATCGCCGGTCTGGCGCTCGCCGCCGCCAGCGCCGCGTCCGCTCAAGCCCCTGCGCCGCCCGCCCCTGGGCCGGCCGCCCCAGGGCCGACTCAGGCGTCCGGCGGCGCCGACACCAACGCGACCGGGCCCTATGCTGGCGCCGGGCCGCACGCCTTCTACGACGTCCAGGGCCGCATCGATCACATGCAGCAGTCCGCCGCGTCCCTGCCGCCGGCCAAGGGCCGCCACGTCGTGGCCCAGCTCAAGGCCATCCGCGCCGACCTGAAGTTCCGCATGGGCCGCCACAACGGCGAACTGCGCGATTTCGACCGCGAACTGATCAGCGAGAAGCTCGATCACCTCGCCGCCCAGTACCCGGCGCTGCAGAACTAGGCCGTCAAGCCGCGGGGGCGCGCCACGGCCGCTCCCGCAATCGCCTCGCCATCCCCATATGCAGGCGTCCAACAGGCCGAGCCGCCCACGCCCTCCGTGCGGGCGGGCGGTCCTAGTCGTCGAAAAAGGAAGCCCCCGATGAGCGCGCAACCCCCGATCGGCGAGCCAGGGCGGTCGGAGTCCGGCTTCGACCTTACGCCGCCCGGCGTCGAAGAGCGCGCGCGCCTGGAGGCCGGGCTCAACGAGGAAGAACAACGGGTGTTGCTGCACCACGGCACCGAGGCGCCGTTCTGCGGCGGCCTGCTGAACAACAAGGAGGCGGGCGTCTATGGCTGCCGACTGTGCGGCCTGCCGCTGTTCCGCGCCAAGGCCAAGTTCGAGAGCGGCACCGGCTGGCCCTCGTTCACCCAGCCCTATGATCCGGCGCACGTGGTCGGCATCATCGACCGCAGCTACGGCATGGTGCGCACCGAAACCCGCTGCGCCCGCTGCGACTCGCACCAGGGCCACGTCTTTCCCGACGGCCCGCCGCCGAGCGGCCTGCGCTACTGCATCAACTCGGTGTCGCTGGAATTCACCGCCGACGGCGAGCCGCTGCCCGACCCGTTGCATCGGGGCGAGGCCTGGCTGGTGTCCAAGGCCAGGGTGTAGGGCTGATTTTGTATCGGGTGTTGGTGGAGACGCCCTGCGTCCTTCGAGACGCCCCTACGGGCTCCTCAGGATGACGAATGTGGGAGTTGAATAACCTTCGTCATGCTGAGGAGCGGCGATAGCCGCGTCTCGAAGCACGCAGCTTCCACACCGAACAGGCGCCGCGCCCCTATTGCGCCGCTGGCTGGGCCGCGCGTCGCACCTCGGTTGCGGCCCATTGGGCGTCGACGGCGTGCTGCGGGTCGCTCTTCACCGCCCGGTTACGCAGGGTCGCGCCCTCCAGGGTGAAGCGTGGCCCGCCGAGCAGCGGCGTGCGCCAGGCGTAGCTGATGCGGTAGATCGAGCGGTCGGTGCGCAGTTCGCCGTCCTCGACATAGCTGGCCTCGACCCCCACCGGCAGCACGCCTTCGCCCGCGGCGCCGGCCGCCTTGGCCTTGCGCGCGGCCTCAACCGCCTTGCCGAGGCCCCGCGCCACCCAGTCGCGATCGATGCGCGGCTGGACCGTATCGACGGGGTGGTCGGCCACCTCGGCCGGGAACACCAGATGCAGGCCCTGGATCGCCTGGTCCGCGCTCATGGCCTGCAGCACGAGACGCGCGCCATCGCCCTCGGTGCGGGCCGTCAGGACGAAGCTGGCGCGCGCGGCCGCCGCCTTGGCCGCGGACTGTTCCGCCGCCGCCACCCGCTTCTCGTCACGCTGACGCTCGCGGTGGGAGTCCCAGAAGTTCAGCCCGGCGATGAGCAGGGCCAGCACGCCCACCAGCTCGCTGAGCGTGATCCATAGCCGCCAGCGGCCCTTGTTGGACGAGGAGGCGGAGCGTTTGGCGTCTGTCATCGGCGCGCACTGTCGTTGGGGTTGGGCTGTTTAAGCACGGCGCGCGGCAAGCGCCATGGGGTTAGGTGCGCAGAGTCAGATGCGCGGGGTCAGCTCCGAAGGGCGCGGAACCAGCGGTCGGCCATCTCGGCCTCCGCGCGCAGCGCCGCGGTGCGGGCCGTGGCCTCGGCGTCCTCGCCCCAGCGCTCGACCTGCAGCGCCTCGTCCAGGCGCGACAGCTCGAACGCCACGTCGCCGCCAAGCTCGCCGCGCTCCACGGCGAAGGCCAAAATCGCCGAGCCGAACAGGGCGGTGCAGAACATCAGCCCGCTGAGCGCGAAGTTCTCTAACTCCAGCGCCAGGGCCTCGACTCGCCTGAGCGTCTCGGGCGGCTGCGGCCGGTGGGTGACGCCGGTGACGCGCACCAGCTCCAACCCCAGCGCGGCGTGCGCCCAGTCCAGCACCGGGGCCCAGTGCTTGACCTCGGCCTCCAGCACCGAGACGGGGCCGTCGGTGAAGTAGCAGAGCACGTCCGAGCCGGCGTAGCGCGCCACCTCGACCGCCGTTTCGGCGCGGGCGGCGACGGTGCGGTCGATGGCGGTGTAGGCCAGCCGGGTCAGGGGCATGGCGTTGAGGTCGATGTGCTCGACCTGGGCGTCCCACTCCTGCGCCAGCAGCTGCGCCAGGGCCTCGGTCGGCGCCGCCAGGGGCGCGCCGTCGGGCGTCTTGGCGCGGCGGCCATCCAGCGTCACCCCGAAACGCCCGTCTTCAGGGCGCACCTCGACGGTCCTGTAGAAACGGCGCGGCCGGTCGAAGTCGGTGGCGGGCATTCATGCTCCAGTCAGGCAGTTCGGCTTACAGCTTCATTTAGAGGGGACTGGGGTCGTTCGCGAGGCGTGTATGAGCATCGGTTCGAACAGTGACCTGAAGGCCGCGATCGCCGCCACGCGTTTCGGGCTGGGGGCGCGGCCGGGCGAGATCGAGCTGGCGCGCCACGACCCGCAGGGCTGGCTCGTGGTGCAGATCCGCCCCGAAGGCGCCGATCTGCCCCAGGCCAATGGCGGCGGCCCGCTGCTGTCCACCGCCGACTGCTACCAGGCCTTCCTGGCCTACCGCGAGGCGGTCCAGGCCGCCGGCAAGGAAGAGATGGCGCGCAAGGCCGCCCGCCAGCCGCTGGACGACGCCCTGGCCCAGGAGGTGCTGGCCCGCGCCTGGCTCGGCGCCACCACGCCCAGCCCGTTCCGCGAGCGCTGGGCCCTGTTCTGGGGCAACCATTTCAGCGTCAGCATCGTCAAGGGCGAGGACCTGGGCGCCACCGCCGCCGCCTTCGAGCGCGAGGCCATCCGCCCGCACGTGTTTGGCCGCTTCGCCGACCTGCTGACGGCCTCCAGCCACCACCCGGCCATGCTGATGTATCTGGACCAGCAGAACTCCATGGGCCCGGCCAGCCCGGCCGGGCTGAAGCGCAAGAACAGCGGCCTGAACGAAAACCTCGGCCGCGAGATCATGGAGCTGCATTCCCTGGGCGCCGACGCGGGCTACACCCAGGCCGACGTCACCGAGTTCGCCCGCGCGCTCACCGGCTGGTCCATGGGCGGCCCCGGCGCGCCGGTCGAGCAGCAGGGCCGTTTCATCTACCGGGCCCAGTACCATGAGCCCGGCCCCAGGCAGGTGTTCGGCCGCAGCTATCCGCCCGGCGGCGAGGCCCAGGCCCAGGCGGCGCTGGACGCCTTCGCCGCCCATCCCAAGACCGCCCGCCATCTGGCGCGCAAGATCGCCACCCACTTCGTCGCCGACGATCCGCCGCCGGCCCTGGTCGGGCGGCTAGAGGCGGCCTATCGCGGCAGCGACGGCCACCTGGGCAAGGTGGCCGAAGCTCTGGTCACCGCGCCCGAGGCCTACGAGCCGGCCCAGCGCAAGTTCAAGACGCCCTACGAGTTCCTGATCTCCACCCACCGCGCCCTGGGGACCGCGCCGCAGGATCCGCACAAGGACGTGCTGAATCCGCTGAACGGCCTGGGGCAGCGGCCGTTCGGGGCGCCCCAGCCCAACGGCTGGTCCGACGCGGCGGCCGACTGGGCCGCGCCGGACGCCATCGTCAAGCGCGTCAGCCTGGCCCAGGGCTTCGCCGGCGGCCACGCGCGGCCCGATAGCCTAGAGCCGATGCAACTTGCGCAGAATGCGCTTGGCGCGCGCCTCACACCGGCTACTCTCGCCGCGGTCCAGCATGCCGAAAGCCGGCCCGAGGCGGTTGCGGTCCTGCTCATGAGCCCGGAGTTCCAACGCCGATGAGCCCGACTCTTTCGCGTCGTTCCGCCCTGGCGCTCGGCGCCTCGGCCGGCCTCTCCGCCGCCTTCCTGGGGGCGGGCGCGGCCGGAGCCACTGGGGTAGGGGCCACCGACTTCGCCGACCGCAAGCTGGTGGTGATCATCGCCCGCGGGGCCATGGACGGCCTGTCGGTGGTCCCGCCGGTGGGCGACCCAAACTACGCGGCCCTTCGTGGCCAGATCGCCATCCCGCCCGACCAGGCGCTGAAGCTGGACGAGACCTTCGGCCTGCATCCCAAGCTCGCCATCCTCTACAGCATGATCCAGTCGGGCCAGGCGCGCGTCGCCCCGGCCGTGGCCATCCCCCAGCGCATCCGCTCGCACTTCGAAGCGCAGGACATGCTGGAGAACGGCTCGGGCCAGCTCTATGGCGCGGCCACCGGCTGGCTTAACCGCACCCTGCAGGTGGTGCAGCCGCATCGTTCGATCCACGCCCTGTCCATCGGCGCGCAAGAGCCGCTGATCCTGCGCGGGCCGGTGGAGGCCGATAGCTGGTCGCCGGGCGGGCGCATCGACCCCACCGCCCGGATCGCCGCCACCCTGACCGAGCTCTATCGCGACGACCCGCTGCTGGGGCCGGCGCTGGCGGCCGGGCTGAAGGTCGAGAGCCAGGCCAGCGCGCTGAACGGCGGCCAGGCGCCCAAGGGCGGCGACGTCCAGGCCTTCGCCATCACCGCCGCCAAGTTCCTGCGCGCGCCCGACGGCCCCTCGATCGCGGTGCTGTCGCTGGACGGCTTCGACACCCACGCCAACCAGGGCGGCGTCAATGGCCAGCTGGCCAACCGGCTGGGCGTGCTCGACAAGGTGCTGGAGGGCCTGCGCGACGGCATGGGCGACCAGTGGGGCAAGACCGTGGTGGTGGTCGCCACCGAGTTCGGCCGCACCGCCCACGTCAACGGCACCGGCGGCACCGACCACGGCACCGCCTCGACCGTGATCCTGGCCGGCGGCGCGTTGGCCCGCGGCGGGCTGGTGGGCGACTGGCCGACGCTGGACCAGGCCAAGCTGTTCGAAAACCGCGACCTCGCCCCCACCCTGGACGTGCGCCAGCTGTTCAAGGGCGTGCTGATCGAGCACCTGGGCGTGGACGGCCGCAGCCTGGAGACGGTGGTGTTCCCGAGGAGCGGCGACGCCAAGCCGGTGCGCGGGCTGATCGCTTAGAACGCCACCCGCGTCCCAAAGCCCTGCTCCAACGCCGCCTCGTACAGCCACGCCAGGCTCGCCAGGTCCTGCGAGACGTTGCCCAGCGACTTGTAGACCGTGATCTGATCGGCTGAGGTGCGCCCGGCGATCTCGCCCGCCAGCACCTGGCCGAGTTCGGCCACGACGCAGCTGTCGTCCACCAGGCCGGCCGCACGGGCGCGCTGGATTTCGCCGCCCTGGCGCAGGGCCGATTCGCGGTGGTCGGCGATCAGGCGGCTTGAGGCCACCAGGGCGGTGTCGATCTCGGCCGCGTCGGGCGTGCTGGCGCCCACCGCATTGACGTGCGCGCCCTTGGCCAGCCAAGCGGCCTGAAGGATCGGGTCGCGGGCGTGGGTGAGGGCGCAGACGATGTCGGCCTCGGCCACCGCCTCGGCGGCGCTGGCGCAGGCCGTGACCTCCAGCCCCGTGCGCGCGGCGGCGTCGCGGGCGAAGGCTTCGGCCCGCTCCAGCGAACGACCCCACACCGTGACCGTGGTCAGCCTGCGCACATGGGCGATGGCGTCCAGGTGGGTGAGGGCCTGCTCGCCATAGCCCAGCAAGGCCAGCCGCGAGGCCTCCGGCCGCGCCAGGGCGTCGGTGGCGGCGGCGCTGGCGGCGGCGGTGCGGATGCGGGTGATCTCGCCGGCGTGGGCGATGCAGACCGGTCGGCCGGTCTCGGGCTCGAACAGGGTGACCACGCCCTGGTGCGAGGACACGCCGCGCTCGAAGTTGTCGGGAAACACCGCCACCAGCTTGGCCCCGAACGGCCGGTCGTCGGCCAGGGCGCCGGGCATGACGCCGAACTTGGCCGAGCCCTTCAGCGGCACGACCTGCCTAAGCGGCATGCGGGTGATCCCGCGCGACAGGTCGATGGCCGCCGCCCGCATCAAGGGGATGCAGCGGTCCATGGTCAGCTGCTGGCGCACAACCTCGCGGTCGAGCACCAGCAGGGAGGAGGCGGCAGCGCTCACAGCCTCAGCCCGCCGTGGCCAGCACGTCGGCGGCGGCGCAGATGATGTGGTAGAACGAACTGGCCGGCGCCGGCTCCTCGATGAAGCTGCCGTTGGTCTGCAGCTTGTCGCGCCACAGGCCCGGCGTTTTCACCGCGAAGTACTGCTGCAGGCCGCGCACGCCGTTCACCGCCTGGGTCGCGCCATTGCTGCGCACCCAGTCCGAGCCGCCGGTCTTGGCCATGATCAGCGCCGCCTTGATCCGTTCGGTCTGCGGCCACAGCCGCGCCGCCAGGTCTTCCGGCGTCAGGGTGTCGGTCAGGGTGTTGAAGGCGACGTTGCGCACGGTGTCCACGCCCTGGACCGAACCGATCTCGAACAGGCGTTCGGCCCGGGCCAGGCCCTCGGCGTTGTTGCGCATCAGCGACCAGCGCTGGGTCAGCCAGGCCCATTCCAGCTGGTGGCCGGGCTCGACGATGCGGCCGTCCGCGCCCTCGGCGAAGTTCCACTCGGCGTCGAAGAACTCGCGCAGGGCCCCGGTCTTGGGGTCGATGAAATGGCGGGCGCACAGGCCGGCGATGCCGTCCGCCAGCCGCGACCAGCGCGCGTCGCCCGTCACCTCTTCCCAGGCCAGCGAGGCCTCGAACAGGTGCATGTGCGGGTTGGACTGGTAGGGCCGCGCCGGGTCGGCCTCGCGGAAGCCGCCGGCGGGCAGGGCCAGATGAGCCTCGATGGCGTCGAGCAGGGCGTTGGCGTCGCGCGCCATCTCGGCCCGGCGCTCGGGAACCGCCTTGGCCACCGCCGCCATGGCGAACAGGGCGAAGGCCTGATCGTACAGGAAGGTGGCGTCGTCGTTGGGCGAGCCGTCGGCGTTGACCTTGGTGCGAAACAGCCCGTCGGGGCGGCGCCAGTGGGCGACGAAATAGCCGAGGCCCCGCTCCATCACCTCGCGCCACGGACCGGTCCAGCCCAGGTGGCCGGCGGTGGCGTAGGTGTAGACCTGCCGCGCCTGCACCCGGGCGCGCCGCACCGCGACCACGGCCTGGCCGTCCAGGTCGATCATCTCCTGGAAGGCGCCGGTGGGCGCGTCCACCCCCACCGTGGCCCAGATCGGCAGGGCGTCCTCGAACAGCCAGCGCTTCAGCTCGGCGGCCAACGGCTTCAGTTCGTTCATCGGATGCCCCTCCTGATCGTTGCGAGTCTTAGCGGTTGGTGGCGAGCGGGCCTAGCTCAACCGCCGAATTCGATCTCCAGGTGACGCACGTAGTCGGCGATCCCGTCTTCCAGGCCGTGGAAGTTGGGGGCCAGGCCGTGGGCGCGCAGCTTGGAGCCGTCGGCCTCGGTGAAATACTGGTACTTGCCCTTCAGGTTCTCGGGCATGTCGCGGTAGCCGATGGCGGCGGGCTTGCCGGCGGCGGTGAACACCGCCCGCGCCAGGTCGGCGAAGCTGCGGGCTTGGCCCGTGCCGGCGTTGTAGATCCCCGACAGCGTCTCGGCCCTCAGCATGGTGCGCACGATGCTGCAGATGTCCTTGACGTAGATGAAGTCGCGCAGCTGCCCGCCGTCGGGGTAGGCGGGGTTGTCGGACTTGAACAGGCTCACCGTCTCGCCGCGCGCGGCCAGGGGATAGATCTGGTGCACCACCGAGCGCATGCCGCCCTTGTGCGCCTCGTTGGGGCCGTAGACGTTGAAAAACTTCAGCCCCGCCCACTTCGGCGGCGTCGGCCGGCCGGCGGCCAGGTCGTGGACGAAGCGGCGGTCGGCCAGGTGCTTGCTCCAGCCATAGGCGTTGAGCGGCCTGAGCTTGGTCAGGCCCGCCTCGCTGTCGTCGTCGGTGAAGCCGGCCGAGCCGTCGCCATAGGTCGCCGCCGACGAGGCGTAGATGAAGGTCGCGCGCTGGTGCGTCGCGAAGCGCCACAGGTCCAGCGTCGCACGCACGTTCAGCTCGACGATGCGGTCGACGTCGGTCTCGGTGGTGGCCGAGATGGCGCCCATGTGGACGATGGCCTCGACCTCGTCGCCGTGCATGGCCAGCCAGTCCGACAGGGCCTCTGGCCGCACGATGTCGTGCAGGCGCATGTCGGCCAGGTAGGTCCACTGCGCGCCCTGGCCGAACCAGTCGCAGGCCACCACGTCGTGGCCGTCCTCGGCCAGCATGCGGACCAGGTTGGAGCCGATGAAGCCGGCGGCCCCGGTGACAAGGGTCAGGCCGCTCATGCCGCGCCACCCGTCGCGGAGGCGTTTTGGGCGGACGCGCGCGAGCGGGCGATCAGCCGGCTGGACGACTGCCCTGGGGCCAGTTCCACCAGCTTCACCTCGCCGCCCCAGCCGAGCACCAGATCAGATCCCACCACCGTCTCCACCGTATAGTCCGCGCCCTTCACCAGCACTTCAGGCTTGAGCGCCGCAATCAGGTTCAGCGGCGTGTCCTCGTCGAACAGCACCACCAGGTCCACCGAGCGCAGGGCGCCGATCACCTCGGCCCGCGCCAGCTCGGTCTGGACCGGCCGCTCGGGGCCCTTCAGCCGGCTGACCGAGGCGTCGGTGTTCAGCCCCACGATCAGCCGGTCGCACAGGGCGCGCGCCGCGGCCAGCAGCTTGACGTGGCCAGGATGCAAAAGGTCGAAGCAGCCGTTGGTGAAGCCGACCCGCACGCCCGTCCGCCGCCAGTGAGCGACCAGGTCCTGGGCGGTGGCCAGGGGCGCCAGCTTGCCGGCGGCCAGCTCGTGGTCGGGGCCGTGCAGCAGGGCGTGGTTCAGCTCCTGCGGGGTGACGCAGGAGGTGCCGCTCTTGCTCACCGCCACCGCCGCGGCGGCGTTGGCCATGTGGGCGGCCTCCTCGACGTCGGCGCCCGCGGCCAGGGCCAGGGCGCAGGCGGCGATCACGGTGTCGCCGGCGCCGGAGACGTCGCGGATGATCCGGGCCTGGGCCGGCTCGTCCCAGATGGCGTGGCCGGTGCGGTACAGCCGCATACCCAGTTCGGAGCGGGTCAGCAGCACCGCCGCGCCGGTATCGGCCACCACCCGCGCGCCGCCGGCGTCGCAGGAAGCGTCGTCGTGGCACCGCTCGCCGGTGGCTAGTCGCATCTCCTTGCGGTTGGGCGTCAGCAGGGCCGCGCCCTTGAACATCGCCAGGTCGGCCTGCTTGGGATCGACCACCACCGGCACGTTTTCCATCTGCGCCGTCTCGATCACCGCCCGCACCACCTCGGCGCAGGCCACGCCCTTGGCGTAGTCGGAGATCACCACCGCCTCGCACGAGGCCATGTGGGCGATGGCGGCGGCGATGACCTTCTGCCGGGTCTCCTCGTCCAGCCCGATCCGCTCGCGGTCGGCGCGCAGCAGGTGGCGGTCGCCGCCGAGATAGCGGGTCTTCTGGGTGGTGGGAGCGCCGGGAACGCGGACCAGGGCGCTGGTCACCGCGCCGCCCTGCTGGGCGATCAGCTCGCAGAGCTGGGCGCCACCCGCATCCTGGCCGATCACGCCCACCAGGATGGCGTGGCCGCCGAGCGCGGCGATATTGGCGGCGACATTGCCCGCCCCGCCCAGCATCGAGCGCTCGTCGGTGACATTGACCACCAGGGCCGGGGCCTCGGGCGAGACCCGCTCCACCGTCCCGGAGACGAAGTGGTCGAGCATCACGTCGCCCACCACCAGCACCCGCCGGCCTTGGATATTGTCGATCAGCATGGTCTCAGGTCCCCGTCATCCGGGCCAACAGGTCACGGGCGGCGCCGATGTCGTCGCCCAGCATAACTTCGAACCCCGGCGCCTGCAGCGCCAGGGCCTCGGCGCGTTCGTCCGCGCCGCCATGGCCGGTGGCCACATGCAGCCCGCCGGCCAGGCCCGCGGCCCTGCCGGCGCCCAGGTCGCCAGCCTTGTCGCCGACGATGAACGAGCGCGCCAGCTCGACGCCCAGCCGCGCTTGGGCCTCCAGCAGCATTCCCGGCGCCGGCTTGCGCCACGGATGGTCGGCCACGGCGAGGCGGCCTTCGCCCTTTTCGTGGAAGGCGCAGGCGAACACTGCGTCCACGTGCGCGCCGTGCCCGGCCAGCTGGCCGGCGATCTCGGCCTGCACCGCCTCGAAGTCGGCCCAGCTGAAATAGCCGCGCGCCACGCCGGACTGGTTGGTCACCACCACCACCGGCACGCCGGCGCGATTGAAGGCGGCGATGGTCGCGGCGGCGGCCGGGATCATGGCCACGTCCTTGGGATCGCCCAGGTAGTTGGTTTCCTCGACGATCACCCCGTCGCGGTCGAGGAACAGGGCCGGCCGGCCGTCGAAGCGCGCGGGTCCCGCCCACGCCCAGCAGCCGTCGCCGTCGAGAATCACCGTCAAAACTCAAGAACTCCGAGCGGCCGAAACGCCATGGGTGAACGCCATGCGTGGCTGCATAGTCCAGGCTGTGCAGGGAAGTCCATTCCCTCGGGGCGCGAGCGCATGCCACCCGGCCCCCACCAACCGGCTCACCTCTACCAACCGGCCCCCTACCAACCAACTTGGGCGCGGGTCACCACCTCGGTCTTGTCGGACAGATCATAGCCCATGCGGTTCGCCGGCTTGGGCGGCGGGGCGAGCCCCTGCGGCCAGCCGTCGTGGATCTGGCGCAGCCGCACATCCAGGCTGCCGTGGGGCGGTATCGGCACGACCAGGCGCACGCCCGATCCCGGTGGAGCCTGGAAGCTCACCTCGGCCCAACGCCCGGGCCGGCCCCGCAGCCGGATCGGCCGGCCGTCGAGCTGGACGGTGTCGAAGGCGAAGCTCGGCTGGATCAGGATGTCCAGCGCCTCGGCCGCGCCATCCGAGGGGATCGCCGTCACCGTCTCTCCGTTTGCGGCGGGGGTGATGGTCAGCTGCGGGGCGGCCGGGGCGGCGAGCCTGGCGTTGGCGTTCCACAGGGCGGTGGTGGGGAAGGCGGGTAGGCGGCTGTGCGCCGGCTGGTCGCCGTCCGAGGTCAGGACCGCGCGGGCCCAGGGGTCGAGCCGGGGCAGGGCGTCGATGCGGTAGGCGCGGGGCGTCTTGGGAGCGGTGAGGTCGGCCACATACAGCGCTTCGGTCAGGCCGGGGCGCGCGGCGCTGGGGCCGAGGCCGCCGGCCAGGACCAGCAGGCCGCAGCCCAGGGCCACCGTCAGCAGGCCGCCCAGCCGGCCGGGCGAGGTGGACACCACCCCGTCGGCCAGCGGCACCAGGGCGGCGAACACGATCGGCACGCTCAGCGCCATCACTGCGGGCGTCAGCGGGCCGATGGCCGAGAACAGGGCCTCGGCCCACACCGCGCCCTGGGCGATCACGATCACTGCGCCAAGGCCGGCGATCCACACCGCGCCCGGCGCGCCGACCCGCCGCTCGCCGGTGCGCAGGATGGCGAAGGCGCACAGGGCGGCGATCAGCAGCGGCCAGGCGAGCATGAAGGCGCCGGCCGGCAGCAGCAGCTGGACGATGACGGCCAGGACCACGCTGACCACCAGCGCGCCCAGCCAGCCGCCCCAGGGATCCACCACCTTGCCCAGCACCAGTCCGCCGAGGCCGGCGACGAACAGGCCCAGCGCCACGCCCACCGGATCGAAGCCGCCGGCCACGCAGCAGCCCGCGCCCAGGATCAGGCCCGTCGCCACCACCGCCAGCCGGCGCAGGCCGATGCGCATGGCGCCTAGCAGGCATAGGCACAGGCCCAGCGTCAGCAGGGCCGATCCCGCCAGCAGCAGGTCGTAGCGGCCGATCAGGGCGTAGACGCGATCCTCGCCGCCGCCGAAGCAGCGCCCGGCCAGTCGCAGCGCCAGGGCCGAGGCCAGCGTCGCCAGCAGCAGCCCGCCGCCGCCCCGCGCCATGGCGCTCCACGAGGTCAGGGCCCCGCGCAGGCCGCGCCGGCTCAGGGCGTCGCGGATCGCGGCGGTGGTCAGCCCGGCCGCGCCCAGGATCACCAGCCAGCCCAGCCACGGCGGATAGGCCACCAGCAGCCAGCCCATCAGGTCGAAAAACACCGGATCGGGCCGGGGCGGCGGCGGTTGGGCCGCGCTGGCCAGGGCGCGGGCGGCGCCCAGCACCTGCTCGCCCATGTGCTGCAGGCTGCCCTGGTTCAGGTGATCCGGGGTGGCGAGCGGGGTGTGATAGGCCAGTTCGTCGCCGATGAAGGCGAAGTTCATGCCGGTATGGCCGGCCTGCAGCGCGCGGGTCAGGTCGGTGCTGTTGGGCATCAGGCGATAGATCGCCGTGGCCAGGGAATTGGCGTCGGGATGGGTTGCGGCCCGGCGATAGGCGGCGATCAGGGCGCCGTTGTGCGGGCCGGTCTCGAACATGGCGGCGCGGCCGGAATCGCCGCGGGTCTCCATGTTGAGGATCTCGCCGATGTGGCCGCGCAGCGGATCGCCGGCGAAGAAGCTCTGGGCGCCCAGCAGACCGGCCTCCTCGCCATCGGTGACCAGGAACACCACGTCGCGGGCGTAGGGGCCGCTGGCCTTGAGGCTGCGGGCGATCTCCAGAGCCGAGGCGACGCCGGCGGTGTCGTCGGCCGCGCCCGGCGAGTTGGGCGTGCTGTCGTCGTGGCACATGATCATCAACGCTGGGGCCGAAGCGTCGCGGCCGTGCAGCACGGCGACCACGTTCACCACCCGCCCGGCCACGGCCAGGTTCGGCGCCGGGGCGATGTGATCGTCGACGCCCTCGCCTGAGTGCATCGACACGTCCAGCCCTAGGTCGCGGAAGCGGTTGGCGACATAGGTTCGCACCCGGGCGGCGTCGGCGGAGCCGGTGGGGTGGGCGCGCTGGGCGATGACGCGCACGTCGGTCATGGCCCGGGCGGCCGAGAAAACCTCGGGCGGGGCCGATGCGGGGCGCGGGGCGGGCGGACGTATGGCGATGGCGGCGAGGACCAGGCCCAGCGCCATGGCGGCCAGAAAGACGATCGATCGCACGTGCGGTCCAGCCCCCAAATCCGCTGCGCCGCACTCTTTCCGAGCCCGCGCCGTCGCGCAAGCGCCCCCAGGGCTTCTAAAGGCGGTTCACAGAAAGTTGGGATCGACGGATCGTGAACGGTGGGAGAATGATCTGAAGTCAACCGCGTGCGTTGCGGAGGAAGAAGGCGAGCGGCGAAGGCGAATGAGCATCGGCACTTCCCATCCGCACCTGCCGTCGATGAAGCCCCGTATCTGGGTGCTTCTCTTCGCTGTGGCGGCTTTTCTGGCGCTTACCGGCGTCGTCGCCCTGTTCAACCGGGGCGGAGCCTGGACGCTCGCGCCGACGATCAACCCGCTCTATTCCCTGTCCGGCTTCATCGTCGGCGGCCTAGTCGGGCTTACCGGCGTGGCCGGCGGTTCGCTGATGACGCCGCTGTTGGTGCTGGTGTTCGGCTTCCATCCGGGGGCGGCGGTCGGCACCGACCTGCTGTTCGCCTCGGGCACCAAGACGGTGGGCACCGCCGTCCACGGCCTGAACGGCACGGTGGACTGGAAGGTCACCGGCCGGCTGGCGCTGGGCAGCATCCCCGCCGCCGTGGCCACCCTGGCCGTGCTGTACGTGGTGGGCGTCCACAGCGAAGGCGCTTCGCGGCTGATCAGCGTGACCCTGGGCTTCGCCCTGATCCTGACCGCGCTGTGCCTGGTGTTCCGTACCCGCATCCTGGCCTTCGCCAGCGCCCGCTGGCCCGAGCAGGGGCCGCGCAAGACCGCCTGGCTCACCACCGTGCTGGGCGCGGCGCTTGGCGTGCTGATCACCCTGTCTTCGGTGGGCGCGGGCGCTGTGGGCGTGACGGTGCTGGTGTTCCTCTATCCGCGGATGCCGATCGCCAAGGTGGTGGGCTCCGACATCGCCCACGCCGTGCCCCTGACCCTGATCGCCGGCCTTGGCCACCTGTGGCTGGGCACGGTGGACCTGAAGGTGTTGGGCGAGTTGCTGGTGGGGTCGATCCCCGGCATCATCGTCGGCAGCTTCCTGGCCACCCGCATCCCGGACCTGCTGCTGCGGCCGATCCTGGCCACCATGCTGATGGTCGTGGGCGCCAAGCTGACCCACTAAAAGGCCGCATCGCCATCGAAATGGCTCTCCCCGGCTTGTGCAGGGGCGGGGCTTTCGTGTTTTAAGACCCCATGTCCGACGCCGCCGCCCTCCCCAGCCTGGCCCAGATCGAGGCCGACCTCTCCGCCGCCGTCGCGGGAGCGTCAGACCTGACCGCCCTGGAGGCGATCAGGGTCGGCGCGCTCGGCAAGTCCGGCTCGATCTCGGCGCTGCTGAAGTCGCTGGGCGCCATGAGCCCCGACGAGCGCCGCGAGCAGGGGCCGCAGATCAACGGCCTGCGCGACCGGGTGCAGGCGGCCCTCGCCGAGCGCCGCGCCACGCTGGAGGCCCAGGCCCTGGACGCCCAGCTCGCCGCCGAGCGGCTCGACCTCAGCTTGCCGGCCGCCCCGCGCCGCAAGGGCGGGCTGCATCCGACGCTGCGGGTGATGGACGAGATGATCGCCATCTTCGCCGAGATGGGCTTCGCGGTGGCCGAAGGTCCCGACATCGAGGACGACTTCCATAACTTCACCGCCCTGAACTTCCCGCCCAAGCACCCGGCGCGGGAGATGCACGACACCTTCTTCTTCGCTCCCGACGAGAACGGCGAACGCAAGGTGCTGCGCACCCACACCTCGCCGGTGCAGGTGCGGACGATGATGAGCCAGACGCCGCCGATCCGCATTATCGCGCCCGGCCGCACCTATCGCTGCGACAGCGACCAGACCCACACGCCCATGTTCCACCAGATGGAAGGCCTGGTGATCGACCGCGGCGTGAACATGGGCCACCTGAAGTGGACGCTCGACACCTTCGTCGCCCGCTTCTTTGAGGCCGAGGGCGTGACCACGCGCTTCCGCCCGCACCACTTCCCCTTCACCGAGCCCTCGGCGGAGATGGACATCCAGTGCGACCGCTCGGGCGGCGAGATCAAGATCGGCCAGGGCACGGACTGGCTCGAGGTGGTGGGCTGCGGCATGGTCCACCCCAACGTGCTGCGCAACTGCGGCCTGGACCCCGAGGAGTGGCAGGGCTTCGCCTTCGGCTTCGGCGTCGACCGCCTGGGTATGCTCAAGTACGGCATTCCCGACCTGCGCGACATGTTCGCCAGCGATACGCGCTGGCTGAAGCACTACGGCTTCTCGGCCTTCTCGGCCCTGTCGCCGCTCAACCCGGCGTGAGCGACGCCTGAAACGCAAAAAGCCTGGGCGGACGCTTGATCCGCTCAGGCTTTGCAATGCAGTTCGGCCGGGCGACGGTCGCTATCGGTTCAAGATGGGCGCTATCGGTTCAACTTGAGTCGATAGCGCCGATATTTCCCAGGGCGCGATAGCTCCAGGCCCAGGTCTTACCTGCCGTTACTCAAGCCGCCCTGGCGGTCGGTCATGTCGTGGGTGGCTTGGCGGGAATCGACCGCCAGTTGGTTCCACTCGGCGCGGGTGCGGCAGTCCTTGACGGCGAAGCGGGTGCCGGTGTTGACGGTGCGCCTGCAGATGGTCTCGTTCGGATTGCCGGCGGCTTCCTGCTTGGTGGGCGGGGCGGCGAAGCCGCTGGCCGGAACATCCACGGACTTGACCGGCGGAGACACCGTGGCGGTGCTCTGCGGCGCCCCCGTAGCGGCGGCTGCTGCGGCCAGAACGGCGACAAAGCTGATCATTTAATGCCTCCACTCAAGCCGCGTAACGACGCGGCCCCATAGCGATTTACAACCCGATATGCCCGACCCCCGAACTTCCCGGATCGGAGGATCCGGGCTGGCGCGAAGCTCAGGCGGCCTGGAAGTGCAAGCGCCCCGACCGCGATCTTGACCGCGACGAGGTTAAGCGGAGGGGGCTGCTTTCGTTACAGGCGTGAAAAGGATTAGCCAAAACGAGACGGCTTGCAAGCGGTGGAGGCGGTCATGCGGTCGCGTGTCGCCTCTTTTTCGCCGTCTTGCTTAAGGCCTCGACACGACCCTGGCGGCGTTGCTCGTGGCGCTTCAAAAGTTCGGCAAGATACTTGCCGGTCCAGCTTTCGGGGTCCTTGGCCACCTGCTCCGGCGTGCCCTTGGCCACGATCAGGCCGCCGCCGTCGCCGCCTTCCGGCCCGAAGTCGAGCAGCCAGTCGGCGGTCTTGATGACGTCGAGGTTATGCTCGATCACCACCACCGTGTTGCCCTGGTCGACCAGTTCGTGCAGCACCTCGAGCAGCTTCTTGGTGTCTTCGAAGTGCAGGCCGGTGGTGGGCTCGTCGAGGATGTAGAGCGTGCGCCCGGTGGCGCGGCGGCTGAGCTCCTTGGACAGCTTCACCCGCTGGGCCTCGCCGCCCGAGAGCGTGGTCGCCTGCTGGCCGACCTTGATGTAGCCGAGGCCGACGCGCTTCAGGGTCTCCATCTTGTCCCGGATCGAGGACACCACCTTGAAGAAGTCGGCGGCCTCCTCGACCGTCATGTCCAGCACGTCGGAGATGGACTTGCCGCGATAGAGGACCTCAAGCGTTTCGCGGTTGTAGCGCTTGCCCTTGCAGACATCGCAGGTGACGTAGACGTCGGGCAGGAAGTGCATCTCGATCTTGATGACCCCGTCGCCCTGGCAGGCCTCGCAGCGGCCGCCCTTGACGTTGAACGAGAACCGGCCGGGGCCATAACCGCGCGCCTTGGCGTCGGGCAGGCCGGCGAACCAGTCGCGGATCGGGCCGAAAGCGCCGGTATAGGTGGCCGGGTTCGAGCGCGGGGTGCGCCCGATCGGGCTCTGGTCGATGTCGATGACCTTGTCGAAGTGCTCCAGCCCCTCGATCTTGTCGTAGGGCGAGGGCGCGTCGGAGGCGTTGTTCAGCCGGCGGGCCGCGGCCTTGTACAGGGTCTCGATGGTGAAGGTGGACTTGCCCCCGCCCGAGACGCCGGTGATGCAGGTGAACACCCCCACCGGGATCTCGCCGGTGACGCTCTTCAGGTTGTTGCCCCGGGCGCCGATGACGCGCAGCACCTTCTTGCCGGGCTTGCGGCGTTCCTCGGGCACGGCGATCTCGCGCGCGCCGATCAGGTACTGGCCGGTGATGCTCTTGGCCGAGGCCTTGATGTCCTCCGGGGTGCCCTCGGCGATGATCTCGCCGCCGTGCACGCCCGCGGCCGGGCCCATGTCGATGACATAGTCGGCGGTGAGGATCGCCTCCTCGTCGTGCTCGACCACCAGCACCGAGTTGCCCAGGTCGCGCAGGCCCCGGAGGCTGTTCAGCAGGCGGGTGTTGTCGCGCTGGTGCAGGCCGATCGACGGTTCGTCCAGCACGTAGAGCACGCCGGTCAGGCCCGAGCCGATCTGCGAGGCCAGGCGGATGCGCTGGCTCTCGCCGCCTGACAGGGTGCCCGAGGCGCGCGACATGGCCAGATAGTCCAGCCCCACCTCGACCAGGAACCGCAGGCGGTCGTTGATCTCCTTGAGGATGCGGCGAGCGATCTCGAGCTGCTTGGACGACAGCTCCGGCTCGATGGCGGCGAACCAGTCCTGGGCGTCGTGGATCGACATTTCCGAGACCTCGGAGATGGATCGCGCGCCGATCTTCACCGCCAGGGCCTCGGGCTTCAGGCGCGCGCCCTTGCAGACCTCGCACGGCGTGTCGGTCTGGTAGCGGCCGAGCTCCTCGCGCACCCAGGCGCTGTCGGTCTCGCGCCAGCGGCGCTCCAGGTTGGGGATCACGCCCTCGAACGGCTTGGTGACCTCGTACTTCCGCGCCTGGTCGTCATAGGTGAACTTCACCTTCTCGGCGCCGGTGCCGAACAGCACCACCTGCTTGGCCTGGTCGGGCAGGTCGCTCCAGGCCTTGTCCATCGAAAAGTCGAAGTGGCGCGACAGGGCCTGCAGGGTCTGGGTGTAGAGCGGCGAGGGGCCGCGCGCCCACGGCGCCACCGCGCCCTTGTGCAGGGTCTTGTCCGGATCGGGGATCACCAGGTCGGCCGCGAAGGCCTGCTTGAAGCCCAGGCCGTCGCAGGCCGGGCAGGCGCCGAACGGGTTGTTGAACGAGAACAGCCGCGGCTCGATCTCGCTGATGGTGAAGCCCGAGACCGGGCAGGCGAACTTCTCGGAGAACAGCAGCCGCCGGGGCTCGCTCGCGCCCTCCTCGACATTGGCCCATTCCGCCACCGCGATGCCGTCGGCCAGGCGCAAGGCCTGCTCCAGGCTGTCGGACAGGCGCATCTCCAGCCCCGGCTTGGTGACGATCCGGTCCACCACCACGTCGATGTCGTGCTTGAACTTCTTGTCGAGGGTTGGCGCGTCCTCGATCGGATAGAACTCGCCGTCGATCTTCACCCGCTGGAAGCCCTGGCGCTGCCAGTCGGCCATCTCCTTGCGGTACTCGCCCTTGCGGCCGCGCACGACCGGGGCCAGCAGGTACAGCCGCTCGCCCTCGGGCAGGGCGGTGACCTTGTCGACCATCTGGCTGACGGTCTGGCTCTCGATCGGCAGGCCCGTGGCCGGCGAATAGGGGATGCCCACCCGCGCCCACAACAGGCGCATGTAGTCGTGGATCTCGGTCACCGTGCCGACGGTGGAGCGCGGGTTCTTGGAGGTGGTCTTCTGCTCGATGGAGATGGCCGGCGACAGGCCCTCGATCAGGTCCACGTCCGGCTTGCCCATCAGCTCCAGGAACTGGCGGGCGTAGGCCGACAGGCTCTCGACGTAGCGGCGCTGGCCCTCGGCGTAGATGGTGTCGAACGCCAGCGAACTCTTGCCCGAGCCCGACAGCCCGGTCAGCACCACCAGCTGGCCGCGCGGGATGTCGACGTCCACGCCTTTCAGATTGTGCTCACGCGCACCACGCACGCGGATGAAGGCGTTGTCGATTTCGGCCATGACTCGCTCGGAATGTGCGCCGGCCTGTGGCGACGCACATGAAGATGTAGTGCGCACGACAGCGGTCGCCAGCGCTTAGCTTTGAGGTCATGGCGCCGCAACCGGGAACAAGTGTATCCGTTTTGTTCTGGAATCGCCAGCCGCGATCTGTCGAAGGAGGTCGCGGCCAGGGATCAGCCGGCGTAGGGGCGGTCGTGGATCCACTGCGACAGCACCCACTTCTCGCCGCGGGTGACGGGCAGACCGGCGTGCAGGCTCAGCCGGTCGGGTCGGCCGGCGACGTCGACGTGGGTGAAGTACAGCGCATCGCCCTTCTTGCCCTTGTGGCTCAGGCCCACCTTGGGGAAGGCCAGCTCCCCGCCGTCGAAATCGTCGTTCAGATACAGCAGGAAGGTGGCGATACGGTCGCCCTGATAGGCCTGGATCTCGCCGATCCGGCCTGGGCCGTCGTTGAGCCGGTCGTAGTGCGGCTTGATCTCCTCGCCCAGCGCATAGTGGAAGACGCGCGGCGGCTCCATGGCCTCGACCGGCAGGCGGGTGAGGGCGGACACGCGCTCGCGCACCAGCATCAGCACCAGGTCGGCGTTGAGGATCTCGTACTGATAGTCGCTGCAGCGGCGGCTGGACTCCACGCTCGCGGCGCGGGTGGCGCCGCTGTACATGGTGCCGGGGCCGAGCCGGTCGCGGGCGTGTTCGATCAGCCAGTCGCACACCCAGGCGGGGGCGAAGTCCTTGGCGAAGCGCACGCGCGGCGCCTCGCACAACACGTCGCGCGCCGGCGGGCTGAACCAGTAGGAAAGGTCGATGCGGCCGTCTGGCCCGGCCAACTGGTCGAGCTGGCGCTGCGCCCGCGTGGAGCCGTAGGCGGCCGCGCGCCGCATCAGGTCGAGGGCGCGGGGCCAGTCGCTCTTGCCCAGGGCCTGACCGGCGGTCAGGTTGGCCAGCAACTCCGTGGCTCCGACATGGCCATGCTCAGCGGCCGCAGCGAGCCGCCCTGCGGCGGCCGGCACGTCCGGGCTTCCATGGCGGCCGAGCAGCAGATCGACGCCGTCCTGGAAAGTGATGTCGGCGTCGACTGCAGCCAAGGCGTCAGTCGTCCCGATGAACCCGTTCGCGACGCTCGTGCCGCTCCTGGGCCTCGAGGCTCAGGGTGGCGATCGGGCGGGCGTCCAGCCTGGCCAGGCCGATCGGTTCCCCGGTCTCCTCGCAATAGCCGTAGCTGCCGTCCTCGATCCGGCGCAGCGCAGAGTCGATCTTGGAGATCAGCTTGCGCTGGCGGTCCCGCGCCCGCAGCTCGATGGCCTTATCCGTTTCGGACGAGGCGCGATCTGCGACATCGGGATGATTTTCGGTAGCCGTCTGCAGGTTGGAAAGCGTCTCCCGCGACTCGCGCAGAATATCGTCCTTCCACCGAAGCAGCTTTTTGCGGAAATACTCGATCTGGCGAGTATTCATAAACGGCTCGTCGTCGCTCGGACGATACGTGTCCGGAGCGCATTCGGGCGTCTCTACCACTGACGCGAAAGCCTGCATCACGCCCTCACGGTTAAACCGTTGGTAATTGCGGCCGTATAGCGGCGTTGTCGCCTAACTGCAAATACGTACACGCCAAGCGCGTGCGGCTATTTGATCCGCGTTGCCGCTAAACCGCAGCGGAGCCTTGGCCCCGCTTGGCCAATTCGACGGCGGCGCGCAGTTCGATTTGATCGAGCACCTCTTCGAGATTGGGGTCTTCGGTCCCGTCGCGGGCCGATCGGACGGCCTCCTGCAGGCGTTGCAGCACCCCTGATTCGATTCCGTCCGCATCCAGAGCAGCCAGCTTGAGCTGGTCCAGGGCGTCGAGGATGCCGTGGCCGCGCTTGGTCGCCCGGCGGCGTTTTTCGTGCGGGGTCAGGGTCTCCTGCAGCGCCAGCAGCACGTCGAGGGAGGTGGTCGCCGCCAGGCCGCTGGCGCGTTCGGCCGCAGCCGCGGGCCCGCTTTCGCCGGCCGCAGAGGGGGCGAAGCCGCCTTCCGCTTCCCGCGCGGGACGGGACGTCGCCGCCGACGTCACGCCCATGGGCGCCGATCCGCTGACCTTCATTGTCCCTTGATCCGATGCTTCATGGCGAGTTTTGCCCGCGAGTCTTGGGGAATGGTTAACGCGACCGGCAGCTTTTGCCCGGCGCGCCGCCGTCCCCTGTCCAACCCGTGTCTACGCGATTCGGTTTCGTATTGATTTCATTTGGAAAAATTGTCGCCGGACGGGTGGCGCGAAATTGGCATGGCTGCGGGGTGCGGCGCGGTGGCTGCCGCATCGGAGTCCGATGGAATGTGGCGTGTCTTTCCCCGTGCGGCGTGGTTGCTCGGCGTCGTCCTGGCGCTGGCGGCTTCGGCTGCGCCGGTCTCGGCCCGCTCGCGCATCAAGGACGTGGTCGCGTTCGAGGGCGTGCGCGAGAACAAGCTGGTGGGCTACGGCCTGGTGGTCGGCCTGAACGGCACCGGCGACACCCTGCGCAACGCGCCTTTCACCCAGCAGAGCCTGCAGTCCATGCTGGAGCGGCTGGGGGTGAACACCCGCAACACCGCCAATATCGACACCAAGGACGTGGCCGCGGTGATGGTCACCGCCGACCTGCCGGCCTTCTATGCGCCGGGCTCGCAGATCGACGTCTCGGTCTCGGCCATGGGCGACGCCAAGAGCCTGCTCGGGGGCACCCTGGTGGGCACGCCGCTGCTGGGCGCCGACGGCGAGGTCTATGCGGTGGCCCAGGGCACGGTGCAGACCGGCGCCATCTCGGCCACCGGCGCCTCGGGCTCGTCGGTGACGCGCGGGGTGCCGACCTCGGGCCGGATCTCTTCTGGGGCCACGGTGGAGCGCGAGGTCGGGTTCGACTTCAGCCACATGAGCACCCTGCGCCTGACCCTGCGCAATCCCGACTTCACCACCGCCGAGCGCATCGCCCAGGCCATCAACACCGCCTATCCGGGGGTGGCCTCGGCCGACAATCCCACCATCGTCACGCTCAAGCCGCCGGCGGGGCAGGGGCTGGTGAACTTCATCACCTCGGTGGAGCAGCTCGAGGTCGATCCCGACACCCCGGCCAAGGTGGTGATCGACGAGGTCAACGGCGTGGTGGTGATGGGCGACGACGTGCGCATCTCCACCGTGGCCATCGCCCAGGGCAACCTGACCATCTCGGTGCAGGAGACGCCCCAGGTGAGCCAGCCCGGACCCCTCTCTCAGGGCCAGACCGTCGTCACCCCCAACTCGACCATCAAGGTGGACGAGCAGAAGGGCCGCAAGCTGATCATGCTCAACTCCGGCGCCTCGCTCTCGACCCTGGTCAAGGGGCTCAACGCGCTGGGGGTCACGCCGCGCGACATGATCAACATCCTGCAGACCATCAAGGCCGCCGGCGCCTTGCAGGCCGATATCGAGGTGATGTGATGGGCCTGTCCGCACAGTCCACCGGCCAGTTGGCCATGGGGGCCCAGACCTACGCCGCCAAGAGCTACGCCGCCGCCGTCCAGGGCGCTGGAGCCAAGGCCGCGGCCAAGGTCGCCACGCCCGAGCAGCGCGCCAAGATCGAGAAGACCGCCAAGGGCTTCGAGGCCTCGTTCCTGTCCAGCATGATGGGCCAGATGTTCGAGGGCACCGAGGTGGACACGCCGTTCGGCGGCGGGCAGGGCGAGTCGGCCTTCCGCTCGTTCCTGATGGACGCCATGGCCAAGTCGATGACCAATCGGGGCGGGGTGGGCGTCTCGGCCGTCGTCACCCGCGAAATGCTGAAGATGCAGGGGTTGAGCTGAGATGACGCTGGCCGCCAACGACGCCGCCGACCGGGTGGAGCAACTGATCGCCCTGACCGAGCGCCTGACCGGCCGGCTGCAGGCCGACGCCGAGCTGTTCGAGAGCCGCCGGCCCCAGGATGTGGCCCCGAGGAGCCACGAGACGCTGGAGCTGTCCAATCTGTACCGGCGCGAGGCGGCGCTGGTGCGCGCCAATCCCAGCCTGATCGCCGGCGCGCCCGAGCCCCGGCGCAAGAAGCTGATCGAGGCCACGCGCACCTTCGAGACCGTGTTGGGCCGCCATGGCCGCTCGGTGAAGGCGGCCAAGATCGTCACCGAGGGCCTGGTCCGCAGCATCGCCGAAGAGGTCGCGGCGCGGCGCATGCCGGCGGGCGGCTACGGGGCGCGGGGCAAGGCGCGGACGGGCGACGCCTCGGCCATCACCCTCAACCGGCGGGCCTAAGCTCTCTCGTCGAGGCGCGTCAGGCGAAAGTGTGGGCGGTTTCGCCGCCCGGACGCGCTCGATCCTACGAGACGCGTTCAGGCGTGCGGCGGGGCCACCAGCAGGGTGGTCTGCACGCCGCCGCCGTTCAGCGCCCACTCCACCGTCCAGCTCCCCGGCGCCCCGTTGGCGGTGTAGGGGCGGCTCAGCGGGTCGGGCGGGGTCAGCATCACCGTGCGGCGCACCACCCCGGCGGAGGTGGCCACCTCCAGCTCGTGCACGCCGAAGCCCGGGCGGCGGTTGGTCGCCAGCATGGCGAAGCGGCCCTGGGCGTCGGCCTGGGCCACCCCGGCCGGCAGGCCGTCGATCCCCAGCCGCACTGGCGAATTGGCCGGCGCCAGGCCCGAGACCCCGGCGAAACCGCCCGGGTCGTAGTCCACCGAAACGATCTCGGGCGAAACGATCTCCGGCCTGCGCGACATCCCGATCGGCAGGGCGGCGTAACCCGCCCGCACCATCACGGCGGAGACGTTGGCGTGCGGAATGGTCACCAGGGCGCCCTCGGCGTGGACGGCGCCCCCGTGGCTCATGCTGGAAATGGCGAACAGCCGCGGCAGGCCGGTCTGGGGCAGGCGGGCGACCCAGCCGCCGTGGGCGTCGGCCGCAGTGTGGAAGCTGTCGCCCTCCGGCGTCGAGAAGATCACTTGAGCCATAGGGGCGGCCTGGCCGGCGACCTCGATCGCCCCGTCGCGGCCGATCCGGGCGTCCACCACCTGCGGCGGCGGCAGGTAGGTGGCCTCGACGGCGCCATTGGCCAGGTCGAGGTGGGCGGGGGCGATGGCCGAGGCTTGAGCTTGAGCCTGGGGTTGGGGCGGGGGCGAGCTGCAGCCGGCCGCCAGCGCGCAGGCCGCCAATGCGCCGACAGGGCCGAGACGGTTGGCGGAACGGGGATGCGGCAAATGCTGTCTCCGAGGCGCGGGCGGCCAATTTCCCTTGCCGCGCACGGTCGTGTTACATCCCAATGGACAGGGGCTTCAACAAGCCCGAACTCAGACCCTCTCTCAAGGATCGAAGATGCTGGACGGGACGAACGTCGGCAGTAAGCCGGCGGGGTTGTCGGTTTGCTTGTTCTGTGGCTCTTCCGACGCCACCGATCCCGACTATCTGGCGGCGGCGCGCGATTTCGGCCTGACCCTGGCGCGCGAGGACGTGCGCCTGGTCTATGGCGGCGGCGGCGTCGGCCTGATGGGCGCTGCGTCCAAGGCCGCCCACGGCTCGGGTGGGCGGGTGCTGGGCGTCATGCCGGACTTCCTGCGCCGGCGCGAGGTGATCTACGACGACGTGGAGACCGTGGTCGTCTCCACCATGCATGAGCGCAAGCGCATCATGTTCGAGCAATCCGACGCCTTCGCCGTGTTCCCCGGCGGCGTCGGCACCCTGGAAGAGGTGGTCGAGCTGCTGTCCTGGCGGCGGCTGGAGCTGCACCGCAAGCCGATCCTGTTCTTCAATCCCAAGGGCTTCTGGCAGCCCTTCTTCGAACTGATCCGCCACACCACCGAGGCCAAGCTGACGCCGCCGTGGGTGGCCGACACCTGGCTGACGGTCGACCGGGTCGAGGGCGTGCTGCCGGCCATCCGCGCCGCCCTGGCCGCGGCCGAGCCGTCCAGCGGAGCGGCGGTCTCGCAGAAGATGTAGAACCGCCGGCCTGTCGTCCCGGGGCGCGCCTGCGGGCGCGTGTTCCCGCGTGTCCCAAGCGTGTCTTGGGAGCGACAGGCGGTGTGTCTCGAACGCGGATGCGACCGCTGGGCGCGCGGAAAAATCGCCGACGTGCTTGAACCTGCGCCGTCACGACCGAACTAAGGGCGTGACGAGCGACAGGGCGATTCAAGGCGCATGAGATATCTGCACACCATGGTCCGCGTGGCCGACCTCGACGCCGCGCTCGACTTCTACTGCCGCAAGCTCGGCCTGGTCGAAACCCGGCGGATGGAGAACGCGGCAGGGCGCTTCACCCTGGTGTTCCTGGCCGCGCCGCACGACGCCGAAAGCGCTCGCGCCGGCCATGCGCCCCTGGTGGAGCTGACCTACAACTGGGATCCCGAGGCCTATGCCGGCGGCCGCAACTTCGGCCATCTGGCCTACGAGGTTGACGACATCTACGCCGCCTGCGCCGAGCTGCAGGCCAAGGGCGTGGTGATCAACCGGCCGCCGCGCGACGGCAACATGGCCTTCATCCGTTCACCCGACGGCATCTCCATCGAACTGCTGCAAAAGGGGCCGGCCCTGCCGCTCGCGGAGCCCTGGTCTTCCATGGCGAACACGGGTTCGTGGTGAGAATTGTCACGGCTGCGACATAGTGTTTCTTATCTGTAGCGGGCGCAGTTATGCCGCATTGGTCGCCTTCATGCGCCCGCATAGCTCATCGATCTGCCCGGTGGTCGTGGTCGGGTAAGGGAATGGTCTGACGTGATCGCGCTCGTTGGTTGGATAGCCGCCGTCATCGGCGTTTGCGGGGCCGCTTTTGCGGTGGCGTCCGCGCGCTGGGCCGGCGCCTACATCTCCGGCCAGCTGCGCGAGGGCGTCGGTGCGCCCGCCGCGCCGGGCGTGACCATCCTCAAGCCGCTGCACGGGGCCGAGCACGGCCTGCGCGCCAACCTGCAGAGCTTCTGCGAGCAGGACTATCGCGGCCCGGTGCAGATCGTGTTCGGCGTGCACGGGCCCGACGACGAGGCCATCGCGGTGGTGCGCGAGCTGCAGCGCGCCAATCCGCACATGGACATCGACCTGGTGGTGGACGGCCGGATCCACGGCGAAAACCGCAAGGTCTCCAACCTGATCAACATGGCCCGCGCCATGCGCCACGACATCGTGGTGCTGTCCGACAGCGACATCCGCGTGGGCCACGACTATCTCGAGCGGGTGGTCGAGCGGCTGCTGCGCCCCGGCGTCGGCTTCGTCACCTGCCTGTACACCGGCAGCGACACCGGCTCGACCTGGTCGGTGCTGGCGGCCATGGGCATCAACTACCAGTTCCTGCCCAACGTCACCGCCGGGCTGCGGCTGAAGATGGCCGAGCCCTGCTTCGGCGCCACGGTGGCGTTCCGCCGCCAGGTGCTGGAGGAGATCGGCGGCTTCGAGGTGCTGAGCGACCAGCTGGCCGACGACTACGACCTGGGCCGCGAGATCCGCCGCGCCGGCTACCGCGGCGACGTGGCGGCGGTTGCGGTCGCCCACCTGTGCGACGAGCGGGGCTTCGGCCAGCTGTGGCGCCACGAGGCGCGCTGGGCCCGCACCATCCGCATGATCGACCCGGCCGGCTTCCTCGGCCAGGCGGTCACCTACACCACGCCCTGGGCGCTGATCGGCTGCGTGCTGACCGGCTTCCAGCCCGCTGCGGTTGCGGCTGCGCTGCTCACGGTGGCGTCGCGGCTGTACGTCGTGTACCGTGTTGATCTTGCAACGGGCACGCGTGTCAAAGCGCCTTGGCTGCTGCCATTGCGCGACATCTTTTCATTCGCCGTATTTCTGAGCGCGTCCTTTGGTAAAACGGTGACCTGGCGTGGTCGCCGGTTCAGCATCGGCCAGGACGGCGCTCTGGTACCCGCCAAGGAGTCTATTTTCCATGCTTCGCACCCTGTTTCTGCAGGCGCCTTCCTACGACGGCTTCGACGGCGGCGCGGGGTCGCGCTACCAAGCCAAGCGCGAGATCAAATCTTTCTGGTATCCGACGTGGCTCGCCCAGCCGGCGGCCTTGGT